>JAEEGL017108833.1_pt1 | contig 12204 bp, 6 predicted proteins | sample 9134231 | NCBI WGS metagenome assembly JAEEGL01 (sample SAMN16246548, study PRJNA631951) | gut metagenome | biome: gut microbiome; feature: rumen; material: fiber-attached | host: Bos | place: Iran: Karaj | collected 2018-10
GCTTGGCGTGCAGTCTTTTGACGAAGAGGTGCTGGGGCTTTCAAAGAGGGGCCACAGCGCAGCGGATGTGGAAGAGGCGTGCAGGCTGATCCATGAATACGGTTTCACGCTGGGGATACAGCTGATGGTGGGACTGCCGGGCGACAGCAGGGAAGCCTGCATCGAATCCGCAAAGAAGGCGGTGGCGCTGGGGCCTGCCATTGCGAGGATATATCCGACAGTGGTGATCGAGGGGACGGAACTGGCCGATATGTACAGAGCCGGCGCCTACAAAGCGCTTTCCACGGAGGAGGCAGTGGATATTTCAAAAGACATGTATCGTATCCTGGCGGGCGCCGGCGTGAACGTGATACGTATCGGCCTGAAAAATACGGATATAATAAATGATGGTGGTCCGGACTCGGCTGTTTTGGCGGACTACCATCCTTCCTTCCGGCAGCTGGTAGAGAGCGAGCTGGCGCGTGAGGCTATGGAAGCTGCCGTAGCGCAGGCTTTCCCGGAGGGGGCGCCGCCCGCAGGTACGAAGATGCGGTGCTTTGCGGCGCCGAGGCTCGTTTCGGCCCTGAGCGGCTACAGGGGCCGAAACCGCCGGGATATCGCGGAGCGATATCCCGGCCTGGATCCGGCATTCCTGCCGGATCCGAGCCTCGGCGACCCGCAGTTCCGCTTCGAATTTGAGCCACCGGCAGAGGAGCGGAACGCGGAATAGGTAGAAAAAATAGCAGAATCGCTTACTGCGATCCTGCTATTTTTTCTTCATTCTTCGCTACACTTCCCAACCGGCGGGTTGGACTCAAAAAAAACAAGAGCCCTGCAGGCTCCTGATAAAATCCAAGGGGAATACGGAAACGCAAGTCCCGGGGACAATGCTGCCTCCATATTCAAGACCATTTCAGTCAGTAACTATAAATCAGTACGATGGTCCTTTGAATTTTTCTCAACACTTCTTCAACAAGCCGGATGACCGGAACATTCATTCCTTGAATGTACCCTAAGTATAAATCTTTCCATGCAACACAACTGCAACACGAGATAAAAATTTTTGATTTATTTTAAAAATTTGTTCAAACCCTTTAATTTCAACGTTTACACGGAAACAAAAAATGCGGATTTCTTCGTGACGCAACAGCATTTTGTGAAAAGCGCAAAACCGCAGTAGCATTTTTTGTTGCACTTCTCATGCTGCGCATGTCATATCGGCTTTCCGCAGGCTGCGAAGAAGGGTGCGGAAATGAGCAAAAATCGGCTGATTTTCCTTGAAAAGACGGGGGCTGTAGTGATAAAATAGAGTGAATGACTATTTTTATTTTTAGGACGGTACAGTATGGTAAACATCGGAAACGACTGGGACGAAATCCTGGCGGGCGAATTTGACAAAGAATATTATAAGAACCTTAGGGAATTCCTGGTTTCCGAGTACAGAAGCCGCACGATTTACCCGGATATGTATGACATATTCAACGCTTTGAAAGCGGCGCCATACAAAGACGCAAAAGTCGTCATTTTGGGGCAGGACCCCTACCACGAACCGGGGCAGGCTCACGGCCTCTGCTTGTCGGTGAAAAAAGGCGTGGAGATACCCCCGAGCCTGAAAAATATTTACAAAGAGCTTGAAGACGACAAAAGCTGCCTGCCGCAGGGAGGGGATTTTCGAGTCCCGGGCCACGGCTGCCTGACCTCATGGGCCGAGCAGGGCGTGGTGCTTTTGAACGCGGTCCTGACTGTGAGAAGAGGCGAGGCCAATTCGCACAAAGGCAAAGGCTGGGAAATCTTCACCGACCGAGTCATCAGCCTGCTGAACGAGCATGAAACGCCGCTGGTGTTCATCCTTTGGGGTGCCAATGCCAGAGCCAAGAAAGAACTCATCACTTCAGGCAGACATCTGGTGCTGGAAGGCGCGCACCCTTCGCCGCTTTCGGCATACAAGGGCTTTTTCGGAGGCCGCTATTTTTCCAAGGCCAATGCATTCCTGGAAAGAAACGGTATAGAGCCCGTAAACTGGCAGGTGCCGGAATGATGCCGGCTAAGCGTTCGGCAGATTGCAGGTCGCGGACCATACATAAAAGTAAAAAATAAAATTGACATAGAGGAGATAAAAATATGGAAAAGAATTTAGCCAAGAATTACGATCCCCATCAGTTTGAGGATCGCATATATAAAGACTGGGAGGAAAAGGGCGCATTCAAAGCGAGCGTAAATCCGGACAAGACTCCGTTTACCATCGTAATGCCGCCGCCAAACATCACAGGTCAGTTGCACATGGGACATGCGCTGGACCACTCCCTGCAGGACGTACTGACACGCTGGAAGAGAATGAAGGGTTTTGAAGCGCTGTGGCTGCCGGGCTCTGACCACGCATCCATTGCCACCGAAGTCAAGGTAGTGCAGAAGCTTCGCGAAGAAGAGCATGTATCCAAGGAAGACATCGGCCGCGAAGAATTCTTAAAGCGCGCCTGGGCATGGAAAAAAGAATACGGTGGCCGCATCACCAAGCAGTGCCGTAAGCTGGGCGATTCCTGCGACTGGTCCAAGGAACGTTTCACCATGGACGAAGGCTGCAACCATGCAGTTAACGAATTTTTCGTAAAGCTCTACGACAAGGGACTCATCTACAGAGGAAACCGCCTCATCAACTGGTGTCCTGTCTGCGGCACATCCCTTTCCGATGCGGAAGTGGAACATGAGGACGAAAACGGCAAGTATTGGTACTTCCGTTACGATTTCGTGGACGGCACAGGTTCCATCACAGTGGCTACATCCCGTCCTGAGACAATGTTTGCGGACGAAGCCATTGCAGTTCACCCTGACGATGAAAGATACAAAGACATGATAGGAAAGAAAGTGCGCCTGCCGATCGTCGGCAAGGAAATTCCTATCATCGCAGATACATATCCGGATCCCGAAAAAGGTACCGGCGCAGTAAAGATCACTCCTGCTCACGACCCTAACGACTTTGAAGTGGGCGAAAGACATCATCTGCCAAAGCCTTCCTGCATCGAAAAGGATGCTACTATGAATGCGCTGGCAGGAAAATATCAGGGTATGGACCGCTACGAGTGCAGAAAAGCCTGGGTAGCAGATCTGGACGCTGCGGGATATCTGGTAAAGACCGAGGAAAAGCTGATTCCGGCAGGACATTGCTACAGATGCCACACCATCATCGAAGACATGCTTTCCGAGCAATGGTTCGTAAAGATGGAAGATCTGGCCAAGCCTGCAATGCAGGTGGCTAAGGAAGGCAAGCTGAAGCATGTTCCTGACAGATTTGAAAAGATTTATCTCCACTGGCTGGAAAACATCCGCGACTGGTGCATTTCCCGTCAGCTTTGGTGGGGACACCGCATTCCGGCATATTATTGCGATGAGTGCGGCGAAGTGGTGGTAGCTGCAGAAGCACCGAAGAAATGTCCGAAGTGCGGCTGCGAACATCTGACACAGGATCCTGACGTTCTCGATACATGGTTCTCATCAGGACTCTGGCCGTTCTCCACTCTGGGCTGGCCTGAAAAGACTCCTGAACTGGGTTATTTCTATCCGACAGACGTATTGGTAACAGGCTACGACATCATCTTCTTCTGGATCGTAAGAATGGTATTCTCCGCGATGGAGACCATGGGCGAGACACCGTTCAAATATGTATATGTTCACGGTCTGGTAAGAGATGCGCAGGGCCGCAAGATGAGTAAGTCTCTCGGCAACGGTATCGACCCGCTGGAAGTTATTGAAAACTACGGTGCAGACGCTCTCCGCTTCATGCTCACCACGGGCATCACTCCGGGTAATGACATGAGATTTGAAGAGGAAAAGCTGGTAGCTGCAAGAAACTTCGCCAACAAGCTCTGGAATGCATCCAGATTTGCCATCATGAATCTGATGGACGAAGAAGGCAATTTCAAGGCCATCGCAGACGACAAGGCGGGGCTTGACAAAATCGCGCTCCGCGACGAAGACAAATGGATTATTTCACGTGTCAACGATGCGGCTAAATATGTTAATGCAAATCTTGAAAAATTTGAGCTGGCTCTGGCCGGTCAGAAGGTGCTGGATCTCATCTGGGACGAATTCTGCGACTGGTATATCGAGCTGGTAAAGGGCAGACTCTGGTCCGAAGACGAAGAGGACAAGAAAGTAGCCAGATACGTTCTGGTGAGAGTGCTGAAGGATATGCTGAAGCTGCTCCACCCGTTCATGCCGTTCATTACGGAAGAAATCTGGGGCTACCTGCCGCATGACGAAGAAGAAAAGAAAGCTGCTGCTGCAGACGGAAATCCTGAAAACTTCCTGATCCGCGCGCGCTTCCCTGAATTTGCCGAGGCACTTACATTTGTTGAGGAGACCAAGAAGCTGGAGGCAGCCAAGGAAGCCATCCGAGCTGTCCGCAACATCAGACTCGAAGCAGACGCAGCGCCTTCAAAGAAGCTCCGTGCTATCATCCTGGCAAAGGGCGAAGCAATGGCTACAGTGAAGGCAGGCGAAAGATACATCATGGCGATGGCAAATATCAGCGATGTAACATTCACCGAAAGCAAGGCAGACATTCCTGAGGAGACAATGTCTCAGGTTACCAGCCTTTGCGAGATTTATATCCCGCTGGACGATCTGGTAGACTACAAGGCCGAGTTTGAGCGTCTGACCAAAGAAAAGGGCAGACTCGAAGGCGAAGTGGCCAGAGTAGACAAGATGCTGGCAAATCCGGGATTTGTAAGCAAGGCACCGGCTGCCAAGATTCAGGCTGAAAAAGACAAGCAGGCCACTTACAAAGAGATGCTGGCCAAGGTGGAAGAACGCCTGGCTATGATTCAGAAAAAACTGTAATAAAAAGGGGGAAGTCGCTTCCCCCATACAGATTTTCAAGGGGATGAGACAGTATAAATGAACGCAGTAGAAAAGATTGAAGAATTCGCACGTTTCGGAAGCGTGCTGGGATTGGAACGCATGACAAAGCTGATGGAAAGGCTCGGCAATCCGCAGGACGGCCTGCGCTACATCCATGTGGCGGGCACCAATGGTAAGGGCTCGGTATGCCGCTATATCTACGAAGCTTTGCAGGCAAACGGCTACAGAGTGGGTATCTACACTTCGCCTTTTCTTGAGATTTTCAATGAGAGGATCGAATTTAACGGCGAGATGATTTCGGACGCAGACCTTGCTAAGATCACGGAAGAAGTGCTCTCGGAGACCCAAAAGATGGTGGAAGAGGGATTTGATTCCCCGACCGAATTTGAAGTGATCACTGCCATCGCATTCCTGTATTTTGCAAGGAAAAAAGCGGACTTCGTGGTGCTGGAGGTGGGACTTGGCGGAAGAGGCGATTCCACTAATATCATAAAGGACCCGCTGATGACCGTGATAACGTCCATTTCATTGGATCATACGGACCGTCTGGGTAAAACTCTCGGCGAGATTGCGGGCGCAAAAGCCGGCATCATCAAGGAGGGCTGCCCGCTGGTGACTTCCGTTAAGGCAGAAGAGGCCATCAAAGTTATTGCTAAAAAGGCTTACGAAAAAGGAGCCGTCCTGACGGATTCTACGCGAATAAAAGTCACAAATGTGCGAAAAGACTTGGGCTGCACCACTTTTGACACAATCATCGACGGCACGGATTATCGCGACGTTTCCATATCCATGATGGGCGACCACCAGATTGAAAATGTGATGGCGGCGCTCACCGCGCTTGAAGTACTTCGCAAAAAAGGCGAGATCAAAGTGGAGCGTTCGAAACTCTATGAAGGTCTCAAAAAAGCAAAGCAGATTGGCAGATTTGAAATCATGGAAGAAAATCCGTTTGTGATCCTGGACGGTGCTCACAACGAGGACGGTACCAGGGCGCTCAGAGAAACGGTGGAAAATTTCTTCCCGGGTAAAAAAATCCTGCTGGGCTGCGGCATGCTCAAAGACAAGGATACCAAGTCAATCCTTGACAATTTCACGGCGTTTGCCACGGATGTTGTTATTACGGAGCCTGACAATCCGAGAAAGCTTTCGACAGAGGATCTTAAAAAGCTCCTCGAAGAGAGGAACAAACCTTGCCGTTTTGCGGGCACACCTGCGGAAATCTGCGCATATGCCAAAGAGCATAAGAGCGAATATGACGCGGTATTTTTCGCCGGTTCTTTATATCTGATAGGAGAAATAAGAGGTATTGTGAAAAAATGGGAGAATTAAAAGAGTATAAAAAGGCGCTTCTGGTATATAATCCCTTTTCCGGTAACGGCATGTTTGCCAGCCATATAGACCATATCCTGGAACGTTTCCAGGATGCGGGATATGCGATTTTGCCGGTCAGAGGCGCGAGAAGCGAGCTTTTGGAATTTATTTTCACTGTTATGGACGTATCCGAATACGGTCGCATCATTGTGGCAGGCGGAGATGGCACCATCAATCTGGTGGTGAACCTTATGGTAAAGCACGACATTCATGTGCCGCTTTCCATCTTCCCGTCCGGTACGGCCAACGATTTTGCATATTATCTGGAGCTGCCGGATCAGATCGATGAGATGATAGACATCGCGCTGGGCGACAAGTACACCTTTGCGGATGTCGCCAATTGCAACGGCCGCTGCTATGTGAACGTGACTGCCATGGGCAACATGGTGGATGTTTCGCAGAAGACGGATCCGAACCTCAAAAATACGCTGGGAGTCTTCGCATATTACATGAAGGGCGCATCGGAGTTTACCAAGCTTCGCCCGCTGCCTGTGAGACTCACCACGCCGGATGCGGTATATGAAGAGGAAATGTATTTCATGCTGGTCATGAACGGCTGCTCTGCGGGCGGATTCAAGCATGTTTCTCCGGATTCGGACGTTTCCGACGGTCTTTTGGATGTACTTCTTTTCAGAGATATGCATCTGGCGGATATGCTGCCGCTGCTTTTCGAAGTGATCCAGGGCAAGCACACCGAAAACAAGAATATCCTGCATTTCAAGACTTCCGAGCTTTTGCTCGAGTCTGACGAATATATCCCGACTGATGTTGACGGCGAACACGGTGAAAAGCTTCCGCTGAAATTTACCGTTTTGCCGCGAAGACTTCAGATCACAACAAGAGAAAGTGATATCTAGGACATGCAAGGCCTTAACATAGGCAGGAGGATTTTATGAGAATATTACTTGACGGAATGGGTGGCGACAACGCTCCTTTGGAAATTGTAAAAGGCGCGGTTTGGGCTTCCAAAGAAATCGAAGACGAAATCGTTATTTTGGGCGATGAAAATCTGATAAAAGCGGAACTGGCCAAATATGAATATGACAGGAGCAAGATCTCCGTCAAACATACCAGTGAAGTCATCTTACAGGAAGATTCCCCTGTGAAGGCCGTCCGCCGCAAGAAGGACAGCTCCATGGTGGTGGGCATCGAAATGATCGGCAGAGGCGAAGGCGACCTTTTGGTCTCCGCAGGCAATACCGGAGCGCTCATGGCAGGCAGCACCATCATTCTGGGCCGCATTGCAGGGCTTGAAAGACCGGCGCTGGCCAGTGTCTATCCGATTTTGGGAGGCAAGGCGTCCCTTTTGGTGGATGCGGGAGCCAATGCAGAGTGCCGTCCGAACAATCTCTTGGAATTTGCCACCATGGGTTCCATCTATATGGAAAAAGTGCTGGGCCGCTCCAATCCGAAGGTAGGTCTTGTAAATATCGGAGCCGAAGAAGGCAAGGGCAATTCTTTGATGAAAGAAGCGCACCAGCTTTTGAAAGCCACGGAGAGGATTAATTTCTGCGGCAATGTGGAAGCAAGAGACATTCCGGCAGGCGCATGCGATGTTATCGTTTGCGACGGTTTCACCGGAAACATCATATTGAAGCTGACTGAGGGCATGGCATGGAGTATTTTGAAGCTGATCAAGAAAAAGTTCACGGAAGGCGCTGTAGCCAAGATGGGAGCTGCTCTTCTCAGCGGAAAGCTCAAAGAGATGAAGGGCGCGTTTGACTACTCGGAATACGGCGGAGCGCCGATTCTGGGAGTGAAGGGGCCTGTTGTAAAGATGCACGGTTCATCTTCCGCCAACAGCGTGAAGAATACCATCATCAAAGGCATCCCTTATGCAAAGGAAAATGTAATTTCGATAATAACCGAAGAACTGGAGAAGATTTCCGAGATGGAAGTGATCTCCTCCTCGGCGGATGAATAGGAGAAAATGTTGAAAAGCTTGGATTTTGAGACTGTAATAGGGTATGAATTCAGGGATAAGGAGCTTTTGGAAAGAGCGCTCACGCACAGCTCTTTTCTGCCGCAGGGAAAAGACAGACCTAAGCACAACAACGAAAGGCTGGAGTTCCTCGGCGATGCGTTTTTTGACGCGATAGTCAGTGTGGAGCTTTGCAGGATACTGCCGGGCGTGGAAGAAGGAACGCTGACCAAGACCCGGGCTGTAGTGGTTTGCGAGCAATCCTTGGCCAGAGAAGGGGAAAGACTGGATATCGGCAGCTACCTGCGCATGGGAAAGGGTGAATCAGCCAGTGGCGGCAGGAAACGCGCCTCCATCGTGGCAGATGCCATGGAAGCGGTGATCGGCGCCATTTTCCTGGATGGAGGATATGAGGCTGCAGCAAAATTTGTTGTGGATAATTTCAGCAAGACGATTAAACTGGCCGCAGAAGGCAAGCTGTTTTCGGATTATAAGACGGCTCTTCAGGAAAGTCTGCCTCCGGGCACGCAGGGCCGGCTGAAATATGTGGTGACCAGGGAAGAAGGACCTGATCACGACAAAAGCTTTTTCGTAGATGCTGTTTTTGGCGACAGGGTGCTTGCCAGCGGCATGGGAAAAAGCAAAAAAGAGGCAGAAAACAGCGCTGCCAAATCAGCGCTGGAAAAAGGCGTGTTTTAGCGCCGGAAAGAGGAATCAATGCATTTTAAGAGACTTGACATGCACGGCTTCAAATCCTTTGCGGAGCCGGTAAGTATTGAATTTAACGATGGTATTACCTGTATCGTGGGGCCGAACGGTAGCGGAAAAAGTAATATTTCGGATGCTATCCGATGGGTGCTGGGAGAGCAGTCTCCGAAAGCGCTTCGCGGAGGCAAGATGGACGAAGTCATTTTCGCAGGTACAGCCAACCGCAAATCCCGCGGTATGGCGGAAGTTACCCTTACCATAGACAACAGCGACGGCAGCCTGGACACTCCATATACGGAAGTGGCCATCACAAGACGTATGTACCGCTCCGGTGAAAGTGAATATCTGATCAACGAAAACCATTGCAGACTCAAGGACATCCGCGAGCTGATCATGGATACCGGTATCGGTGTGGACGGATATTCCCTGATAGGACAGGGCAAGATCGCAGACATCGTAGCCAACAAAACCGAGTCAAGACGCGAAATCTTCGAAGAGGCGGCAGGTATCGTAATGTACCGCACCAGAAAGGCGGAGGCCGAGAAAAAACTGGCAGCTGCCAGCGCCAACCTGGAGAGAGTAAACGACGTTGTGGCTGAGATCGAAGGGCGTATCGACGGCCTGAAAGCAGACAGTATCAAGGCCAAGGAATATGTGGAACTTCGTGACCGCTACAGAGAACTTGAAATCAATATCACGCTCCAGAAAATCGAAACTCTGGACATGAGTAACGAATATTTGAAGGATGACATTAACGAGACCAATGCCGAGATCGAGGATTTGGGTGAAACCAAAACCGAGATTGACAAAGTGGTGGCTGAAACCCGCGAGCGCTCCGAAAATCTGGAGCAGCTCTACAGCGAAGCCAACCGCAAGCTGATGGCCAGCATCGAAGAGATCAACATGCTGAGCAATAAGAGCCAGATCAACAGCGAGCGTCTCACAGCCATCGACAGAGATACGGAGCGTCTTACCCGCGAAATCGGAGAAGATGAGCAAAAGCTCCAAAGAGAAAAGGACGGCGCAGCTGAGTTTGCGCAGACCAAAAAAGGCGTGGAAGAAAAGCTGAACGAACTGGACGGAGTGCTGAAAGAAAAAATCGGCGCGCAGTCGGCCATTTTGGCGCAGAACGCGGAGCAGCTGAAAAAAATAGATGATATGAAGGGCGAAATCTTCAACCTCCAGAGCCTGGAAACCCAGAAAAGGGCAGAGATCGGCAGCCTGAATTCATTGAAGGCCAACCTGGACAGAAGAAGAGAAACCCTGGAAGAAGAGTTGAAGGAAGCAATTTCCGAAAAGGGCAATGTGGCGAAAAATCGCGAAAAGGCTGTAGCTGATATGCAGGAACAGGAAAAGCTTCTGGTGCAGTTCCAGCAGGAGCAGAAAGATGCCCGCATCAAATATAACGAAAACCTGGCACTCGAAAGAGAAAATGCCAAAAAGCTGGAAGACCTGAAGATCAACAGCAGCAGACTGGCTGCCCGTAAGCGTACCATCGAAGAAATGGAGAGCAATTACGAAGGCTACAACAACGCCGTAAAATATGTAATGCGCTCCGGCTTCAGAGGCATCTGCGGCGTGGTGGCAGAGCTGATGGAAGTGCCTGCCGGCTTTGAGACGGCCATAGAGACGGCACTTGGCGCTGCCATGCAAAATGTTATTTGCGAAAAGGACAGCGATGCAAAATATGTTATCGAGCAGCTGAAGACCAACAGAGCAGGACGCCTGACATTCCTGCCGCTTGAGTCCGTGCGCGGAAGAGGCGCAAGTGACGGCAGCGTGGAAAGCGATCCGGGATTCATGGGATACGGACACAGATGCATCAAATTCGATGCGAAATACAGCGGAGTCTTTGAATATCTGCTGGGCAGAGTGGCTGTAGTGAAGGATATGGACAGCGCGATCCGTCTTTCAAAGAAAGCGGGCGGCCTCAGATTTGTTACGCTTGAAGGCGAGATCATCAACGCAGGCGGCGCCATCACAGGCGGTAAATACAAGAACAATACGGCCAACCTTTTGGAAAGAAAAGGCGAAATCACCAAGCTGGAAAAGGAACTTGCCGAAATCAATTCGGAAAGAAATGCGTGTGCAGAGGCCCTGACGCATCTGCGTGAGTATCTGGAAAATGCAGGTAAGATCGCAGAAGAGCAGAGCCTGAAAATCAAGGAAACAGAAATCCGTCTCATGACTTTCAAAAACCAGCTGGAGATGCTGGATTCCATCATGAGTGAAGGCGACGCGGAAGATGAAAAGCGCAGACGCGAGCAATCTTCCATCGACAGGGAAAAACAGGATGCGGATCAGATGATCGCAGCTTATCTGAAAGAAATCGAAGATGCGAAGCTGCAAAAGGAAAAGCTGGAGCGCGACATTGCAGAAACGGAAAATGCCAGCCTGAACACCAGAAAGTCTCTTGAAGACATCAGCGAAGAGATTACAAAAGCTCGCATAGACGTAACTGCCGCAGAGGGCGAAAAGGCCACTGCCGACAAGATGGAAGAGCGCATCATGAGCGAAATCTTTCTCCTGGAAAGCAGACTCGCCGAGAAGAAAAAGGAAAGAGAAGGGCTGCTGGCACAGCGCGAAACTCTTACAGGCGAGGAAAATGTGGACGATATCGTGCGCGAAAAGGAAGATGCCAAGGAAAAGCTGGAAGAATACATTTCGGATCTGGCAGAAGAAAAGGCAGCTGTTACAGCCGGCCTGAATGCGGACTTTAAGCGCAAAGACGAAATCGACGAAAAGCTGAAATCATTGCAGGACAAAAAGTTCCAGCTGGAACTGAAGGCCGGCAAGCAGGAAACGCAGCTTGAAAACTTCAAGGAGCGTCTTTGGAACGACTTTGAAGTGACATATATCCAGGCCATGGAATTCAAAAAGCACGGATTCAATATGGCAGGTGCGGAGCGTGAATCCCGCAAGATCAACGCCCGCATGAAGGAACTGGGCGAAGTAAATATCGGTGCTATCAAGGAATACGCATCAGTCAGCGAGCGTTACGAGTTCCTGACTGCGCAGCGAAAAGATATTCTGGATGCTGCGGAGAGCCTGAAAAAGATCATTGCGGATATGGAAAAAACCATTACGGAAAGATTCCAGACCAGCTTTGACGGCGTTGTGGCCAATTTTGACGGCATATTCCGCGAGCTTTTCGGAGGCGGCCATGCGGAGCTGAGGCTGGACGATCCGACGCATCCTCTCGAATCGGGCATCGACATTATAGCGCAGCCGCCGGGAAAGAAATTGCAGAATATCAATCTGCTATCCGGTGGAGAAAAGACGATGACGGCTATCGCGCTGATGTTTGCGGTGCTGCGCCACAAGCCGACACCTTTCTGTATTCTGGACGAGGTAGAGGCGGCGCTGGA
>JAEEGL017320895.1_pt1 | contig 12204 bp, 10 predicted proteins | sample 9134231 | NCBI WGS metagenome assembly JAEEGL01 (sample SAMN16246548, study PRJNA631951) | gut metagenome | biome: gut microbiome; feature: rumen; material: fiber-attached | host: Bos | place: Iran: Karaj | collected 2018-10
CCGTCTCGCCGTCGACGTTATTGTTCCAGATCAAGACAGCTTTTTAACAACGAGATCACCTTGAGCTGTTGCGGACACGCCGATTCGCACTGACCGCATTCGACGCAGTCCGACGCTCTGCCCTGTCCGTGAGTGGCGACGACGTAGTCCGATTTGCCGCCGTCCCAGCTCGGATAGATCGTCGCTCGATTCTTCACGAGAAAAATCTCAGGAATCGGAATTTGCATGGGACACCCTTTCACACAGTAATGGCAAGACGTGCAGGGAATGGACTTGTCGGCGTCGAGCGATTCTTGCGCCTTGCGAATTACCGCGCGTTCTTCCTCGGACAGGGGCTTGAAATCTTTCATGTACGAAAGGTTGTCTTCCATTTGCGCGACGTTGGACATGCCCGAAAGCGTTACGGCGACGCCGTCGAGCGAAGCGGCGAATCGCACCGCCCACGACGCGTAAGACCGATTGGAACCCGTCGCGTCGAAAACGGCTTTGATCGCGGGAATCGGGTCGGCCAACGCGCCGCCCTTGATCGGTTCCATGACGACGATCGGCTTCCCGTGCTTTCTCGCGACTTCGTAGCAACCGCCGCTCGCCACGCCGGGATTCTCCCAATCGGCGTAGTTGATTTGCAACTGAACAAAATCAACTTCCGGATGAGCGGTCAGCAGTTCGTCCAACAGAGCGGGCGTGGCGTGGAAAGAAAAACCGTAGCGCCTGATCAGCCCCTTCTCCTTCAACTCCTTCATGAAATCCCATAAACGGTATTCGTCGTATTTTTTGTAATTGCCCAATTGGAACGCGTGAAGAAGATAATAATCGAAATAGCCCGCGCCGGTGCGTTCGAGACTGGTATAAAACTGTTGTTTCGCGCTCGCTTCGTCCTCGCATTGCATCCAGGCGCAGAGTTTCGTGCAAAGCGTATAACTCTCGCGCGGATACCGATCGACGAGCGCTTTGCGAATCGCCGCCTCAGACTCTCCGGCGTCGTATACGTACGCCGTGTCAAAATAGGTCCCTCCCGCCGCGATAAACAAATCGACCATCGTTTTGGTCTGCTCGACGTCGATCGTCTTGCCGTCCGCCAACTTAGGCAGACGCATCAGACCGAATCCCAATTTAAAGACGTCGTTTTTAAAACAGTCGGACATTTTCAATTCCTCCGGCGATATTGAAGTATGAACAACAGAAAGGAACCTGATAAAACGCGCCAAAACACAAAACCGCGCGTTTTAACTTTATTCCCGATTAATGTTAAAGCAAATATCAAATAAAATCAAGCGTTAGGAGACGCAAACGCTGAAAAGGGCGTCTCATTCCCGCTCGTTAAATTCGTCGGTTCCTTGTCGCGCCGACGTCGCAGATTGTCCGGTTCCGTCAATTTCCCCAGTCCTTCCAGGACACGTATTGAACGTCGTTGACCATGCAAGTCAAATCCCCGAGATAATAGACTTTTCCTTTGGAATCGTCCGAACGAAGTTCAACATATTTTCTTACGTTTGAAGACGCTTTTATTTCGGCGTCGCTGTTGCTTTTTACTTCTATGGCAAACGTATGTTTCCAGTCGGCGATCGTATCGACCTCAAATCCGTTTTTGTCTCTGAAGAAGGTAAGATTCGCTTTCTTCCCATCGTTAAAGCGACTCTTTAATAATTCCGAAACCGCCATCGTCTCCACAACCGCGCCTTTATGGGCGTCAAGCAACAGTTCTTCTTTGGAATCCAATCGCAGCAAATAAGACGTCAACCCAGGATCGACAAAATACAGTTTTGGCGTCTTAACGACGCTTTTTCCCAAATTATTGGAATCCGGCTCCAGAAAATGAACGATGTAGGACGCTTCCAGAATGGAAAGCCACGATCTGACCGTTACCGCAGAAACGCCGACGTTTCTCGATATGTCGTCATAGTTCGCCAGCTGTCCGCTCCGGGCGGCGCAAACCTGCAACAGTTTTCTAAAGGCGTTCACGTTGGAAGGATTGATCTGATCCCTGACGTCTAAATCCAGATAAGAATCAATGTAATTCTCGAACCAGTCGTCTCGCAAAAAACGCTTGCTCTTGTCATATAGCGGCGGATAGAAACCGCCCCACGCGTAATCGTAAGGGTCGTCAGAAAGCAAACCTTCGTTTTTCAGTTCCTGAATAGAGAACGGCAACAGCTTGATCATACCGATACGACCGGCAAGACTGTCGGTAATGTTCTCCTTCAGACGAAACTGACTCGATCCGGTGAGAATATATTTGCCGGGACTATACTCGCCGCTGTCGACGTCAAGTTTAATAGCGTCAAAAAGTTCGGGAACCTTTTGCGCTTCGTCAATGATCGCCCCGTCCGGAAACGCTTTCAGAAAATCCCCCGGATTGGACTTTGCGATTTCGCGCATGTTTTTATCGTCCAAAGAAACGTAGCGTTTCTGAGGAAACGCCGCTTTGGCAAGCGTTGTTTTTCCGCTTTGGCGCGGCCCTGTAACAGCTACTACCGGGAATTGTCCCGACAATCTCAATACGGCGTCGTATGCTTTCCGTCGAATCACGTTTGCGTCTCCCTTAGTATTTTCCAAAGTATACCCTTAGGAAATTCCAAAGTCAAGCCCCAGATAATCCAAAGTCAACTATTAGGAAATTCCAAAGTCTTCAAGCAGATAATCCAAAGTTTGTTTTCCAAAAATCGTCGGGTCACGTCAAATAATCGGGACATAACATGACGCGGCGTCAGGAGATAACGCTAACAAACCCACGAAACGGCAAGCGTTTCTTGGAATTATGACAAAAACGACGCGCAATTGGAAGCAATACGTTCATCAAACGCGGCGACTTCGCCCTCCGGTTTGACGAGAACGCATTAAAGGCGTGGAAGAAGCAAGCGTCGACCCGGTTCAAAATTCCAACGGCGGCCGACGCTAATGTGGCAGATCGCCAAAATCAAGCTTTTTACGAACGGTCTCTCAAGGGCTTGATTCCAACCGTTTTGCGATTATTCCCACTCGATCGTTGCGGGCGGTTTCGAACTGATATCGTAAACGACGCGATTAACGCCGCCGACTTCGTTGATGATTCGCGAAGAAATTCTCGCCAAAACGTCGTAAGGAAGTCTGCTCCAGTCGGCGGTCATGAAGTCGGTCGTCGAAACGCAACGCACGGCGATCGCGTTGTCGTACGTTCGTCCGTCGCCCATCACGCCGACGCTGCGCACGGGCAGCAACACGGCAAACGCCTGCGACGTCTCGCGATAAAGTCCGGCTTTAACAATTTCGTCGACGACGATCGCGTCCGCCTCGCGCAAGAGTTCGAGAGCTTCTTTGGTTACGGCGCCAAGGCAACGCACCGCAAGACCGGGGCCGGGGAACGGATGACGCCAGACTAAATTCTCGGGCAAGCCAAGTTCCAGTCCGACGCGTCGAACGTCGCCCTTGAACAATTCGCGAAGCGGTTCGATCAGTTCAAATTCCAGATTTTCCGGCAACCCTCCGACGTTGTGATGGAATTTAATCGTCGCCGCCTGTCCGCCCTTCTTTCCCCCGCTTTCGATAACGTCCGGATAGATCGTTCCCTGCGCCAGGAATTTCGCGCCGTCGATTTTTCTCGCCTCTTCCGAAAACACGTCGATAAACGTCTTGCCGATAATCTTGCGTTTCTGCTGAGGGTCGTCGACTCCGGCAAGAGCCGATAAGAACCGTTCCTCCGCGTCCGCAATCACAAGATTCACTTCGAAATTCTCTCGGAAGACTTTCGCGACGGAATCGATCTCGTTTTTGCGCATCATGCCGTTGTCGACAAAAATACACGTCAGTTGAGAGCCGACCGCGCGGGAAATCAACGCGGCGACCACCGCCGAATCGACCCCCCCGGAAAGTCCGCATATGACGCGATCGCCGCCGACTTGAGCGCGAATCTTTTCGATCGCCGTCGCCGCAAAATTCTTCACCGTCCAACTGCAGGACGACTTGCAAATCTTCGTGACAAAGTTGGCGACGATCTTGCGCCCTTCGTCGGTATGCGTCACTTCCGGATGGAATTGAATGCCGTAGAACTGAGCGGACTCGCAGGCGACCGCCGCGTTGGGACAGGTCGAAGTCGACGCAAGCGCCGTAAATTCAGGAGAAAGACGCGTCGCCTGATCGCCGTGGCTCATCCAGACTTGCGAGCGGAGCGCGACGCCTTCCAGGAGAGGATTCGAAGCCCCGGCGGCGTTAATCTCAAGCTCCGCGGGGCCGTATTCGCGTCGTTCCGCCGACTCGACCGTCGCGCCGAACTCTTTGCAAGTCAACTGCATGCCGTAGCAGACGCCGAGAATCGGAACGCCCAATTTGTAGACGTTCGGGTCAATTTTAGGGGCGCCCGCGTCGTAAACGCTTGAAGGACCTCCGGAAAGAATCAGGCCGATAGGAGCGCGTTCGGCGATCTCTTCCGCAGTCGTCTCGCAGGGAATAATTTCGCAATACGTCTGATTTTCGCGAACGCGCTGCGCTAACAGCTGCGTGTATTGCGACCCAAAGTCCAGAATGAGAACGATTTCGTTACGTTCGTTGGAACTGCTCATTACAACGTCTCCGTTTCGACGTTTATTAAGGACGAAAGCCCCGTGGTTTGTCGCGCGTCAAAACGTTCGACGCGCTTGGCGCAAATTATAACCTACAAAGAAAAATATTAAATACCCAAATACAAGAATAAACCTATTATTAGTTTTACTAACATTAACAAACGTCAAAACAAAGCGCTAACACAACAAGGGAACTTAACCGGTCGGAATTTAACGATTTTGTCAGTATTATCCAATAAACGCAAAAGAAATTAAAAATAACGCCGTTCAGAGAGCTTCTCCAAGACAAAAAGTATCGCAAAAACGTTATAATTATAGCGTGAAGATAGGGCAGTATCGTCGGTTAAATCGTTTAGGTCTTTTTATCCGCCGATATTCGTTTGCTTTCCCTGTCCGGTAAGGCGGCGCGAATCGCGAACGTCTCAGAAAAAACAGCAAAGCCAATAGAGTCAAAGTTTTACAGCCGCGTCGGCAGACTAATTAACCGTCCAATGACCAAACGCAACGTCCAACGTTCCGAATCGCTCAAAGCCGCTTTAATACGGCTTGGCGCCGCCGTGTTATGCGTCGGCGTCTTTTGCGGCGTCGGCCGGATCGTTTCGTCGACGACGCAGGATTCCGATCAGGGGCGGTTTGTCGGGTTCTTAAACAACAGCGCCGGCAATCTTGTCGTCTACGAAGGCGATTTTCTGTCCGGCGGCGAAAGCATACGCGCAAATTCCGCGACTCTGGGCGCTTCTTTCGCTTTTGAGTCCGCCGACGCGCAGACGGCGACGACGAGTCCTCAAATGATCGGCGTCAAACATTCCGAAGCGCGTTCTCCGTTGAACTTGAACGAAGACCTTGCGACAAGCGGCGACGCGGCGCTTATCGGCGCGGAATTCGTCGACGACGCCGTCGCGGAAAGCGCTCCGAACGACGACTGGCAAAGCGAATTGGCGTTGACTCCGTACGAAACTCCGACGTTCGCCCCTCTTCAGGCGAAAGTCTGGAGCGAAAACGCGACGCTGACCGACGACGCGTTTGCCGACGACGTCGCGCTTCTTTTCGCGCCGTCGACGCTGATCCGGCCGGACGGCTCGCTCGTCTACGAGCCCGCGACGTCTCGCGAATCGACGCGCTTCTTTGCCGAAACCAAAGCGGAACAAAACGCGTCCGTTCGACGCGGCGACGTGGCGCAAGTCGGCGCGGTCGTTTCCTCAAACGCTCTTTCCTCTCAGTTAGTCGACAATCCCGTCTACCTTGAAGGCGCGTCTCGCAACGGCGTCGGAATCAGAAGAGGCGCCATGCCGGGAACGGGCGCGGTTTCTATCAGCGTTAATTAAAAAAACTCCCCGCGCCTTGTTCAAACGCGGGAAGTTTTCTCTGTTAAAAAGCGATCCGCGCGATGCGAACGCGCGACGTTCGTCCGTCTTACAAAATGCCTTTTGTGCTCGGAACCCCAGACTGTCTCGGATCTTTTTCCACCGCCGCGCGAATCGCCCGCGCGACCGATTTAAAAATCGCTTCCGAAATGTGGTGGCCGTTCCCGCCGTACCGAACGTTGACGTGCAAATTACACGCCGCGGCGTTGGCAAAACCTTGCCAGAACTCGTTCACCAGCTCAAGATCGAAATTTCCGACGCGTTCGACGGGGAATTTCGCGTTGAAAACGAGGAACGGACGCCCGGAAAAATCAACCGCCGCTTCCGCAAGCGTTTCGTCCATCGGGAGAATGAAAAATCCGTAGCGACAAACGCCTTTCTTATCGCCCAGAGCCTTGCTGAAAGCCTGTCCTAACGCGATCCCGACGTCTTCGACCGAATGATGTCCGTCGACTTCAAGATCGCCGTGAACGTCGAGCGAAAGATCGACTTTTGAGTGCGCCGAGAACAGCGTGAGCATGTGATCGAAGAAGCCAAGCCCCGTCGACACGGAGGACTTGCCCTTCCCGTCAAGATTGATCTTCAAACGAATTTGAGTCTCTTTCGTATCGCGTTCGATTTCGGCCGTTCTCATGACTACCTCGATTCTTTTCGTTTTCTACCTCAGGGCGAATCGTCCCGACCGCTCCATTATAAGACGCCGCGCTTTAAAATCAACGCCTCGCGTTAAAAAAACGGAGGCCGACCGACAAAGTCAACCTCCGTTTCAGACGTGATAACGCGAACGACGCCTGATCAACGCTCCCCGTTCATAAAGCGTTCGACAAGCGCCAGACAAGCGTCGGCGTCTTCGTCGCGCCCAACGGAAATACGCAACCCGTCGCTCCAGGCGGGGTACTTCATATAGCGAACGAGATATCCGTTTTTCTTAAGGAACAAATAGAGCTCTTCGTGATTAAAATTATTTTCCGGACAAACGTTCCAGGTGAAATTCGCGCGCGATTCGGGCACGACGAATCCTAATTCGCGCATTTTTTGCTGCTGTCGTTCGCGAGTGGCGACGATCTTTTTCGTCGTCGCCTGAAGCCATTCCTGGTCCTGAATCGCGGCGGTCGCGGCGGCGATTGAAAGAGCGTCGCAGTTGTACGAATCTTTCACTTTCAACGTCTGCTCGATCATTTCCGGCTGTGCGATCAAAAAGCCGAAACGAAGCCCCGCAAGCGCGTACGACTTGCTCATCGTGCGCGTAATCATCACGCGAGGATTACGCTTGACAAGATCCACGCAGCTCACGCCGGCGAAGTCCGCGTACGCTTCGTCGACGACAAGAGGACACGGAAGGCTGTTGGCGATCTTTTCGATTTCCTCGACGGGAATCAACGTGCCGGAAGGAGAGTTCGGATTGGGAAGATAGACGAGTCGAAGCGAGTCGGGCGCGACGCCCCCTTCAAGAGGATTCACCCGAAAAGGCGCGGTCGGCGCCGACGTCGGAACTTGCGAGAAATAGTCGGGCAACGTCCAATCGTCCTGAAAATAGACTTCCTCGCTGCGCGCGCCCTGAATTTCGGCAAGAGATTTGTAAAGAATGTAGCTCGGATAAGGCAGGCGTAAAAGCTGGTTTTCGCCGACAAACGTGCGCGTCAGGACCGTCAGAATATCGTCGCTTCCGTTTCCGCACATGATCCAGTCGGGCTCGACCCCGTAAAGAGCGGCGGCGGCTTCGCGAAACGCCTGCCCCACGGCGTTCGGATAACGAGACAAACCGCGATCGGCAACCGCGCGAATCGCGTCGTACGCTTTTTCAGAAGCGCGATAAGGATTCTCGTTCGTATTCAACTTGACGGCTTCGTCCCCCTTGGGCTGTTCGCCGGGAACGTAGCCCGCCATCGCTTCTACGTTAGGTCTGATAAAACTCATAAACAACACGCCTTTTGACAATTCCAACCGATTTCCCAGGAGAAATCGTTCGTCGCCCGAAGAAAACGCTTCTCTTCCGGGGGACGTCAATCCAATCAAAGATTGATTCGATATTATAATCTCTTTGGCCGGGAAGACAACCCAGGAAGGAACGGACGCTTTTGCTCGGAAAAAAGCGCGATAAAACGAGAATCCGCCGCGCGTCGGCGTCGCGCTACGCCGCGAACGCAAACGCAAGCAGAACGCCTAAAACGACGACGTTGCGCGAACTCAGCGCCAACACTTTGACCAGAGCGGAACCGGACCGGATCTTAACAAGCGTTCGCCACGCCTGCCAATGAAAAGCCAGATAGACGAGCGCCGCGCCGAGAGAAACCGTGTTTAGAAGATCGCCCCGACGCCAAAAGACGAACGCCGTCAACACGACGACGATCAAGCCGTTAACCAGATAGAAATAACGGCCAAATCGTTCTCCAAAGAGCGCGATCAACGTGAATTTTCGATTGGCGCGATCTTCGTCGCGATCCCGATAATTATTCGCGACGAGAATATTGTCGACGGCAAATCCGACGGCCAGGCCGATAAGAACCGCGTCGAGCGTAATTGTTTCCGTCTGCAGATAGTAGGTGAACCCGACGGCGACAAATCCAAAAAAGGAGACGACAAGAACGTCGCCTAATCCAATATAAGCCAGAGGAAGCGGTCCGGCGCTGTACAAAAGACAAAAAACGCACGAAACAAGCCCGACGACTATCAGCCTCCAGCCGCCGTAAGGAAGCGTCGCCAGGCCGAATCCGCACGCCAGCGCGAGCGCGAGAAAGGTCGCGACAAGCATCGCGCGCGGCGTGATCCAGCCGGACGCGACGGCGCGAGCGGGGCCTTTGCGATCGGCGCCGTCCGTTCCTTTTTTAAAGTCGGCGTAGTCGTTGACAAAATTCGCCGCCACTTGCGCCAAAACGGCGAAGAAGAAGCAACAAATCGCGGGCGTCCAGCGAAACGCGCCCCCCGCGGCGGCAAGATCGCTCCAGGCGAGCGCGAGCGCGACGACGACCGGAATCGACGAAGCGGTCAGCGTTTTGGGGCGAGCGGCGAGAAACCACGCGCCCAGTCGACCGGGGCGTTTGGAACCTTTGTCTTGAGTTTGTCGTTCGTTAGTCATAGTTGCAATACTCGGAGATTCAAGACAATTGAGGCAGTTCGTATCCCTTGCGTTGTTCGCGCGAGAAGAACGACGCGGCAAGCTCGTCGCCGACGATTTTTTCAGCGGTCGGATCCCACTTAATCTCGCGCTGAAGTCTGCACGCGATATTGGCCAAATGACAAACGTTCATGCCGAGCACGTTTTCTTCCACGTTGGAGATCGGCGTTCCCCCTTCGCGAACGCACGTGAGGAAATTGTGTTTGTGTCCTTCGATCGGCTTGCCGTTGAAAAGAGCGAGATAATCGTCGCGCGTCAATTCGTCTTTGATTCCGTCGTCGATCGGCTTGCCCGCGACGCGTTCGCGATTGACGTGAATACGACCTTTCGTTCCTTCGAACAGGATCCCGTTGCCGTCTTTCGCGTCGCTGACAATATCGAATTCGGAACCGTCCGAAAACTTACAGCGGACGTTGAACGTGATCGGCGTGTTGTAGACGTTGTCTTTGGTCGGATAGCCGTCTTTGTAGGGAACGATAAACGTCGCGTCGGAACCGTCGACAGAAACGGGGCCCGTTCCGATTTGTTGACGACCCAGCGCCCAAAGAGCGGAATCGACGTGATGAGCGCCCCAGTCGGTGATTTTGCCGCCGGAATACTCAAACCACCAACGGAAAAGAAGATGGCCGCGACCTTGTCCGAAATTGTCCGCCGAGAAGAATTCCGTTCGATTCTCCCAACAATAGTTGTGAGCGGGCGCCTGGCCCTGCCAACGTTCCCAATCGAGCGTCGCGGGAGGATCGCACTCGGGAATCTCGCCCGAATAACGCCCCTGATCGATAATGCACGTCGTGCGCTTAATCTCGCCGAGAAGCCCTTTGCGAATTATTGCGGCGGCCGTTAAAAATTGATTGTACATCGCGCGTTGTTGAGTCCCGACCTGAAAGACTTTGCCGTATTTCTTTTGCGCGGCGCGAATCAGTTGATTTTCTTCAAGCGTAAGCGTCAGGGGCTTTTCGCAAAAAACGTGCTTGCCCGCCTGCATCGCTTCGATCGCGATTTTCGTATGCCAATGGTCGGGCGTTCCGATGGAAACGACGTCGACGTCGTCGCGATCAAGGACCCGACGATAGTCGTCGTAGGCGTCGGGCGGAACGACCTCGTCCCCTTTTTTCACGCCGATTTTCGGATTCTTCAAAACGCGCGCGAGTCCGTACTCCGAATCGAGATCGCAAATAGCGACGACGTCCGTGAGTCCGTTAAACTCGCCCAGGTTGCCGGCGCCGCGCGAACCGACTCCAATCGCGGCCAGGCGAATTCGATCGCTCGGCGCTTGAGCCTGAACGCTTTTAGGCGCGCTTAACGCAAAATAAGGCGTCGAGAGAGCCGCGCTCAAAACCGCCGCCCCCTGAAGGAACTGTCGGCGCGTCGGCGCGCCCAATTGTTTCGAAAATTCTGCGTTGGAAGAGTCGATTTCGCGTTTTGTTTGTTTTTTGCTCATGGCGACGTCCAAAAAAATGGGAACCAAAGAAAAAAGCGATTGTCGCGACGTTTCAATCGGCGCGACAATCGCTCGCATACGAGACGTTTATTCAGACGCTCTTTTTAGGAGCAAGCGCGTCTTCCATCGCGTCGATATACCGACGCAAGCGTTCCAGTTCGTTGGTAACGGCGCGAAGTTTCAACATATTCTCAACGCGTTTGAGCAGTTCCAGCTTATGAATCGGCTTGCTCAAATAGTCGTCGCAACCGACTTTAACCGCTCGTTCGATATCGCCTAACTCGCTCAAAGCCGTTACCATAAGGATCATAATCCCAGACGTTTCCGGAGAGCTTTTGAGCTTTTCGCAAATTTCGAAACCGCTCATCTTCGGCATCATCACGTCGAGCAAAATGAGATCGGGCTGGAACGACTCGACTTTTTCCAACGTGTCCAGACCGTCGTTGGCAAATTCCAACTCGTAGCCTTTCGAAACGAGGAAGGCTTCCAATAATTCCTGATTAACAGGTTCGTCGTCGGCGATTAAAATACGATCTTTTCGCTTTGAAGTCATCGTTATCGTTTCCTCATCGTCTGTGTTGGAGTCGTCGCAAATCGCGAAATAATAGACGTTTTATCATTCGGCGTCAGACTTGGCTTCCGCCGACGCTTCGTCGCGTTCGCGAAGTTCCTGTTTGCGCAGTTCGTTCATTTTGCGAAGTTGAGCGGCAAAACGCGCTTCCTGAGCTTTCATCAACGCTTCTTCGGCGAGTTCGTGGTTGCCGCACTTGATGGCGAGCGAGCTAAACGCCGTGAAGTAGAACGGATCGTCCTGTTCGAGTTCGCACGCCTTTTCCATCGCCTCCAACGTCGCCTTGTCGTCGCCTTTGTCTTGCGAAAACACCGCCAAAGCCAGGTAGCCAAGCGGATAGTCGGGATAGACGGCAAGCATCTTCTTCAATTCGGAAATCGCCTGCGCCAACTCGCCGTTTTGCTGCAAAGCGACGCAATCGTCGTACCACTCTTCTTTCGATTTAATTTCTTCGCTCATCGCAATATTCGCAAAAGATTCTGATAATCAACGCCTCGAAGGACCAAACGACCGTTACAACGCGCGCCGTATACGACGAGTCGACTGACCAAACACGGGCTTGCGCTCCGGAGGTTCCGCCGGCTGTTCGCTCGGTTTCGAGTACGCCTCGAAACCGGGCAGTTCCATACGTTCAAGAAGGCGATTAATACGAATTTCAATTCGCGTCAATTCCGCGCCTTCTTCCGCCGTAACGAGCGTAAACGCGACGCCCTCGCGCCCCATGCGCCCGGCGCGCCCGACGCGATGGACGTAGTCGTCGCAATATTGCGGAACGTCGTAGTTCACAATATGCGAAACGGTCGAAACGTCGATTCCGCGCCCGACAATATCCGTCGCGACGAGAATCTTCGTCTTTTCCGCACGGAAATCGCGCATGATATTGTCGCGCTTCGTCTGCGGAAGATCGCCGTGAATTGCCTCGACGTTTTTGAATCGCGACGACAAACGACGCCCCACCATGTCGACGTGTCGCTTCGTGCGGCAGAAGACGATCGTCTGACGCGGTTGCTGGATTTCCAGAAGACGAACAAGCGCGTCGAATTTACGATCCTGATCGACCGTCAAATAGTATTGGTCGATCGTGTCGGCGGCGACGTCTTTCAGGCTGAAATCGAACTGTTCGGGGTCCTTCATGTACTTCTGCGCCAGACGAACGACCGGAGGCGCCAACGTCGCGC
>JAEEGL011066329.1_pt1 | contig 12203 bp, 9 predicted proteins | sample 9134231 | NCBI WGS metagenome assembly JAEEGL01 (sample SAMN16246548, study PRJNA631951) | gut metagenome | biome: gut microbiome; feature: rumen; material: fiber-attached | host: Bos | place: Iran: Karaj | collected 2018-10
AATCCGCATGTACCGGTCTATACTGGCGTGGACTTAGGCCTGCCCAGCGGAACCATCTGGGCAACGACAAACGTGGGAGCCACAGAGCCTTGGGAATATGGCGACTACTTTGCCTGGGGCGAAGTGGAAGGCCAGCAACAGAGTGGCAAGAGATGGTACAACTGGAGCACATACAAGTATTGCAACGGAGGGGAAACGAGCATTACCAAATACTGCTGCGAATCGCAATATGGCAAGGTTGACAACAAGAGGGTCTTGGAACCGCAGGACGATGCAGCCACAGTAAACTGGGGCCCGGAGTGGGAGATGCCTACCTTAGAGCAATTCAATGAACTCCGTAAGCATACTACAATCAGAAAGACATATTACGGCGAAACACTGGGCATAATGGTATATGGGAAGAATGGAAACAGCATATTCTTCCCCACGGCCGGAGTATATCACGACAAATTGGAATTTGAAGGTGTGCACATGTCCTATTGGTGTAAAACTCTGTCCAAAGGATATAGCAATTCGGGAGATTCAATGTGGCTTGACTTTGGTAATGGCGTATATTGGTATTGTGATGGCGAATACCGCTGGCAAGGTTTATCCGTAAGGCCCGTCAGGAAGGGTTAAGCCTGGATTATAGTTTTGTCAAGAATTATGACTAAATACTGAAATCGGCCCCAAAAAACCGGAAACGCTCCCTGCCTGAAAAAATATTTTTTCCTGGGCAGAGATTAATCTTTTCCTGGGCAGGCAGAAAAATCTCTCTCCGCAGGCCATTCAAGGGGGAAGTTCCGGAAAATGCTCTTTTTGTAAAATATTTTATTGGTAGCAGAAGCCTGCATTCAAGCAAGTCAACTTCTGCGTAGAGAACCTGTACAACAACCTGGATGGGGGAATACTTCGTCATTTAGATGGGGACAGAAAAAAAGGATGCAACTATATGACACGCCCTCTTTTTTCCCTCTTCAGGAGGGCAATTTGAACACATATAGAGGATTAATGAAAAAAAGATTTATCTTCGTATAGTTAATTGGTCAGAATTTTGTATATTTGCACACAGTAAGAGAAAAATTACACATTATTAAATATTATGGCTATGAACGACATTAGAACGATGAACCGTGCGGCGGACAATATCCGCATTCTGGCTGCTGCAATGGTTGAAAAGGCGAAGAGTGGACATCCGGGCGGAGCCATGGGAGGTGCAGACTTCATCAACGTACTCTATAGTGAGTATCTCATTTCCGATCCCGATTGCCCGACGTGGCAGGGCCGTGACCGCTTTTTCCTCGACCCCGGCCACATGGCCCCTATGCTTTATGCACAGCTTGCACTGACTGGCAAATTCACATTGGACGAGGTGAAGCAGTTGCGCCAATGGGCCTCCCCCACCCCCGGTCATCCTGAGGTTTGCTACGAACGCGGCATCGAGAACAGCTCAGGCCCTCTGGGTCAGGGACATACCTATGCCGTCGGAGCCGCCATTGCTGCCAAGTTCCTGGCTGCCCGAACGGGGAATCCCACCTTTGGCAAAGAAACCATCTATGCATACATCAGCGATGGAGGCATTCAGGAGGAAGTAAGCCTGGGAGCGGCCCGTATAGCAGGCAACCTGGGGCTGGACAACCTGATTATGTTCTATGACTCCAACGATATTCAGCTTTCTACCGAGACGCGCATCGTAACGTGCGAGGACACAGCGGCCAGGTACCGTGCCATGGGCTGGGAAGTATTCGAGATAGACGGCAATAACGTGGAGCAGATTCGTGAAGCGCTGGACAAAGCCAAGGCTGTGAAGGAGCGTCCCTCGCTCATCATTGGGCATTGCGTAATGGGTAAGGGTGCCCGCCAGGCAGACGGCTCCAGTTACGAGCGCAACTGCAAGACACACGGCGCACCTTTGGGCGGAGACGCATTTCGGAACACTATCCAAAACCTGGGCGGCAACCCCGACGAGCCGTTCGCCATCTTCCCCGAGGTGAAGGAACTCTATGCGAAGCGAGACAGCGAGCTAAGGCACATCGCACAGAAGCGGCACGAAGAGGAAGCCAACTGGGCGCAGCGTAATCCCGAGCAGGCACAGCAGATCCAGGACTGGTTTGCAGGTCGTCTGCCCAAGATTGACTGGCAGAGTGTAGAGCAGAAGCCGGGCGACGCCACCCGAAACGCCTCAAGCCGCTGCCTGGCCCTGCTGGCTCAGCAAGTACCCAATATGATATGTGCTTCGGCCGACTTGTGCAACTCCGACAAGACAGATGGTTTCCTGAAGCAGACACGTGCCCTGCAGCGCGGCGACTTCGGAGGAGCCTTCCTGCAAGCTGGTGTCTCCGAGCTTACAATGGCCTGCTGCTGCATCGGCATGACCCTCCACGGAGGTGTGATAGCTGCCTGCGGCACATTCTTCGTATTCAGCGACTACATGAAGCCGGCTATCCGTATGGCCGCCCTGATGGAGCTGCCTGTGAAGTTCATCTGGACGCACGATGCCTTCCGCGTCGGAGAGGACGGACCAACCCACGAACCCGTTGAGCAGGAGGCTCAGATACGCCTGATGGAGAAGATGAAGAACCACAGCGGACGGAACGCCATGCTGGTGATGCGCCCGGCCGATGCCGAGGACACGACCTGGTGCTGGCGCTTGGCTATGGAGAACACCCACACCCCGAGTGCCCTTATCCTGAGCCGACAGAACATAGAGAACCTGCCCCAGGGCACCGACTATGCCCAGTCGCAGTACGGTGCCTACATTGTGGCCGGCAGCGACGAGCAGCCCGATGTAGTACTGGTGGGCAGCGGTTCGGAGGTGAGCACCCTCGTGGCCGGAGCAGCTCTGCTGAGAGAAGACGGCATCAAGGTGCGCGTTGTGAGTGCCACGAGCGAAGGCCTCTTCCGCGAGCAGTCGCCCGAGTACCAGCAGTCTATCATTCCGACGGGAAGCCGCATCTTCGGCCTGACCGCAGGCCTGCCCGTCACCCTGCAGGGTTTCCTGCTTGGTGCCGCACCCGAGAGCCGCATCTGGGGCCTAGAGAGCTTCGGTTTCTCGGCTCCCTACAAGGTACTCGACGAGAAGCTGGGCTATACCGCAGAGAATGTCTATCGCCAGGTGAAGGAGATGATTTAGGGAAAGCCTGAGGGACGATGAAGAAAGCAGAGATCATAGGGCTGGCCAGCGACCATGCCGGCTACCTGCTGAAGGAGCATGTAAAGAGCTACCTGACGGAACGGGGATATGCCTGCCACGACTTCGGCACACACGACGAGACGAGCTGCGACTATCCCGACTACGGGCATCCCCTGGCTTGGGCAGTCGAGGAAGGAAAGGTCTGTCTGGGTATTGCCGTCTGCGGCAGCGGAGAGGGAATCAGCATGACGGTGAACAAGCACCAGGGCATTCGCTGTGCCCTCTGCTGGATGCCTCAGATTGCCCACCTCGCCCGTCAGCATAACGATGCCAACATACTGGCCCTGCCCGGCCGTTTCATCACCGAGGCCGAGGCCGATGCCATCCTGGACGAGTTCCTGAACACCCAGTTCGAGGGCGGGCGGCATCAGCGGCGCATCGACAAGATTCCTGTGCCCGACAAATAGACACAGCCTATAGAAAGAAACGAGGGCAGTCCTGAAATAGGGCTACCCTCTTTCTGTTTATAGGGGTTCCGGCAGGCCCTACCCTCTTTCTGTTTTATCGGGGTTCATGCTTCCTGCAGGCCCTACCCTCTTTCTGTTTTCGGGGTTCATGCCTTAGGCACGAAGACGAGGCAGACAGGGGCGTGAGTCTTGATGCGTATGCCCGTATCGGAGAGGAGGCCCGTGTTCTCGTTGCGGCGGAATACCTGCACATCGTTGCTGTATGCGCAGGCCACCAGCAGGAACTGCTCGTCGGGGGAGAGGGCGAAGTGGCGCGGATGCTCACCTGTAGGCTGATAGGCAATCTTATCCACAAGGCCGTCGGGTCGCACGCTGAAGACTGATACACCGTCGCCCTTCAGCCGATGGCTGGCATAGAGGAAACGGCCGTCGCGGCTCAGGTGGATGTCTGCACTTCCCCCGGCATGGAGCGAGTCGGCATGAGCCACCTGATAGATGCGGATGCTGCCGTCTTGCAGATAGCGCAGGGTGCAAACCTCGTCGGAGAGCTCGCCCAGCACGTATGCCGTCTGTCCGTCGGCTGCGAAGCAGAGGTGCCTAGGGCCGAGACCTGGGCGCAGGAAGTGGGAGGTGCAGAGCGAGTCGTCCAGGCAGGGCGTGCCCTCTTCGTCCAGGGGGAAAGCGTGAATCATATCGGTTCCCAGGTCGTTGCACCACATCCAGCGGCCATCGGGCGAGAAGAAGATGGAGTGCAGATAGGGCTTCGTCTGCCTTTCGGGGTGTACGCTACTGCCCTGGAACTTGAACTCGCGGCCCGGCATAAGCCTTCCGTCGGGCTGAGTGGGAAAGGCCGTGATGCTGCCTCCCGAGTAATTGGCGGTCACTACCGTCCGTCCGTCGGGAGCCAGGGTAATATGGCAGGGACCTGCTCCCTTTGAGGGCTGGCTGCCCACCAGTCGCAGCGTGCCCTTCTTGCGGTCGAAGCGCAGGAAGTTCGCACTGCTTCCGCCTCCGCCTGCCTCGCCCACAGCATAGACGCGGTCGGGAGCATTGGGGGAGACGCATAGGAAACTGGGGCCGTTGATGCCGCTCAGGCCGCTCACATAGGTGCACTGCCCTGTGGCGGAATCGAAGTCATAAACGCGGATGCCTTCGTCTTTACTCGAAGAGAAACTGCCGATAAGCAGGTAGAAACCTGCAAGTAGTGTGAATGGGGACATAGTAAACGGTAAATGGGTTTTCAGTTGCAAAGGTAGTCTTTTTCGGCGGAAAAGCCAAGCATCAGGCACATAAAATTCGTCTTATATTGTATTATGGTATAGTTCCCCGCCGTCGGAATGCAGAGAGCAGGGGCGGTAGAGGCGCCTGAGCCTCCCCCCTCACCCCTGTCTTCTGCCTGCTCTTAGGCTTTGCTTTTCCCGTACTTCTGGATGAACCGGGCGCTATTCTGATACTGCTGGGTGGCGTGGTCGAAGGTGCAGTCGATGCGCTGTGCGGCGGGATTCTTACTGTTTTTGGCAATTCTTACGCAAAAAGGTAACCTATGGTTATAACCATCTGAATCTTGCCGTTATGCTTGCCGTGAATAAGTCTGTAGTGTAAGGGGTATGAGTGTAAAATAAACCGTTTGTTTGGAAATAGAAAAGACTATGACTCGCGAAGCCACAAGGCCATAAACTTATCATAGACCTCGTAAACACCTTGATTGTGGGTCAGCAGCTGCTTCTCCATGAGTGTTTGGGCAGATTTCTGAACGCTGCTAGCTGAAGAGAGATTGTATCGTTTGACAAATGCCGCCCCAGTAATCTGCCTGGCCTTCCCTTCACGGCTGACGGCAACAAGCAAATCGCGCTGACGCGCTGTCAGCTGATAGAGCAGGTCTTTATAAGCATCTTCATTTTGGTTAATAATCTGACACACAGCCCTTTCTTCGTCGCCCCTATCTACTTTGTCTTTTGTGGCGAACAGTTGGTTGAGTACTTTCTGTACATACCAGGTCGTACCATCAAACCAATTGTAGATAGCACTCACCACCTCATCAGCGATTACTTTACCGGCCTTTTCAAAATGTTTCTTGGCAAACGTCTCATATTCAGGCAGGGCCACAGGTTTCAAGAACATGAGTGATACGCTTTGATAGAAGGGCCTTGCCGGCGATGAGAACATCTCGCTCATCATACTCTTCTGTGAGCCAGAGAATATGAATACAGCATTTCGACAGTACTGTACGTAGGTTCGCATCAATTCCTCCACATTTTGCTCTGGATAGCCACCGACTGCCTGAAACTCGTCGATGGCAACGATACATTTCCTGTCGGCAGCTTTCAGATAGTTGAAGATCTCTTCCAGTGTGAAATGGGGCGATTTAATGTCACCTATACCCAGATTCCAACTGGCATTGCCCTGCCCATCGAAGGAAATGCCCGTGCGGAGTGATGTCACAAAGCGTAGGAAACCATCTACGGCCGACTGCCCGCGAGACTTCAGACGATTCACAATGCCATGCCCCATGCGATAAACCATATCCTGCAGATTCTTCGTGGCATAAATGTCGATGAGGAAGGTATAGTATCGCTCTTGAATCTCTTTTTGTGCAAAACAGTGATGAATCAGGCCGGTCTTTCCCATACGACGTGGAGAAATCAGTGCTACATGATTGCCATTAGTCAGCATGGTGATTAACTCATGAGTCTCTGTCTTGCGATCGCAGAAATATTCAGCCGACTCATAACCATAGGTTATAAAAGGATTCTCTATCAACATAAAATGCATCTTAGTGCGTGCAAAGATACATCATTATTTTGAATCGGCAAAAGATTATCCAAAAAAGATTATCCGATTTGGATAATTTCAAGGAAATATTCGTTGCCATTCTCCCCAATTATTGACGTCTTGCCATAGATGATTAGCATAATCATTTTATTCCGCCATAGCTTCTGGCAGCCTTTTCCAGCGCTTCATCGCTAGTAAATTGCTCATAATACTTGCATCGGGTGACGATAGACTGCGTTGAGCAATTCTTACCCTTCACACGCACCAAGGCCCAGCCTTTCATCTCGTTGCCGAAGTCATTGTCCAACAAAGCCAGACATCCGTCCTCTAAGGTGAACTCGTCTCGTTTTACCTCTCGCATCATTTCACGTACATTAGTGCTGCAAATCAAGACAAGCAAAAATAATCAATGACATGGGAAAGGTACAAAAAATCTGAGAAAATCACTCCTTTGGGAGGATTTTTTTCACGTAAGAGAGCTTTTTTCCGTTTTGCGGGTCTTGTTATCGGAAAAATCCCGACTGTCACGCCGCCTGCTCCGTTTGCGAACCCGCCTCCCGCTGAAATTCAAAGGCCGTCCCGCAAAATTTCAACGGCCGTTCTGCAAACACCCCCGTTTAGGGACGGGGGACAGGGCTACCTCTGGGCGAAGCAGGGATGTACAGAAGAGGGGGGAAATCGTTCTCCCCCCTCTCAATCTGCTGTTTCGTGCCCCCAAAATGAGGGTTTGCCTCCCCTCTTTTCACTCCCCCCTCGGCGCTCTCTGACTAAGCACACCCGGCCCCTACTCCTTCGCGGCGCGGGTCAGTTCCTCTATGCTGTCGGCGAGTTCCTGGTACTGGCGGAGGGCCTTATGGCGGATGCTGAAGCCCAGGATCAGGCCGATACCGATACCGATGCAGAGGGTGCAGCACATGACGAGGCGCACTTCCCGCTCCGGAATGGTGCGAAACACCTCGTAGCAGATAAAGGCTATCCACAGGGCCAGCAGGGGCACGCCTATCTTCAGCCAGTCGTATTCCAGGCGGCGGGCACGGGCCACCTGCTGCTGAGCCACCAGGAGGTCGCGGCCAAGCACATCATCGGCGCGCAGATGCAGGTTCATGTAGAGGGTGTAGCCCATCACGACGAGCATCATCAGGGTGGTATAGCCCCAGAAGAGGATGCTGAAGCCCATCTTCATGACAAAGATAAGATAGGCATAGGGGATCATCAGCAGGCAGAGCAGGCACAGCCACAGGTGGCGGCGGTTGATGCGGTTCATGTTGTGCCTCATCGACTGGCGGATCAGGCTCTCGTTCACTATCTCCTGGCGGCTGAGTTTCTGGCGGAGGATGTCCATCTGGCGGCGCATCGTCTCCATGTCGGGTTCATTGTTCCCGGAATTGCAGGCAGACAGTCCTTGCTCTCTGATGTTCGTGGTGTTCATAATGGGTAATGTTTTAATCGTTAGACATTTGTTTCAGTTGCTCTTTGATGCGGAACAGCCGGACGCTGACGTTCTTGGCCGTGATGCCCACTATCTGCCCTATCTCCTCGTAGCTGAGGTTCTCGAGCCATAGCAGTACGATGGCGCGGTCGAAGGGCTGCAGCCTGGAGATGCGGCGGTGGAGCATGTCCACCTGGCGCGTGTCCTCGTCCCGGTCTTCGAAGAGGCTGATGTCCATCGTCAGGGGGACGGTGGGCTGGCGCCGCTTCTTGCGGTCGAGCGAGATGCAGGTGTTCAGAGCTACGCGGTATATCCATGTCTTGATGTCGCTGCGGTGGGCGAAGCCTCCGAACCCGCGCCACAGGTTGACGAGTACTTCCTGGAAGAGGTCGTTCACCTCGTCGTCGTCTTTCGAGAACATGTAGCAGACGGTGTAGATGGTGCTCTTGTGCGCTGCTACGGTTTGCGCAAACTGTCGTTCTTGTGTGGTCATTGTCGTCTTGTTCCTTTCATCTTTTGCCCATTAGACGCAGCAAAGATACAAAAAACTACAGGCATCGGGAACTTTTTTCGGGGAAAAGCGGAAATATTGCCCACTTATTCGTAACTTTGGCATGCCGCAAGACGAAAATGAACGGATAAATACATAATAAGACACTATGAAGTACAGACTTTTATCACTTTGCCTGGCCGCCGGCATGACCCTCGGCGCACAGGCCGGAGACGTGTATCAGGCTCAGCGTGCCAGGTGGCTGCAGCTGGCCGAGCAGAGCAAACCGGAGTTGATTCACAAGGCCCACCATCCCGTGCGCGTGGTGAAGGCCGTGGAGGACAAGGGTGCCTACCAGGGCTGGCGCTTCGAGACCGACAAGGAGATGACGCCCGAGCGACTCGCCACCACAAACTTCCGCGAGCTGAGGCGCGTCACCCTCGACTTCGGCGACCATCTGACGGGCTATCTGAGCCTCTCCCTCCGCTCGCTGGAGAGCATGATGGACGCGCCCACCAGGCTGAAACTCTTCCTGGGCGAAGTACCGGCCGAGATGAACACGCCCCTGGACCCATGGGCCGACAACAGGCTGGCACGCTCGTGGATGCAGGACGAGGTGGTCACACTGACCCTGTCCGACAAGGCCTACCGGCTCGACCGCCGCGTCTCGGGCCGCTATCTGACCGTTGAGCTCCTGGGAAGCAGCTCGACCTATAACTTCGCCCTGGACAGCATCACCTTCGTCTCAGAGACCTCGGCACGCGAAATCACCGACAACGGGCTGAAACCCGACTGCCCCCCGATTATCCGCGACATCGACCGCATAGGGAAGGCCACCCTGCGCGAGTGCATGCAGACGGTCTATGAGGACGGGCCGAAGCGCGACCGACGCCTATGGACGGGCGACATGTACCTGGAAAGCCTGGCCAACCGATACTCGTTCCAGAACCACAAGCTCACGAAGCGGTGCCTCTACCTCTTCGCAGGACTGGCTCGGGAGGACGGCATCCTGCACGGCAACATCTTCGAGTACCCGATGCCGAAGCCGCAGATCATCAACTACATGGTCTCCTACAACCTGCTCTACGTCCTGTCGCTGCTCGAGTACTGGCGCGATACGAAGGACCGCGAGACCGTGCTCGACCTGTGGCCCGTAGCCCTCAGGCAGGTGGAGGATGCACTCCGCTACGTACGCCCCGACGGCATCTTCGACCAAAGCCGCGGCTCGAGCTGGAACTTCTTCGACTGGAGGCCAGGCATAGACGTCTCGGTCTGCATTCAGGCACTCACCATCGACGCCCTGCACGGCATCACCGAACTGGGACAGGAACTGGGGCGCAGCGAGGACGTGAAGGCCTATCCCGCACGGGCCAAGCTGATGACGGCCGCCGCCCGCAAGCTGATGATGGACAAGAAGAGCGGACTCTTCGTGAGCGGACCGGACAGGCAAGTATCCGTACTCTCGCAGGCATGGATGATACGGGCCGGCGTGCTGAACCGCAAGGAGGCCAGGCGAGCCCTGACCACGGTGCTGGAGATGCCCGAGAGCCTGAAGCCCGGCACTCCCTACGCCACGCACTACCTCATCGAGGCGATGCTGCTGGCCGGCATGACAGACGAGGCACGCGAATACCTGACCGACTACTGGGGCGGCATGGTGCAGAGGGGAGCCGACACCTTCTTCGAGGCCTACGACCCCACGAACGACAACCTCTCGCCCTACAACTTCAGCCCCGTGAACAGCTACTGCCACGCCTGGAGCTGCACGCCAATCTACTTCATCCATAAATATCCCGAGGTGTTCCAACGGTAAAAGCCTGCAGCCAAGCCGAGAAAATCGGCGGCAGATTTGCTCAGGCCGCAGAAATGTCGTAACTTCGCGGCCGGTAAACCCCGAACGGGCAGATATACATTATATTATATAAAGACAATGAGAAGAAACCTTATGAACAAGGCCCTCTGTATGCTGGTGGCAGCAGCGGGCATCGCCCTGAGCCTGAGCTCATGCGGCGGACAGAAGAAACAGGCCGAGACCGAAAAGCAGGACACAATCGTAGTGCTGGTAGCCTACTTCAGCGCCACGGGCACCACGCGCTACGTGGCAGAGCGCATGCAGGAGAACATACCCTGCGACCTGCTCGAGATAAAGCCCGCACAGCCCTATACCGAGGCCGACTTGGACTGGAGAGACAAGAAATCGCGCAGCACACTGGAGATGAACGACTCCACTGCCCGGCCCGAGATAGAGGACATCGGCATCGACCTGAGCCAGTACGAGCTTATCTACCTGGGCTACCCCATCTGGTGGGGCGTGGCGCCGCGCGTCATCAATACCTTCCTGGAGAAGTACGACCTGAAGGGAAAGGAAATCATCCCCTTCTGCACCAGCGGAGGCAGTCCCGTGGAACCCAGTGTGGAGGCGCTCAGGAAGCAGTACCCCGACTACCACTTCCAGGACGGCCTGCTGCTGAACAACATTGGCGAGGACGGTCTGATTGCCCCCGACGAGCCTGAAGAGCCTAAGTAAGCCCCCTCATCGGCTCAACAGATCCGGAACTGCACCAGCATGTCCCAAGTTAGCCCCCAGCCGACGAGTAGCAGATAGGGGTGTGACAAACGGGACAATTGTGACAGCGATTTCTTCACGTTCCCCACTTGCGAGCAACGCTGTGAATACAAGGCTGCAAATCGGTTGTTGAGTGCCGTGGAAGACAATACCTTTAAATAGAATAAGTGCCGCACTTGAGATGATTCAATGTGCGGCACTTTCGTTCTTATCGGATTCCTCAGTTGTCGTACTCCTGCCAGCTCTTTATCTGGATGTCCTCCAGCTTCATGCTGGTGAAGGCCTCGATGAAGGCGCTTGCCAGGCGGGCATTCGTGATGAGCGGGATATTGTGGTCGATGGCTCCGCGCCGGATCTTGTAGCCGTTGGTCAGCTCGCGCTTCGTGTGGTTCTTCGGGATGTTCACGATGAGGTCGAAGCGGTGCTGGGCAATCATCTGCATCACGTTCTCGCGGCCGTCGGGCTCTTCGTCGGGCCAGGCCACAGCGGTGGCAGGAGCGCCGTTGTCGCAGAGGAAACGGGCCGTGCCGTCGGTGGCGTAGATGGTGTAGCCGGCCTTCACCAGGGCACGCGCCGCATCAAGCAGGGCTACCTTCTCCTTCGTTTCTCCGCTGGAGATCATGATGCCCTTCTCCTTCGACGGAATCTTGTAGCCGGTAGAGATCATGCTGTTCAGCAGAGCCTCCTCGAAGGTGTCGCCCATACATCCTACCTCGCCGGTTGAGCTCATATCGACACCCAGGATGGGGTCGGCGTTCTGCAGGCGGGCGAAGGAGAACTGGCTGGCCTTAACGCCCATGCGGTCTATGTCGAACTCGCTCTTGTCAGGCTTCTGATAGGGGGCGTCGAGCATGATGCGGGTGGCCGTCTCGATGAAGTTGCGCTTCAGTACCTTGCTCACGAAGGGGAAGGAGCGGGAGGCACGCAGGTTGCACTCGATGACCTTGACATCGCGTCCCTTGGCCAGGTACTGGATGTTGAAGGGGCCGGAAATGTTCAACTCACGGGCAATGGCACGGCTGATCTTCTTAATCTGACGGATAGTGGCAAAGCTGATCTGCTGGGCGGGGAAGACCATCGTGGCATCGCCGCTGTGTACGCCTGCGTACTCCACATGCTCTGAGATGCCGTACTCCACGACCTCGCCGTTCTGCGCTACGGCGTCGAACTCTACCTCATTAGTCTCCTGCATGAACTTGGAGATGACCACGGGATATTCCTTGCTGACCTCGCTGGCCTTCTCGAGGAAGCGTACCAGCTCCTCGTCGTCGTAGCAGACGTTCATGGCCGCACCGCTCAGCACGTAGCTGGGGCGCACCAGTACGGGATAGCCCACCTCGTCGATGAAGTGCTTGACGTCCTCCATC
>JAEEGL012730489.1_pt1 | contig 12203 bp, 22 predicted proteins | sample 9134231 | NCBI WGS metagenome assembly JAEEGL01 (sample SAMN16246548, study PRJNA631951) | gut metagenome | biome: gut microbiome; feature: rumen; material: fiber-attached | host: Bos | place: Iran: Karaj | collected 2018-10
GGGGTTACGCAAGGGGGCTTGTGGGCGGACTAACTGCCCCACCCTCGCCCGCCGGAAAGACCGACGGGCGAGGGCGCCCGGGCGCGGCGAAAAATTTTTTAGGATTTTTGAAAAAAGACTTGACAAACGGAAAAACTTGTGATATAATATAGATAGAAAGAGAGGGAAAGAAATGAAGCCAATGACTGAAAATGTAGTCTTGTTAAGTGATAATATTTGGTTTGTGGTTATGGATAAAGAACAAGCACAAAAGTTTGTTAATCAACATAACTATCGAACCCCTAATCACTACGGGATTTATATTGATAAGTGTGGGCGTCAAACCTTATTATTCAAAGAGGGAGAAGAAAACAATGGTCAATAAAGTCAAGTGTCCCAAATGCGGAAAGATCGTTTTCGCAGATGATGATGTTCTCGACAGTTACGAGAAAGACGACAAAGTTGTGTGGGAGTGTCTCGGTTTCTGTTTTAACTGTCACACCCGTTTCCTTTACACAAAAACTTTTGAGTTTTCCAAATACGGAGAACCCGAAGTTTACGAGGGGTAATATCTACCCCTCTTTACTTCGCCCGGGCGCGCGTCAAATTCCCACCCATTATATCATACCACAAAAGTCACGATTTGTCAATAGGCAAATTGTAAACAAATTATGAACGGCGTATAATATACATTTTATCTATATGCTTTTAGCAGTTTCAATTTTTGAAGCCGCTTAAATACAGACAGAGGCAGCGCCGGCGCAGTCAAAGTTCAGACAGGACCGAAGTTCCGCCCGGGCGGCCGACGGCCGGCGTCAAATTTCATGTGAGCTGGGAGCTGCGACCTGGAAGCTGCAAGCTGCGACCTGGCAAATTTTAACAAGGGAGCTGGCAGCTACAAGCTGCGCAGCTACGCCTTTATGAGCTGGGGCCGGCTGTCAAAATTTGATTTTTTTATAATTTTATGATATAATATATATAGAAAATAAAAAAGAAAGAAAATTTAAAGTCCCAGTTTCTGGGAGGAAGGAAGGTAACTATGTCCAAGGCAATGAACGACAAACTCCGCGCGAAGTGGGTCGAGGCTCTGCGCAAGACTCTCGCCGATATGGGCGAAGAGGTTCTCGTGACCGCCTCCAACGAGCTCTGCATCCCGGCTGTTGACGAAGCCGGCGAAGATCAGTACGTCTGCTTCACCGTCAAGATCCCGACCGGTTCTCGCGATGGCGACGCGTACGATGGTTACGCAATGGCGCAGGACTACGCGATGAAGTGCGCAGACAAGGCAGCCAAAGCTGAGGATGCTGCGAAGAAGAAAGCCGCGAAGATCGCGCGTGACCAAAAGATGCGCGCGGAAAAGGCTGCGGCTAAGGCGGCTCGTGAAGCCACCTAAAACAGAGAGGGCGTTTCGCCCTCTTTTTTTTAATGTGATATATATATTATATATATATCTCCCCATATATTATATCACAAAATTATCAAAAAGTCAAATTATCGTCGCAAGTATAACAAAACCCCGCCGTCCACGGTAACGGCGGGGTATACATTTGGCGCCCCGAATTCGGGGCGGTTCGGCGCCTCAGCTTACACGGAGCTGGGCGTCGCGCCGGCGTAACTGATCAGGCGAGGGTGTAGCCCTTCTGGGTACCCTTCTTCGGAACCTTGATGTCGGTCACGTTCGCACGACCGTCGGCGACGGCAGCGCGGCAGAGCATAGACGCCTTCTGGACGGACACGCCGAGGATAGCGGCGACGTCGGAAGCGGTCTTCGGCTCGGAGCCGAGGATTTCGGTGACGATCTGGTCAACGAGCGGCGCGTTCTCGGTCGCTTTCTTGGACGGGGTGTTCTTGCGCTTCTCGTTCTGCGCGTCGAGCTTGGCGATCGCGGCGTTCGCGAACTCGGTGATCTCGGGGGTGATGTCGGCGTTGGCGGTGGCGGTCAGGAACTCACGGTAGGTCATAGGTGTTTTCTCCTTTTTCTTGCGGTAGGACGCAACCCAGTTTTTATTTTACACGGAGATTACTTTCTCCGAAGTAAACCGTTTAGAAAGGGGCAGAGAGAGAAGGGATTTAGGCAGTAGAAAGGGAACTGGACTCGCCCATCTCTCTCTTTTTCTCTGTATATATTATATCAGATTTTCGAGCGAAAATCAAGTTTTCGCCCTTATCCCCTCTCGAAGATGGGACCCGGCGTTTTTACTCCATCTCGCATCCGGTCGCAGGAAGCGAGCCTCGCCAGCGTCGAAGATGGAAACGGGCGGCTCTGATGAGCCGGTGTCCGGCGCAAGGTTGTGGACACAATTCAGCGCCTGCGGTGGTCAGCGGTTACCTCGCTCGCAACGAGATTTGGACCACAAGTTTTCCGCAGGGCTTGGCTCAGCGCGATCGGGAATTGGAAGCCAAGGAGTTATTGCGCTTTTGGTGGGGAGCCAGAGTCTGGGTTCGACACAACCACTCTCGAATACTCCCTTGTTTCCGCCAACCAGATCTTGTCGTAATCTGGTTTATTGTTTGCTACCTAATCTACGCTGGAACACTGTTCCACCGGCGGATTGGAGAAGGGGAACCGATCAGCGCCGTCAAGCCTATTGGATCGGGAGTTTAGGGCGCCAAGAGAGGTTTGCGTTTCTTTCTCTCTCTTTTTCTATATATATTATATCATAGTTTTAAGACTTTTTCAAAATCTCAAAGCCGTGGAATTTTGAATGTTGAGGTCTGCGCGCAGGCTTAGTCGGTTTGGACGTAACCGGCGAGGATGAAGTCTTTGGTGACACGACGCCCGGTATCGACACCGACATAGAGACCGTACTCATACGGCTCCTCGTCTTCCTCGCGCCACTTGTTGTCATATTCCATACCTTCGAGGGCGTGGCGCAGCATACGGAGTTCGGCTGCGTCCTGCTCGTATTCCTCCCGCTCCTCGCGCATCTCTGCCAGATCATCCTCGTACTGGGCGATCTTGGCGCATTTCTCGTCGATCGTATTATTCATACGATTGACCTGCTCGATCATTTTCTGATACGCAGCTTCCTGTTCCCGAAAGTACTGAAACTTCTTCCCGAGTGAAGCGTCGATCTGATCCAGCTCGTCGATAGTCACCGGATGGATCTTCTCATACGGAGTATCATTCCAGAAATTGACTGCCATCGTAGAGTTCCGCGAGTAATTCCCAACAGGAACAAACTCGTCATTTTTTCTCAGGAACAGATACACATACTGCGGCATCTCGGAACGCACTCCTTTTCTTTTCTTTTCTATAATAATTATATCATAGATTTGTGAGAAAAGCAATATTCAACGAAGGAGGAAAATTAGGAGAAAAAATTTGACTTCGTGGAAATTTGTGCCTCGTTCATTCATACCTTTTTTCGTTCATTCGTCCCTCCTCACCCAGTCGTTTACGATACCCCACGACTGCCTCCGTATCCGGCGACACAGACAAAAAGTCGAATCTGCGACATACGTACTCCTATATGTACATTAGCTCCCGTTTTGTTTCCGGTTCAGTTCTTCGCGCTTCGCGCTCAGCCCTTCACCTCGGTAATTTTTCTCCCGCAATGCGCGAGACCTCTCTCCCGCTTTACCGTCCCCTATCGTATACGTATTATTATACGTTTTGTCCTGTTCATTTCCCGCCTTACCGTTTTATTCTATCCCGAAATTTTGGGTCCCAATTTTTTTTAGTCCCGTCTTATTTTTTTTACATCAATAATGGTAAGTTATTTTATATATATAATAGGCGTATAAGAAGGACGTATAAGTATTACGTATACATAAATGGGGAGTGGCTATCCCGCACCTTCGGCGGTGCCCGTCGCGCGGTAAACCGCGCTTTGGGAACCACCTCGGTGTTTGTGGTGGAAAGAAAAAGATCTTATATATGTATACGTAATACGTATACGTAATACGAGTAAGTATTACGTATACGTAGCGCCTTATTCGTGTTTCCGTGCTCGGCGCCGGACCCTTCGGGTAAAAGAAAAGACTGGTCGTTAGACCAGCCTTTCGTTATCATCACTTGGGTTGTCCTTCATCAGCTCCACAATCGGACACTCCAAAGGTTCGAGTAGTGGGAAATCAGCTTCGAAGCGAGTTTGGTTGAGGTATTTCAGCAAGCGCCGGAGAGTGATCGAATCAACGATCCAGAATATGAGGACATCTGCCGCTGCAGCCACGACGAGGATGCTCACGATGATCTCCGCTTGGGGAGTGGTGACCTCACCCTGAGTGCGATCAATGTAGATGAGGCGTGCTACCCCTCCTATGCACAGAAGGGCGTAGAGGATGGTGATAATCACCATCAGGATACTGAGAAAACGCTCGCGGCGACTGATGCGCTCAGCGATTTCGAAGTCGATCATTATTTTACTCCTCCTTGTTTCCGTTTAGGTGCGCTGACCTTAGTTTTGTTTGAACGTAACCTGCTTGATCGAGTCCCAACCCTCTTGAAAAGACGGACGCTGGAGCTGGGCAGCTTGGCGCCGGATGACCTCTTCGGGTACCTTGCGCTCACGCTTGTCCTGACGCGCGATGCACATCTCGACGGGGACGTCGAAGCAGTAACAGACTGCTTTGAAGTTGAGGTGGAACTTGTGACGGAGCCGATCGAGGAACTGTTTGCGCCGCTCGGCGTTGAGGTTCGTTGCGTCGTAGACGATCGACTTACCCTGCGCGAAGGCTTTCAGCACCTCGTACTCCATATACTCGAAGATCACGGCGGGGCGCTTCTGTTCGTTTTCGTCACCCCAGAGATACTTCCGGAGCATATCGGACGAAGCGATCGTGGTATTCTCATTCAGGAGTTTCTTCGCATAGGTCGATTTCCCGGCGCCGGACACGCCGATCAGCATATGAAGGGTAGGAAGTTTTTCAGCCATTGATTTCATCTCCTTTTTCGTCGTAGTCGATGCCGTTCATCTCGTAGCCATCGTAGGTGAGTTTGAAGAACTCGGTCCAGTCCGCGTCACAATGCGGACAATGGTAAGACCAAGAAGCGGAGTCGCCGTCGACTTCCCAGTCTTCGCAGGTGATCTCGGTAGTTGCGCCGCAGTTCGGGCAGATATACTCTTCGGTTTTCTTCATTTTAGTTCTCCTTGTGGATTGCTGTTTTGCTTCTTGTTCACAGGCGATAGCGGCGGCTATCGCAAGCGGTACAAAGTTCATCTTATATCCCCTTTCTTTTAGTTGTCGTTGCTGGCTTGGATCAGTTTGACAAGGGCATAAAACCCGTAGCAGATCCAGTACGCAACCCTTGCCCCGATAGGCATAGGGCAGTTGGCGCCGATGATTGCGAAAAGTGTGAGTTCCATTTCCTTTCTCCTTTATGCTATTGTTTTGATAACGATCGCTTTGTCAGCAACATACTCATTGTTGACGGTGTTGTAGTATTCTCCCACCGGAAGAACACCATAAACTACCGGCTTCCCACCATACTTCGCGCACGCCTTTTTCGCGTACATACGCGCAGACACTAACGACGAAGTAAAGAATACCTTGTCGGTGAGTTTCTTTCTCCACTCCTCGCGCAGGTTGTGCGTTTCGGTAGGAGAGAGAAGAAATTCTTTTATATCGAACTTATCGGTGGTGCCGTGATAGAACATAGATTTCTCCTTATCTGACCATCAGATTAAACAGACGAGTTTTGATAGGATGTTTCTTGATGAAGTTGATCGCCCATTCAGTCGCAGCGAACTCAGTAGGGAGATCGTAGTAGGTATCCTCGATACCCTTCTCCATTGCTTCATTGAGAGGGATCATTGCGCACATAGCACGGATAGGAGCCTCTTCGTCCTCGATAGACTCGTCGAAACTGTCAAGAGTGAAGTGGTGACCCATTTCGTGGAGGATCGTCCAGAGAGTTTCGCTGAACCGTGCGCGCCGTCGTAGTGATGCTTGTTGCGAATGTGCTTCTGAAAGCCAACTTGAAGTTCTTTCTTGCCGCACTCAGAGCCGATAAAAACGGTGTTCTCTTCGTGGTCATACGCACCAGAACTGTCATCATCTTCGAACTTGATTTTGGTATGACGGTCAAGCATTTTGATCACAAGTCGAATACCGAGTTTCTTCATAGTTGTTGTCCCTTTCTTTACATACTCTGTCTGTTGAGGGAGTATTCTTTCCCTTTTTCTCTATAAATATTATATCACAACTTTATAAGAAAATCAAATTATTTTTAAGTCTGACGTATCCGGCGCCGGATCGTTGTAGTGTATGAAAAAACTCGGTCTGCACCGTAGCACAGACCGAGAGAAAGAAAGGTTAGGCAGAAATCCTGTGTTTGTTGTAGTAGTCGAGACCGCACTGCTTGCCGTAACCAGCATAGTCAACGATAACCAGACGACCGTCGCAGAAGCCCCAGTTGCCGTAGTGAAGGTCGCCAATGCCGAAGTCGTCGATCAAGTCTCCGACTTTAAGTCTTGCCTCTTCACCCCAGATGGTTTCCGCATAATCCAGCATTTCGGAAGTGCCGCCGTCCTCGGTATCATAGCTGTCCCAGTAGGAGTCTTTGACTTCCTCGTCGGTGGGATCAAGGTGATACTTCTTGCAGTAATGCTCGTAGAAGATGTCGCCGGGATCGTCATAGCTCTGACATTTCGCAAACTCCATAGCATAGATCGGAGCGGTCTTGTCTTCATCCGGAACTTCGTAGTTGAACAGTTTGTCCGTCCAAGCGAAGTACTGTTCAATACCACGGTTGCGCGCCTCGGCGTAGGTTTCTTGTTCAGCACGGCTGTACTGAAAATCGTCTTCTCCATCTCTGGGGATCTTGATTACGAAAGAACAGTCTCTGTCGTCCCAGAAAACAATACGGCTCGCGCCATAGTTCCATCTGAACCAAGAAGGAGCATCTTTGGCGAAGTCGCGAAAGTCGCAAGGATCACCAGAAACAAGAGCAGGACCGAACCCATAGTCCAGACACAGACTATCGAGCATCTCCTTTGCGCGCTCCATCACCTGTTCCTTATTGATAGCCATAGTGTTCCTTATCCTCTCTTTCTTTCCTTTTTTCTATAATAATTATATCATAGATTTATGAAAAAGTCAAAAAAGAAAGAGGGGAATTAACCCCTCTTATCGCGGTATGACTCGAGTTGATGAAGTCTTTTGATAGTGTCTTCGGAAAAAGCCTGATCAATGACGTCAAGCATAACCTCAGATCCGCCAGCAAACGACATATACGGCACAGAATTGCGGCGAATGTAGTTGGCTTTGCGAACCACGATGCATTTGAGTTCATCTTCCCAAAGAGAATAGCCTATGAACGAGTACTCAAACTCGTTGGCTTCATCAAGAACCACGACGTCGTGTCCGCTCATTCTGGTAACTGACGGACGCTGTCCGAGCACTTTCCGGTGATTGTTAAGGGCGTAGATAACCGCCTGTTCGATTCGCATACTACCCCTTAATGATCCCATTCGGGATAGAACTTATCCCAAACAGTTTCTCCGGTCGCCGGCTCGAAGAAGATGACTTCCATATCCGGCATCCAACCGTAGTACTCGAAGGTACGGTTTCCCGCGTGAACAAGCAGATTATTCATAGGGAAGCAGTCGCTGAACACCGCAAGGCGCGACGCTTTGTTCATAATGCCGTTGAAAGAGCCGGCAAAAACGGTATGAACAGTCCCTTCCTCGTCTTCGTAGGTGAGGTAAAACGGCGCAGTTCTTTCTTCTTCCATTTCAGTTTCCTTTCTCCTCGTCAAGAGGTTCGTCTTCCACAACGACGCAGTTCACGAACCCTGTATATACAGTACAGGCATCCATAGCCACGATACCTTTCTTTACCCACGGCTCAAAGTCCGTGTTCTTTGCGGTGTGCCAAGTGACGGTCTTGTCAATGACTTCCCGTCCCCATTCGGTATGCCAGTGCCCGCAATAGATGGTCTTGTGCGGTTCGATAACCCCATCATACCACGCCTGCATACCGTTCACCCAGCGCGCTTCCTGCCAGATTTCTCTCGGCATCTTGCGCCAGCCGGTGAGTACGAGATACTTGGACTTGATGCCTCTGTAACACGGGATCCAGCCGTGGACGAACACGCAGTTCTTCGTCTCGAAGTAGTTGATGGTCTCGCGGATATAGGCGTTATAGAGAGGCTGGGTTCTCATTGCTCGCAGCGCCTCGAACTCGTTGCGCGCACCGGTAAGTCTTAATGCCGTTCCCATAGTTCCGTTGGTGAGGTCGTTCGGGAAAAAGTTTCCACGGACGATCGCGTCTTCCATCAGATCCTCGTGATTACCTCTGACGAGAGCACGCTGCGCCGGGTTGAGACTCAACAGATATTCCAGACATTCTTTCGGTTCTTTTCCTCTGTCGAACGCGTCTCCCAGAGAGACAAGGAAATGATCGGGGTTAGTCGGATCAAACCCCGCCTTATCCAGCGCCCGCTTCATCTCGGTATAGAAACCGTGAACGTCGGCGATAACGAAGTATTTCATTTCTGTTTTCTCCTTTCAAAGTTTGCTCTCAATATTCTTTCAAGCCGCTCAGAGGTTTCTTCGGAAACGGCTTCATAAATCATTCCCATATAGTCATTGCCTTGGAGATAGATCTCACAATAGGAATGAGTAGTATCGTCCAAGAAGTGAACGATAATGGATTTGACTTCTCCGTTTGTATAGGTACAAACCCCATAAGCCATCATATCGGCTTGGCTTTCGATCTCGTGAGTATCGGGGTTATACTTAAAGGTCTCGTCGAGTAACTCATTTTTGAGAATGAAGTTAATGACGTCCTGTTCCGTGAGTTCAACCCTTCCGTATTCCATCGTTATCTCCTTTTTTCAAGCAGTTTGAGTATGCGATCTGCGAGGTCATCTTTTTGCGCTTCGGTGATCTTGCGCCACTTCCAGCACCAGTCAAGGCGAGTTATGCACCAACCAAGACTGCGCGCGGCGGGCAGCCCCATCTCTATACGAGTGACGGGCGTATTTATTTCTGCGTAATAGTCTCTCATAGCACATCTCTCCTTTTTTCTTTCTATAATAATTATATCATAATTTTCACGAAAAGTCAAAAAAAGTGACGCCGATTTACTCGGCGCCACGCCTTTTTTGAGTTGATCAGGTATCGAAGAAAGAGAGTTGATTCTCCGGGACTTCGTTTTGTTTCTCACGAAGCCAGTCTTCGAGCCGCTCTTCGAGCTTGGCGTTCTGATCTTCATCGCTGAACTCGAGGTCGACTTGGGTATCGTATCCGTCGACGTCGACCTCTTCGCTGCGGCTGTCCCACGCATCTTCCTGAATGATGTCGCGAATCCAATGTCCGATGGTCTCATAGCCCGACTCAGGACACATCTGAGTCAAAATGTCAAGCGCTTTTCTGTCCTGAATCGCCGCGTAAACGAGTTCGAGTGTGATGAAGCTGGAATCGGTTCCCTGCTCTCTCACCCATTCTCTCCGCAGACTTTCGATATACTCCTCGTCGATCCGAAGAGTATAGACGGTGGTGACGATGTCTCTTGACGTAATGACGTAATCCATTTCTGTTCTCCTTTTAGTTGTGATATTTGAGAAGGAACTCGTTGGAAACTGCCTTGAACGACTTTTCACCGTTCATATCGCGGAAGACGATGCCCTCGCGCATACCGCCGTCGATGACGGATTTGCCGTCACCCATTGCAACGATCTCTTCGATCGTCGCCGGAAGTCCGTGCGCGATGCCGAGTACAGGTACGAATTTCAGACCGAATTTCGGTACGAAAGCTGCGCCGTGGAACGGGTTGAGCCGCTTGACGAGACCGCCTTTGTAGCCGAGGATCACGTTGAAGACGAGGAAGTCTCTGTCTTTCATACCGTAATCCCGCTTCTGAACGGTCGCGCCGAAGGTCTCACCCTGAATGGTGATGAAGTCGAGTTCACCTTCGTAGTAGTCGAGGATGTTGTTGAGCGTCTCTTCCATATGATAGCGAAGCGCCATCTCGGTATAGACGTTCGTCTCGTAGAAGCACTTCTTGTCGGGTTTGTCGAAAACGACGTTGCGCGAGCAGACGAGAAGTTGACGCTTCTTTTTGTTTTTGTGGTTGCGCATCGTGAAAGTCGTGGAGGTTCCGTCGATTTTCTCGGTCATAACCCAGTCTTCGGTGTTACCCGCAAGCCAAGGCATATTCTGCGCGCGTTCCTCGTCGGTCTTCACAACCCACGCCGGCCACGCCGATTTCTTGTCTTTCTTCTTGCCGAAGAAGAGGAACATCAGGCGCCGACCCCACGCACGCCGCATCAGCCATTTTGCCCAGCGGCGCTTGAAGATGGACGGATGCCGCTGCGCCATACGCTTGTATTTGTCGGGACCTGCGCCCTTGCGCGCATTGTCGCCGGGATCAGCGTAGGTGATGTTGAGCTTTTGAGTGAGGAAGCGAGTGTCGCCGGTCAGAGCACGACCGTAGTTGTCGTCGTCACCGGTAAAGACGAGCGGATACTGCTCGAAAGTGATGGGATTGTGGGTGTTTTGAACCGTCCAGCCAAACGCAGAGATTGGAACGAGAAGTCCTTGCGAGAGTTCTCCGCGAATTCTTTGCGGCTTGATCTTGAAGTTCTTGGAACGGAGGAAGTCCATCTGGGAGAACGGAGGTACGTCCGGAAGCTGGGCGTCTTCCTCGATATAGACGGCGATGTCGCCGGCTTTGAACTCACCCTTGCCGACAACGCAATGCCAGCCGGCGATGTGAGCGCATTCGAGTCGATCTGCGTTCATAGGCGTGATCGAGTCGATCGTAGTGAGATACGCGAGTTCGCGTTCGTTTTTGGAGTTAACCATTGTTTTTTATCCTTTCTTATATTTTGCTTCGAAGATAAGTCCTGCCCATTTTCTGAAACCGACGCAGTTCTTTTTGGTGAGAATGTCGTTGACGATTTTCGTGAAACCCTCTTTGCTGAAAGTCGGACGCTTCATATGTTTGAAGTAGTCGGTGTAGTAGTTTGCGAAAGAGCCAACATTCTCAAAAGTTACTTTGTGAACCTCACCGGTTTCTTTGTCGGTAACTTGGACATAGGCAAGCATAACCTGCGGTTTCATAGAGTCTTCTTGGGAGTCGTAAGTGAGGTCGCGCGCCGCACGATTTTGATTTTCCTCGAAAGTTACCCATTCGAGGTTAGAGAGAGCATTGTTTCGACGATTGTGATCAAGATGATCCACCGTCAAGATTTCTGCTTCGGGCGTCGGGCGCCAAGTAAGCATAACAAGACGATGAATGGTGATCCATTTGGGATCCGAGCCGCCGATTCTGACCACGCAATACCCACTCTTATTGATTTTCGGAGCAAGCGGCGCCTTGCTGGAGTTACGAATGTGTCCCATATTTGAGACATAGACTTCAAAAGTCTTGTTATACTTCCAGCGTTCCCAATGAATATGGAGTTTCGGCAGCATAATCGTTCCTTTCTTTATTTATCAAAATCGTCAATCCAACACTCAAATTCGTGGAAATCGCACCATTCCTTAATAGTGCGAGCTTGATCTGTGGTGATGTAATCATACATACCATCATTGATGTAGTAGTCAAGCATAAAGGAAGTAGTAAGTTTTACCCACCCATTGTCGACAAGATACCCTTCTGCTTTGGCAAGATCAAGATCCTCACCAATGATATCCTCAACAATTTCTTGCGCCGCGACGGCGTGAGCAAGTCCTTCCCAGCACCCGCCCTCTCTATCAACCCAAAGATCTTTGGCGGTAATGTCTCGGCACAAGCCGGAATAACCTGTCTTTTTGAAGAGGTCGTGCCAGTCTTCTGCTTCGATTATTTCGCTTTTTGCGTAACTGGGATCGTTTTCGTCGAAGGAGAAGCTGAGGATACCGACGCCTCGATCGTACATTCGTCCATTTTTGGGATTTAATTGATACCATCTTGTATCACCAAGAGGTTTTATGAACTTCGACATAGGTATCGCTCCTTTCGACATACTTTTTCCCTTTTTCTCTATATATATTATATCATAATTTTAAGAGAAAATCAAATTAAAACTGCCTCTGTTAATACAGAGGCAGAAAGTTATACAGATAAGAAAGTATAAGAGGATTTAAGGATAATGGAGTCCATTATATCAGTTGAATAATTTGGATTTCGTTCTCCTCGATTTAAAGCTGTAACGATATTCATATCTGAATTAGCTTTTACAGAAAGATCGGTTTGTACTCCAATCATTGCTGGATTTTCCCTTAATTGTTTTAATATATTAAGAACCTTTTTTAAGATTTGGCTGGCAGTTACTGCTGTAACTCCTCCTA
>JAEEGL014417012.1_pt1 | contig 12203 bp, 8 predicted proteins | sample 9134231 | NCBI WGS metagenome assembly JAEEGL01 (sample SAMN16246548, study PRJNA631951) | gut metagenome | biome: gut microbiome; feature: rumen; material: fiber-attached | host: Bos | place: Iran: Karaj | collected 2018-10
CAAGCTATAAGCCACAAGCTATAAGCCTGTACTTCCCGACATCGGGGGCGAAAGCTATATCCATACTGGTTAAACATAGCTTTATATAAAGCCCGTAGGGCTTTGGGCAAGTAGCCCCCGGTTGCGTTAGGGAATGTCTGAACAATATGTCAGTCTGTCACTTTAGCATTTTCAGTCCTTAGTTTTTTCGCGGGCGTGACGCCCGCGTCCCCAGCAAGGTTCTGCATCGTTCAGGGATTCCTTAGGGCTGAACTGTTATCGTTACGGTGGTGCGGCTGTGAATAATACTTGCTAATGTATGCACAGATATATTAGAAGTAGCGAGGTTTGGGCTGATGCAAAGGACGTTGCATGTATTTGAATGTGTTGAAATCAGGGATGATGATGGTTGTCGCCGTTGCGATGTTTTGTAGCTGTGGCAATAAGTCTCAGCAGAGACAACCGTTTGCCGAAGCTGCAGATTTCGCATGTCCCGATGGGGCACGGCGTGTGGAAATCCGCGAAACATCGTATCCGGAATTTTATTGTGTCGGAGAAAAAGGACGCACCGGCACCTGGCTGGAATTCGATGTAAACGGCAGATTGCGTAAACGCGGCGAATATAAAGACGGCAAGCTGAATGGGCCGTGGATTGCCTATCACGCGGATGGCAGCGTCGAGACTTCCGGACAGATGGAAAACGACGAACGCACCGGGGTTTGGACACAAACCTACGTAAACGGCGTTCGGCGCAGCGAAAAAAGCTATAAAAATAATCAGCTGGATGGCCCGATTAAGCTCTATTATATGACTGGCGAGCTGATGGCCGAAGGCGGCCATGTCGCCGGAATAGAAGAAGGTCCCTGGAAAGTTTATAAACCGGATGGCAAACTCGCCCGCGAATGCATGCTCGTTCACGGAGAAGAGAAGGATTGCGTGGTGCATGACAAGGATTTTCAGATAACGACGTATCAATATGATTCGAAGGAAAGAGGGCCGCTGTAGACCGAGGGGGTCGTCGGCGTATCGCCGCAGGCGATAGCCGCGCAGGGGGAGACTTCCCCCTCCCAAATATAAGTACGAGATTTGACGCGAAAATAAAGGACATGGCAATGGACGAGAAACTGATCAAACTGAACAATCCACGCGTGCTGGATGTTGTGAAGCATTATGTTGAGCTTTGTGAGCCTGCGAAAGTCACGGTGATCGACGATAGTGAGGCGGATGCGCAGCTTTTGCGCGACCGTGCGCTGGGCGGTGGCGAGGAGCATAAACTCGCGATGGCGGGCCACACCTATCATTTTGACGGGGCGCAGGACCAGGCGCGGGATAAGGCGCATACAAAGCTGCTCGTGTCGAAGCCGGTGAATTTTGGTTTCGAAACGGCGACGCTCGACCGCGATAGCGGGCTTGCCGAAATGCACGATCTGCTCAAGGGCATTATGCGCGGCAAAGAGATGTTCGTCGCGTTCCATTGCCTGGGGCCGGTGAATTCGCCGTTTTCGCTGCTCGCCCTGCAGATTACCGATTCGGCGTATGTCGCGCATTCAGAGGATTTGCTGTATCGGCGCGGTTATGAGGCATTTCGTGCGGCAAACGGATCGGATGACTTTTTTGTGTTCGTGCACAGCGCAGGCGCACTCGTCGACGGCGTCACCCGCGATGTCGATAAACGCAGGATTTATGTGGATTTGGAAGCCAACCGCGTGTTTTCAATTAACAACCAGTATGCGGGGAACTCGGTCGGCCTCAAAAAACTGGCTTTCCGCCTTGCAATTGCCCGCGCACACCGCGAGGGATGGCTCGCCGAACACATGTTCCTGATGGGCGCACACGGACCAAATGGCCGCATCACCTATTTTTCGGGCGCTTATCCGTCGGCTTGCGGCAAGACCTCGACCGCAATGATTCCCGGTCAGAGCATCGTCGGCGACGATATCATTTATGCGCGCGTGTTTGATGGCGAATTGCGCGCAGTCAACGTCGAACGCGGTATTTTCGGCATCATCGAGAACGTCAACGCCGAGGACGATCCCGAGATCTTTAAGGTTTTAACGAGCAAAGGTGAATGCATCTTCTCAAACGTCCTGATTTCGGACGATGGCGTGCCCTATTGGACCGGGTCGAACGTCGAACCGCCCGCAGCAGGCGGCAAGCATTTCCTGGGACACTGGGTGCCCGGCGACAAAGATAAGGACGGCAAGGAAATTCCCGTTTCGCACAAGAATGCGCGTTATACCATCAGTCTCGAAGCATTGGCCAATCGCGATCCCGTGCTGCACGATCCGCATGGCGTGCGGCTGGATGCCATGATTTATGGCGGCCGCGATTCGGATACCAGCGTCCCCGTTTGCGAAGCGCGATCATGGGCCCACGGCGTGCTGCTCGGCGCATGCGTCGAAAGCGAGACGACCGCTGCAACACTGGGTCAGGAAGGCGTGCGCAAACATAATCCATACGCCAACCTCGACTTTATGACGCTGCCGCTGTCGAAATACGTCGCCGATCACCTCGCGATGGCCGATAAACTCAAATCGACGCCCAAAGTCTTCGTCACCAACTATTTCCTCAAGAACGACAAAGGCAAATTCCTGAACCACAAACTCGATAAGAAAGTGTGGATTCTGTGGGCCGAAAAGCGGGTGCATGGCGAAGTGGATGCGATTGAGACGCCGGTCGGATTTATCCCGAAATATGAGGATCTCGTGCCGCTGTTCAAATCGGCGCTGAACAAGGATTACAGCCGCGCAGAATACGATGAGCAGTTCAAAATCCGCATCGATGGATATCGCGCCAAATGGGCGCGCATGGCCGCAATCTTCGACAAAATCGATATGCCCGATGCATTCAAAGCCGAGCTGAAAGCACAGATCGATAGATTGAGATAATGAGTTTTTTCCGGGGCGCTGCCCCGGACCCCGCCAAGGGCCGAGGGTCCTTGGAACCCTTTACGTTGTCAATACTTCCACTGTTTACGTGCTGCCAATGGTCCGCAAAAGACGGAATGGGGCCCCTTCCCCATACAAGACAAGGATGGTCTATGTCTCTTTACGCATACGATATTTATTCGGGATACATCGAAGACACGCTGAACGTGCTGGGATCGCGCGATATGACGCTGGTCGAACGCTATGCACGGCTTGGCGATTTTTCGCAGCATTCGCTCGGTCTGCCATCGGAACTGATGGAAGGCTGCGCCGATGCGATTAATGAGCTGATCATGGATCCGCCCGAAACACTCACGACTCCGGCACAGGCCATCGCAATGCTGGTGATCATGCGCGACGCCGGACAACGCCGCTTCCGCATCATTACCGATGGGCGTCACGACGACCGGCTCGCCCCGGTTTTCGCGCACCTGAATCATCCCGAGTATTGCAGCGATTTCATTCACAGCGCTATTGCGAACTATACGTCGCCTTGTGCCGATGTGGACTGGGGATTTTTGGATGTAAACCAGGTCGAGGCGCTTTTGCTCGATGCCATGGGCGACGACAGCTTTAAAGTCACCAAAACCGCCGTCATTGCTGGCCGCCTTTCGCACATGGCGCGCCCGGATGCTGAACATGCGCTCATCGATGTCGGCATCGAAACCCAAAACTCCATCTCACACAACATCGACTATCTGATTCTGGGATCGAAAGGCACCGGCGGCACAAAGCACGATAAAGTCCAGAATCTCAAGGATTCCGGCCGAAAAATCACGGTTCTCGACGAAGCCGGATTCGATAAGCTACTACTCTCACCCAAGCGCCCGCCCGAAGACTGGAACGCGCAAACAAAGGAAAATTTCGAGGAACTCGTGCGTTCCCTGCGCCATATCTGGGCTTTCGGCCTCGATTTGTATTGCATGTCGTTCCGATACGACGAGGAAGAGAATAGTATTTAAATCATATTTTGGGGTGCGCGGCTATCGGCTGCGCCGATACGCCTTGCGAAAGCCGCTATACCCGTCGGGTATACGCGGCTTTTTTTACATCACGTATCATCCGGCATGATATCGTCTATGACGAACGGGAATTGATCCGGCTTGCGAATGCTCACGTGTTTGATCATCGATTTGACTTCACGAGTCTTGGGATGCGCCATCCATGCCTGAAAAATGGCAGCCGGCTGTATGCTGTAGCGATAATCGCTGTTGCGCGGATAGGTCGCTCGCGTTCGCATGATGATGCCATCTTTGGTAAATGGCAACGCTAGCATATTGGCTTTGAACTGATCGCTGTAATTCCAGTATTGCTCGGCATTCGATAAATACAGCGTTTGAACTTCGGCCTTCAGTTGCTTCATCGCATTTGCAATGGATTGAATACCGCCTGTTTCCAGCAGATTCGCTTGCAGAATGCGCAGACGTCCGCTTAACAAAAGGTTTCGAACGGTATTGTATATTTCGGCATCGTTCATCATGGTTTTGAGTTCCGAGCTGCGAAGCTTGGATAATGCCTGCACCACCGCATATCTCAGTCTTTTAATCCGGTATTTTGTTTCTTTATCTGAAAAACCGGCATCTATTGCCTGCTGTGAATCCAAAAATGCATCCGCTACATCCTTTTTGGCGAAATGATCGTACAGACATTGCGATTGATCGCAGATTTTCATCACTTCGGCTAAAACCCGGTGGTTCAATACAATCCATGGATCATAGTCGATAAAAAAGGCGAGCGATGGACGCTGCCAGCCAATATAGAGATAGCCTTGGTCAAACCCGACGCCGATATAGGTTCCGCCTTTATTTTCGATACTTTCTTTAAATAAATCCGGGTGTTTTTCGTCACTTACCAGATAATGGCGTCCAATTGTTTCGGTATGTACAGCATATAGGACTTCCGGCTCGGGATCTTCCTGTATCGCCGATAAAACCTGCAGCTGGTCGCTGCAAAGCGGATCCTGACTTTGAATATCCGGGCAATCTTTTTTTTGCGGTTGCGCATCGGCATTGTCCGACACTGCATTTGGATTCTCGGTCCCATCGTTCGATTCTGACGAATCAGTTGTATCCATCTTGGCGGGGGCGTTCTCTGGCTGCGGTGAATCTACGGTATTCTTCGGGGCACCGGCGTTATCCGCTTCCACTTGAAGCGATTGCTGTATTTCGGCGATGTTGTTGGTTGCTGTAGGTTCCGATGAATGGGCGGTGTTCTTCTGACATCCGGAAAAACACAGTAAGGATGCCAGAATTAGCGGTACGCAATATCTGGGTATTCTGCTTATTTCCGCTTCGCCGTTTATCCTCGTTCTCGTCATACGGAGCCTCTGTTGATCGTTCTTTGCATGCGCTGGTTTTGTTTAGCGCTGTTATGGCGACCGTGTTGTTCTTATCAAATTTTGGGCAATTAGCCAGTCTGTCCGGGCGTGCCGCAGGCACACCCGGTTACTGATACAGAAGTGACGCCTTCCAGGCGTGTCATATTGTTGTTTTGCTTTTATGTGTCATGATCATTTTGATGCTATCAACACGCTTGCCATACAGAGCCTTTTGTTTCGAATCTGGTGACAGACACCAATAATCTGTATTGTATTGCAGTTCGATTGATTATGGCAAAATAACGGGGAATGGGGGGCAAGGGGCGTCGAGTTCTATTTTGGCATGTTCTTTTCTGTCGCCCTTTCAGGGCTAAAAATCTTGGAAATCTATGATCCGGGGGTTCCGCTAACGCTGCACCCCCGGCTGTACACTGTCGCCCTTTCAGGGCTGTCATCTCAAGCATCCATCAGCCTTTTCGAAAATACGCTATTGTCAAGTGTTTTTAGGATGCGACGCTCCTGGTTCTATGGATATTGACCGCCTAACGGCGTTTTCTGATGCTGTAGCTCAAACCACAGCACATTCATCTCATTGAACCATGGCGCTATCTTTATGGATTACTTCGTATCACTTTCGAGAGTTGGTGTTTAGTTTTTCTACACATGCAAATAATAAAAACATCGCAATAATAATGGCAAAGATAGATATCGTATAAATGATATAATTGACAATTGGATATCTTGTATCCTCGGGGTCTTCTGGGTTTACCAAAATATGATGCAATAAAATTGTAATCATGCTTGAGTAGGTTCTTTTTTCATAATATATGCCATTGTGGCTGTAGAAACCTTGTGCGTCGCAAAATTCGATTTTGTCTATTGGTTTTCCACCTGAATTATGACGGCTCGTCGATTTGTGACAATTGATCGGGTTCCATGAAACCCTTTCTTCGACCCAGTTCTCGTATTTATTGTGGACATGTTGGAAGGTCATCATGCCACACAATCCAAAAGCGATCGCTAACAGGAATAATTTCATAAAAGATTTCGCTCGCTCTATTCCTGTTGGCCTGGGGTTTGTACGGTATGATCTGGAAGAATTCCCCCCAATTTCGATGGAATCATCGGTTTTTTGTGGAAATTCATGTTCTGCTTTATCCACAAGCGCATTTTTGTCTAAAGGATTATTCATTGTGATACCTTATAGATTCAAGTTTTTTCATCCAAACAATTGCCAGGTGAGCGTATGATTTATGGTGAACTGTGCACAGATTTGTCAAGATGGCCCTGAACTATCTTCAAGCGCTGTCGCATTATATCGTGTCTTGCGCTTTGTTGCACACTTTCAGCGTGAGAATCGTTGGTAATACATCATTTCCCCGGGGGTTCAGGGCCATTGAGTTCTATTTTGGCATATTTTTTTCTGTCGCCCTTTCAGGGCTAAAATCCTTGGAAATCTATGATCCGGGGGTTCCGCTAACCTCACCTACCCCCAGCCGCTTTGCGGCTGTCCCTGACCTCACCCCCTTGTCAGGCTTACGCCTGACATTCCCCATCTCCAGATATGGCGAGGGGGAAATTAATGTGGCGTGGGAAGGGGAATGCTTTCCCCGGCTGTACACTGTCGCCCTTTCAGGGCTGTCATCTCAAGCATCCATTTGCTATTTTGAAAGTACGATACGGTCAAGCATTTTTAGAACTCGACGCCCCTGCCCCGGGGGTTCACTCCGGGCTGTGACATTTCGCCCCTTCGGAGCGATGATCTGAAGCGGATAATCCCCCGAAATGGGTTACTGATCGATTTTGGTGATTTTTTATGATATAGGTGCTTCGATTAAGCCTTGGCCGGGACAGGGCTTTTGGCAATTATCGGAAATGACTGGTGGTTTCATGCAAATAAATCGTGTTATTGGGTTGATGTTGAGTTTGGCTTTGTTTGGCGGGTGTGATCGCGATTCGAACCCCTCGTCATCGTCTGCACCCTCTGCTGAGGCTGCGGCCAAAGCCAGTGCGTCCGTTTCTGATACAGCCGCAAAGCCTGCAGATGGCGCTGCGGTGCCGGAAATTGCACCGAATGATCCGGCCGCGCACGCTGATTCTGTGCCGATGGATGCACCCGCTCAAAACAACGATGCCGCTGGTAATCTTCCCGAACAACCTGATAATGAAGTGGAAGCGCCCGCCGCAGATGCCAATGATGCGGAAACTGCGGCCAATGATGCGGAAGCTGCGGCCAATGATGCAGAAGCTGCGGCCAATGATGTTGCAGATAGCGATACACAGGCTGCAGGCCGCAATGATGCCGATATCAATTCGTTTGATGCATTGAGTGAATCCCAGCGTGCCATTGTTCAGAATATCACCTGGGATTTGCCGCCGGAAGTGCTCAATGCTGTGCTCAAGGAGAATGAAGGTGGTCACTTCTTGTTTAGTGACGAACGGCATCCGGAGATGTTTCGCGAAACCATCGAAAACCTCGGTGGCACCTATATGGGCATTGGCACGGATCAGGGCTATGTGTTTATTGGCTGGCAAAGACCGACGCTGGCATTTCTGGTCGATTACGATCCGTGGGTTGTCGTCGTGCATCGCATTTATATGGCGCTGTTTAGAGTCTGTGACGATGGTGACTGTATCCTGAGCTATTTTGAGGATCCCGAAAAAGGCCGTGCGTTTCTGGCTGAGACCCCGGAACTCGCCAATCGTGAGACGCAATCGATTTATAGAGATGCCCAGCGTGGCATTACCAATCGTCTGCGCAATATCCGCCGCATGAAAGAAAAGACATTTATGAATGATGCGGATACTTATCGGTACATCAAACAACTGATAGAGGGTGGCCGATTGACGACATTTCAATCGAATTTGCTGGGGGATCGCGCATTTGCTTCGACGCGCGATGCGATGCAGAAACTCGGCGCAAAGATGACCGTGCTCTATCTTTCTAATGCTGAACAATACTGGCGATACAGCGATCAATTCCGAAAGAATATGTCCGAGTTGGACTATGCGGACAAGGCTTTTATTTTGAGGACGATTGCGACCAAGCCGGTGAATGGGGACTATCGTTACAGTGCACAGGCTGCGGATCTGTTTAAATCGTGGATCGTATTGCCAACCACGCATACATACAAAGATTTTGTTGGTTATACGCGCAACAAGGATCCCGAGGTTTTTCCGTTTACGCTTGAGACGAAGCAACCGCCTGCAGAATAGGGGATAAAAAAAACGCCGCGTATGGCGAAGCCATAGCGGCGGGGGGAGACGCGTACCGCAGGTAGCGGCGAGGGGGCGCAAGCCCCCTGTTCTTAATTCACGACGGGGATGTCGGCCTTGCATTCATCAATTTCGATGACGTCGGTATTGTTATCGGGATTGCACTCGACTGTGGACGCCTGGCCGTTTTCATCGAGATTCGCGATCATCAGCACTTTTTGGCCTTCGAGGGAGTGCAGCACTTCTTCGCTGATTTCGCAGCCGACTGCATCGCATTCGCCGACGCCAAAGACGTTTTTAGTGGTCGACGTGCAGATAAACTTGCCCCTGTGATCAGGCTTGTTTTCGTCATACAAGTAGAAGGTCGCCGGTAGGTTTTTGCCTGCGGGTTTTGTACCTCGGTTGCATAGTTTGGCGCTGATCATGTACTTGCCATCGGTGTTGGTGCCGCAGACTGATCCTGCATTGAATTTACCGGTGATATCGGGGGCTTTGCCAGCACCATACGCGCCCTGGCTGTTCAGACGATAGTTGTTGTATTTGGGGCGAGGTTCGGACGAGCCTTCGATGGTTTTGCCAGATAATTTTTCATGCCATCGATTCATCCAGGTTTCTTTGGTTGGAACACGGCCATTATCTTCGATATTAATGATATTATAAGCATGCTGGTTCCATATATTGCGCGACGAAACCCAGCGATCGAGTCGGTCTTTTAATATCATCAGATCTGAGCGGCCCGGTGAGGTCGCATCATTCGCATTTCTATAGGCGCGGCATACTTTATAACCTGTATCGGTATTATAGCCGTCAGGTCTTGTGCCTCGCTTTTTAGCCAGTGTTCGTCCAGAACCGGATGTATTTTTCATAAATCCGACATCTTTGTGAATCGGATATGTACATTCGTATTGTTTAACAAGTTTTCCGTCCAGGTATTGTGTATTGCAATCTTCCTCCTTTTGGCAGATACAAAGGCCCAGGTCTTTATCGCAATTCTGTGTAGGACAATCTTCATTTGCTTTGCAGCGGATACCCTCATGGATTGGATCAATGCCTGCCATGGCTTTTGCGCCACCGTCGTTGTAGCACGAATAAGCCTTGTCTGAACCCATAAGGATTTCAGCACTTCCATCATTATCGATATCAGCGACAACAGGGCCCTCGATTGAAGTCTCGGACGAACGCGCAGAGCTGAAAAGTACGGTACCGGTCTTACCATCATAAATGCGCGTGAAACATTCATCGGCATAGACAGCTTCGGCCTGGCCGTCGCCATCGAAGTCAAACAGTGAAGATCCGGTTGTTCCCGAAGATGCGTCCTGCGACCAGCGTTCCCAGAGTACATATTTGTCGGCGCATTTGCCTTCTTCGTAACCCGCACACAGGGGATCGTAAACGCCGAAATAACCGGTCGATGCGAGTCCAATCTCGGGTAGACCATCATTGTCAAAATCACCGACGGTAATCGGTCCGCCTTTGGCAGCCGTACTATTATTATCGTTTGCGGCTAACAATGGGATGTTCAAAATGGTCTGAACGGAATAACCATCTGAACCATCGTTTTTAGGTATCACTGAATAAACTTTGAACATGCCTGAACCGGCTATAATGAACTCAGGCCTGCCATCCAATGTTCTAAAGTTAAAATCGGCTGCGGTGGTACCTGGCGTTCCAAAGTCTGCATAAGCCGTATGTGCACCACTTCCCGTCCAGTTGTTATCATGGCTGCTGGTTCCGTCAAATGTTGCGAGCTTTATCCAGGCTTTCGTTGCGACATCAAATTTATACAGGCCGTCGCTTCTGGTTTGGAATGCAAATGGCTGGTTCTGTTTATCGAGCATGTATCCCAGCGCAAATGTTCGTCCATAGCTTCCGCCGCCTTTTGTGATGACATTACCGTCTCTGCCGACGACATTCGTGCCTGTAATAATCTCTGTTTTTCCGTCCAAATCGACATCAAAAGATTCTATCGTGTCGCCACTGGTGATATTGGCTTTCCAAATCTGTGTATGTTCACTACCGTTCCATTTATAGGCGGCAAGATTTCCACCGCTCAATACGACAAGAAGTTCAAGCATGCCGTCATCGTCGAGATCAATTGCTGCGGGATAATCAAACCAACGTCCCGCGAGGGGAACAGAAATGGACTCCAGTGTTTGACATGTTTCTGGATGGATAAAGCGAATCACGGATTTATGATTGCTGCCAGGCGTTCGCGACTGATTGCCGGTTGCGTAGGAGTAGAATGCAACGACGGTCGGCAGATCAAGCTTATTCATAAAGTGCCCAACAAGTGGCGGCATTTCAACCGAGTTTGATGTCGGCTCTACACCGTCTTCTGGAGCCTGCCACCGGCACTGAATCTGTGCTTCGAAAACGCCGGGCTTGGTTGTGAACAGGCATGATTCATCATGCGTGACTTCGCCTGCGTAAGGAATGCAGGTGCCCAGCGCGGCGCCGCAGGAATCGTCTGTGCAGCAATAGGTATCTGAGGTTTTGCAATCCTTTGATGTGCTGCATTCGCCGGCCGTTCGCGTACATTTGCCACCGAGACATCGCATCGTGGATTGTGGCGGACAAATGATGTTGTTCGCAGGATCACATGCTTCTTCTTCACCAACGACCTGCTTGCAAACGTCGTCCAGACATTGATATTTGTTGTCGCAGAATCTGTATGATGCGTTGCATGATTCGCCCAGACCAAGGTAAGCTTCATTTTTGCGGCAGAAATTATCAATGCAGAAAACGCCATCGCTCGTATTGCATCTGCGCCACTGGTCGCCGCGCTCACAGGCCTCCCCTTCTCGCAGCGCCTTGATGCACGCTCCCATACATTCCGAACCTTCTTCGCAAGCGATGGTGCCGCCTTCGATGTTTTCGCACTGTTCGCCAATCTGTGCCACACGACCGCAATGGCCGTTATCCATGCAAACTGTGAATGTATCCTGGTCTGCGCAGTCTTCGGGGGCATTACATGGCTTGCCAAGGTTGGCATCTGAGAGCTTCATGCATTTGCCATAAGCGCAAACCAGCGGTGGCGTACAAATTTCCGTTTTGCTGTCGGCGATGCATGGTGCGCCTTCCAAAAGCAGTGTAGCTCCCGGCGGACAGCCACCATTCGCGCAGGGATCAACGACCACCGGCCCATCAGGACCATCTACGGGGACACATTTCCCGTCTGACGCGCATTGCCCCGATGCACACTTGCTGGGATCACACGTTTGGCCTGTGATATTGCCAGATGGGCTGCCAGACACACTCCCGGTTTCGTCTTCGCATGCGTAAATCGTTGTAATGCAAAGAAATGCTGCTAACAATAATTGTTTGTTTTTCATAAACGCTCCGTTCAGAAAAGGAAAACGCACAACCGAAATATATTTATCAATTTTATTCCACAAATCAAATAATGAATTGCATATTTGCCGCGCTATTTCATACGCGCGGCTCGTGCCGCCTATTTGCTGCGCAAATACGTCGGCACATCATTTGTGGGGCATTCATTGTCCCCCGTCATTGCCCGGGGCTATTGATATGCAAGCTCTAGCGGGCTTATGTACGCTGAATCGTTACCGCCTCCCTCGCACAACAGTCAGGGCTACAGCATTTATCTTTTTTGGGGCTCTTTTCTCAGTTCGCAATATCAAATTCGCTTCGTCTCTCGCGCATGGCGCTTCGACTTGCGTATTTGATTTGCTCACTGGGCTCTTCATTCGCGCCATTCACCGGATGGCGCTCATTCCGGCCCCCCAAACCCCGTCAAGGGGCTG
>JAEEGL015231554.1_pt1 | contig 12203 bp, 6 predicted proteins | sample 9134231 | NCBI WGS metagenome assembly JAEEGL01 (sample SAMN16246548, study PRJNA631951) | gut metagenome | biome: gut microbiome; feature: rumen; material: fiber-attached | host: Bos | place: Iran: Karaj | collected 2018-10
ATGGCGGCGGTGCTCAACAATGAGTTGGGCGACATCAAGCAGGTGAACTTCATGACCGAGGAATGCAAGCGCATGAAGATTGCGGTGTTGGGTCCCGATGTAAATGAGTCGGAATATGAGTTTTCCGTCAATGAGAAAGGCGAAATCCGTTACGGCATGGGTGGCATCAAGAACGTGGGTGAGGCGGCTGTGGCAGGCATCGTGGCTGAGCGTGAAGCCAATGGTAAGTTCAAGGATTTTGGCGACTTCGTGATGCGTGTGGCCGATAAGGGTCTCAACGTTAGGGCTTTGGAGAGCATGGGTATGGCGGGTTGCTTTGATAGCTTTAAGGGCTTCCACCGCGCCATGTTGTTTTATATTGCGCCTAACGAAACGTCCTCGTTCTCCGAAAAAGCCATGCGTATGGTGGCTTCGTATAACGAGCGCAAAAACTCGTCGCAGATGGACTTGTTTGGCTTTGGCGACGAGAGTGGGGTGGAGGAGGCCTTCTCCATGCCTTTGCCTCAATGCGAGCCTTGGTCGAAGATGAAGGAACTTGAGATGGAGAAGGAAGCTTTGGGATTCTATATCTCGTCGCATCCGATGCAAGTCTACCATCTGCCTATCAAGTATTTCTGCAACTGCGATGTGGAATGACTGAAAAACGCGATGAATGATGTGGAGAAAAACCTGAAGCGTCCAGTCCGTTTGGGTGGACAAATCACACGCGCAGATGAGTTTACCGCCAAAAATGGTAATCCATACGGTCGTTTCACCATCGAAGACCAAAGTGGCGCTTTGCAGTTTGCCTTGTTCAAAGAGAATTATCTGAATTGCAGGAACCTGCTGACAGTCAATTCTTTTGTGATGCTTTCGGGCATTCTGGACAGGCCTTTCCCAAGAGCAGGACAAGACCCGAATGCGGCTCCATCGACGCTTGAGGTGCGTTTCAGCGAGGCTCGTTTGTTGGATTCATTGCTGGAGAGTACTTCGAAAACGGTTTATCTAAAGCTCAATGTCGCGGAAATGGACAAGGAAAGCATGGAGGAATTGATTAAGGTGTTGAAGGAAAATCCTGGAAAACAACATTATAAAGTGCACCTTTTCGATTCCATTGGTAAGAAATCCTGTAATCTGACACCTGCGAAAGGCGCAATTAATGCGCAGGAGGTGTTGCCGTTGTTGGAAAAGATGCCTTTTGTGGAATTTGACTTGCGATAAAAAAGAATATTTGTATCTTTGCAGACCGAAATGCGCAGCATTGACTCTGTCGAATGCAGAGCATTTCAACGTAGTTAAAAAGAGTAATAACAAATCTATAAACTAAACAGACTAAAGACTATGGCAGTAATTCAAATGACTGACGACCGTTTTGAAGAAGTCGTCCTGAAATCGGAACTCCCTGTGATGGTGGACTTTGGCGCTACATGGTGTGGCCCTTGCAAGAAAGTGGAACCCATCGTCGAAGAACTCTCAGAAGAATATGCAGGCAAAGTGGTTGCCGTGAAATGCGACGTTGAGGAATGCCCTGGCACCGCCGCCAAGTTCGGCATCATGAACATCCCTACCGTCCTTTTCTTTAAGGGTGGTCAACCCGTCGACAAGAACGTAGGCGCCGCTCCCAAGAAGGTGTTCGTGGAGAAGTTAGAGAAACTCTTTTAAGTAAGTAATTTGTAATGCAGAATGTAGAATGCAGAATGCAGAATAGGCATTCTTAATTCAACATTCTGCATTCTTAATTCAGCATTATCTTTTGGGCTTTTCAATCGATAGGAACCGGCTGACGCAATTCGGCAGCTTGGAGTTCTTGGCACGGCAAATCGTGGAGGGATTCATCACGGGTTTACATAAGAGTCCCTTCCATGGCTTTTCTGTGGAGTTTGCCGAGCATCGCCTTTACAACACAGGCGAACCCATCCGCCATATCGACTGGAAACTCTATGGCCGCACCGAGAAGCTCTTCGTGAAACGCTACGAGGAGGAGACCAACCTGCGCTGCCAGCTAGTCATCGACCAAAGCTCGAGCATGTGCTTCCCCGTGAGGCAAAAGATTGATTTCGAGCATCCCAACATACTCTTTTTCTCCATCTATGCGGCAGCCTCACTCATGGAGCTGATGCGACGTCAGCGCGATGCCGTAGGTTTGGACTTGTTTGACGAAACCATTGCGTTCCACGAGCCCGCCAAGTCGTCGAATGTGCACAACAAGCTGATTTATACCGAGCTGGAGAAACTGATTGACACTTACGACAAAAACAACCGCAAGACCACCTCAACGCCTCAGTGCCTGCATCAGATTGCAGAGATGACGCACCGTCGCAGCCTTGTGGTCATCTTCACCGACATGCTCGATGGCCTCGATGACTGCCAACCCATGTTTGAGGCTTTGGAACACCTGAAATATAATAAGCACGAGGTCATCCTCTTCCATGTCTTCGACAGCAACTTGGAACAGAACCTCGACTTCGAGAACCGCCCGTACCGCTTTGTCGATTTGGAGTCGGGTGATGTGCTGAAACTCAATCCCGTTGAGGTTCAAGAAACTTACAAGAAGATTATGACTGAGCGCAAAGAGGCATTACTTCGCCACTGCTACCAATATCAAATCGACTATGTGGAGGCCGATATTAATAAGGACTATAATCAGGTTTTGACGAGCTACCTTATTAAGCGCACGAAACTGCATTAAAAAAGTCCGAAAGCCAAGCAGCTTCCGGACTTTTCGTATCCCCGAAGGGAGAATTACTTACCTAACAATTACTTTCACAGAGACATTGCTCTGGTTGTTTTGCAAATAGATGACATAGACGCCGCTGGCAAGGCTGTGGCTGATGCGTTCAGTGCTGCCTGCGTTGATCTGCTTCATCATCATAGGCTGACCAAGCACGTTGTACACGGTCATGCTATAGTGGGCGTCATCACCGTTTTCGATGACGAACTCGTGGTCGGCGCTCCAGACCTTCACGTTAGCAGCAACGTTGTCGTCCACGCCTTCGTAGGTGAGGTCGATGAAGATGGGCTCGTCTAAGCCAGCGTTCGGGTTGATGGTGTTGGCCTCAGGATACCATTCGCCGTTCTCGGAGAAGTATTCACTTTGTGTGTAGCTATAAAGGTCCCAGATCACGATGTAGTTGACACCTTCAGGGTTCACGTTGGGCAGGATGCCGCCGAACCAACCGTCCTTACCAGCCACCAATTCTTTGTAGAAGTCGGCATACTGGTTGATGTTACCATAGTCGACACCTGTCGTCTCGATGCTAGTGGAATAGAGCGGACGGTAGTCGTTGGCATGGGACATCAGCATGGCGAAACTCATCGGAGCCTCATCGCTCTTGACATAGAAGGCCGAGCCGCTAAATTCGTCGTTCTCAGTGCCAAAGTTGAGCACGGTGGCATAGTCGGTGGTGGTGAAGGTATGCGCCACTTCAGTGCCGTCCTGACCGTCATTGAGTCGGATGCGGAGATAGACATGGTTGCCGGGCGTGAAGCGGGCATTGGCAGTGGGCTCGTTCATGAACCATAAGATCTGGCTGCCATTGGCACTCGTCGTGAATTCACCATAGCCACCATCTGTAGCAAGGCTCGGACTGGTAGTACGGTTGAAACCTTCGTTGTTTACGTAGATCACATTGCCTGCGCCTGCCGTTTCGGGACCGTCGTTTCCGTCAACGAACTGGTTGGTGTAACGATAGGTGGTGTTCGGCTCAAGGTTGAACAACGTGACTTGGATGGCCACAGGCACACGGTCGGTGTTCGTTCCGCTGTTGCCTTGGATGTAAAGCGGCATGGCAGCAGTGATGTTGGGCTCGTTGTCGCCGTATACGTTACCGGAAAGGCTGACAACAGCGGATGCGCCGCCACCAACGTGGTTGATTTCACCAAGATAGGTTCCAACTGGGAGATCACCCTTCAAATGGACAGTGATGGTCACGGGCTGGTCGTCAATCACACCATTGGAGTAGTGGAGATCGAATGGATTACTGCTATAAGTACCGTCGTCATTCAGGATTTCGAATTCCCCTGTCACCGTGACCGTAATGTAGCCTTCACCTTCCAGATTGGCACCGGTAAGGACGTAGCTCAGTGGATCTGATGGGCCATTACCTACCACATAGCTGAGTCCATTAATGGAATTAGGTGTGGCCGTCAGGGTTGCGACAGGTGTGGCACCACCGCCCGAAACGAGCAAGATGTCGTCGACTTCCCAACCGGCGGCTTCATCGTCGGTGCATTGGTATTTGAAGCCGATATGGCAGTTCATTCCGCTGAAATCATCGAGGCTGATGTCGCCTGACGGAGTCCAGTTCCAACCGCCTTGCGAGAGCTCGCAATCGAGTTGTACCCAAGTAGCATTCAGGTTTTGTCCGTCAAAGTCGTTGGAGAAGTAGACCTCGAGTTCGGGACCAATGTAGTTTTTGGCCGTGAGGAAGCTCAACACCACATCACTGTAGCTGTCCAAATCAAAAGCGGGTGAGATGAGCCAGTCGGCGGTGGCAGGATGGTTGTAACCGTTGGCATAGGCGTAGTGGTTGCCTTGGTAGGATGCGATGCGCCAGAGCGAGTCGCCATATTCGAGGACTTCCGTCCAACCGTGCCAGTCTTCTTCCCAGTCTTGGTTGAAGATGATGATGAGGTCGTCTTGGATGATATATTCTGCGCTAACCACGGGGCTGTCGTTGCAGCCTTCCTTCACGGCGTAGGCCCAAATGGTCATGTTCGTGTCGACGGTGATGGGTCCTGTATAGAGATTCCAAGTACCAGGTTCTGATCCTGTGCTGAAATAGATTGTGGCACCAGGTGTGGCGCAGTTGATGGTGACAACTTGACCCTCATAGTATGTGCCGCCTTCTGGATTGAAAGTCGGGGCAGCCACGGTGCAAGAGCCACTTTCACCTTGCATGAAGATGTCGAGGAAGAAGTTGTACTCGCCTGCACTGCCGTTGTTGATATTGCTGGTGGAGTAGGCTTTGACGACGCTCTCCGTTTCGGTGACACGCAGCGCAAGCCCACGAGTGTCTGTAACGACATTGATAATCTTGAAGCCGATGTAGTCAGGAACCAATGAAGCTGTGTCAGATATGCCGAGTTCAACCGTCCAATCAGTTTTTTCGCCGCCCATCACTAAGTTGGTGCCGCTGTTGCCGTAGCCAATCATGTCGCCGTTAGCGTTGGTGAAGGTGTAGCCATCGGCGGTGATACCCACGGTCCAATAGTAGCTATCCTCGTTGGCCAGGATGCTGGCGGGAATGATTTCATCGTAGCCGCTCATCTCGCTTGTGAACGGGGTGGTGGGGAGTTTGCCACTCGTCAGGGTGTTCTCGATAGCGAGGTAAGCATCCGTCGTTTCATTGTAACGCGAGGCCAAAATGACTTTGTTGCCAGCGGTGAGTTCGCTGACATCACTGATACGTACATAATCGTCTCCCGGAACAGGTTGTGCAGTGACCGTGCCGCTGCAAGCGATGAGGATGTCTTCAACATCATCACAGCTGACGGTAATGTTTTCGTTGTAGTTACCAACAGCGAGACCGGCTTTCAGGTGGACATAGATGGGCGTGTCTTCCACATTTCCGCCGATAGGTACCAATGGGATGTCGTTTGATGTATAGCCACTGTCCGGAGTCAACGAAATCTCATAGTTGGTGCTTGGGGTGACGGTGATGTTGCCGCTCAGATTGAAACCGCTGACGGTAAAGCTCAGAGGATCTGACGGGCCGTTGCCTTCGATGTAGGTGAACCCATTCAAGGCAAGCGGTGTCACGTTGACAACAGGCGTTGAGCTTGAGGTCTGGCCGACGAGCATGATGTCGTCAACCTCCCAACCTGCGGCTCCGTCTTCATCGCTGATATACTTGAATGCGATGTGGCAGTTTTCGCCAGATAGGGTGTCAAAGTTGATGTCGCCAGAAGGGGTCCAGTTCCAGCCACCTTGCGAAAGTGCGCAATCAAGTTGTTGCCAATTGCCTGTGCTCAAGTTTTGTCCATCGTATTGGTTGGAGAAGTAGACCTCAATATTGGGGCCAGTGTAGTTCCTGGCTGTGACGAAAGTCAATACTTCATTGCTAGTATTCTCAAGACTGAATGCTGGTGAAATAAGCCAGTCAGTGGTGACAGGATGATTGTATCCATTGGCGTAGGCGTAGTGGTTGCCTTGGTAGGAGGAAATGCGCCAGAGCGAGTCGCCCGTTTCGAGGACTTCAGTCCAACCATGCCATCCACTCTCCCAATCTTGGTTGAAGATGGTGACCGTTGTAGTGCCACCATTTTGGATGGTATAACTAGCAATGGCGAGAGCGCTGTTGTTGTAACCATCCTTTGTGGCAATGGCTTTTATTGTGGTGTCCTCGTTCACCAGGATAGGTCCAGTGGTGTTGGTGTATTCCGGACTTGTCATTGGAATTGGGTCACTGTTGTCAGTGGTAAACCAAATGCGAGCACCCTCAGTTGCGCAGGTGATGATCACGTTTTGGGGCTCAGTGTAGGTTCCAGCTTCGGGAGTGAAGGTAGGCGTAGCCACGGTAGGTGTGGGTGGCACACCACCTTCGGTCTTCACGAAGAGGTCGAGATAGAAGTTGTAGTTGGCGCTGTTGTTATTGGAAACTGAGTAAGCACCATAGTTATGGTTGCTGTTCAGGGCAAAGCCTCTTCCGGTAGTGGTGGCATTGGTGATGTTGAATCCGGTGTAATTGGGCACCATGGCGCTTTCTCCAGAAGTCTCGAGGGAGATGTTCCATTCGGTCTTTTCACCGCCTGTGACGAAGTCGGTGCCACTAGCACCGTAGCCAATTAACTCGCCGGCCGCATTGGTGAAGGTGTAGCCGTTATTGGTCACACCCACGATCCAATAATAACTGCCTTCTTCATCGACGATGGAGGCGGGCAGGACTTCGTCGTTTCCCGAGGTGGCCGAGGTGAACAGCACGCCCGTGGGCTTGCCCGACGAGGTGTTGCTCATGGCATAATAGTCGGCGGCGTTGCCATCGAAGCGGGCGGCAATGATGACATAGTCGCCGTTGGCGAGATCGCTGAGATCGCTGATGCGGACGTAATTGCCTTCACCGGGTGTGGGTGGGGTGGGAGGGGTGGGAGCGTCGCCAGTGACGACACCTGTGACATTGACATAAACCGTCTCGGCGCCTTCGGAGACGACGGCAATCTGTTCGCTGTAGGTGCCTACTTCAAGGCCGGCCTTCATACGGACAGAGATGGTGATGTCGGTGAAATGTCCGCTAGGTACGATGATCAAGCCCGGGTTTTCGGGATGGAAGACAGGAAGAGTGGAGATTTCGAAGCTCTCCGACGGGAAGACGCTGACATTATTGGTAAGTTGGTCGCCACCTACGACAAATGTCTGGATCTCTGATGGTCCTCCTGCCTCATATTCGTAGGTGAAACCAGTGAGTGAGGATGGATTAACGGTCAGATTGGAATTCTGGATGATCTCGACATCGCTTGCATTTACCACACGCAGTTGAGGCGTGTTGTAGCAGCCGATGACACCCGTTACAGTGATCATGTCGCCTTCGGCAAGGCCTTCCACGTTAGGCAAACGATAGATGTTCAACGTGTTTTCGCCTTGTTGGATGACGGTGTTGTTGCTATAGTTGATGGCACTCACGATGGCGTTTTCAATCTTCACGCGCGTGGATTGCAGCAGGTTGACCCCATTGAAATCGCTGTTGATTTCGGCGATGGTCTTCACCGCCAAAGGCAAGGTGTTGTTATGGGAGAGCACCGTGAATTCATCAGCGTTGTTCCCGTTGATACCACTCAGTTCCACCAATCCTTTGTAGACGGCTCTGCTGCCGTAGGCCTGCACTTCGTCACCGATGGCGAGACCGGCAGGAACGGTGTTGTTGTTTAGGTAGAGGTCAATGCCTGCGGTCTCATCTTGGACATACACGTTTCTGCCATCGATGAAAACGACAGTGCCTATCACCTGGGCCATTTGGCCGTTTTCCAAGGCACGTGCCTCGGCGATGGTCATGGTGACTACAGGAATCTCATCGACCATGCCGTTAAGAGCGACGCTGTGGCTCAGGTCACCCGAAACAATGGTCAGGTTGCCCGAATAGGCACCGACCTCCAGTCCAGCTTTCAGCCTGACATAAACGGTGGTCTCATCCAAGGTGCCATTAACGGGTGAAAGCTCATCGGTGTCGAAGTAACCGTTTTCAGGGCTGATGCTTAACTCATAATGTTGCGGAGCAGTGAGGGTCACGTCATCGACCAGGTTGGTACCGGAGATGGTGAAGGTCTTGGCTGTGGAAGGACCTTCGCCATAGGTGTATCTGAAGTCGTTGAGTTCGGTCACGGATACCGTCAACTCAGGATCGGGGATGACAGGAGTCTCGCTTAAGACGACATCAGCGGCTGTGGCGACTCTGATTTGTGCCGCGTTGAAATAGCCGATGACACCAGTCACGTCAACCACGTCACCTTCTTCGATGCCTGTCAGCTCGGGAACCTTATAGATATTGGTGCTGTTCTCGCCTTGTGTCAAGGGTGTGTTACCGCTAGTGTTGATGGCGCCAATAGTGGCTTCCTCGATCTTCACGCGGGTGCATTGCAGGGCGTCAGCACCTCCTTCGTTGATTTCAGCGATGGTCTTGACGGCCAAAGGCAGTGTGTTGCCACTTGAAAGGATGGTGAAAGCACTGCTGTTGCCGTTGATGCCTGAAAGCTCGATTAATCCGTTGTAGTTGGCGCGCTTGCCGTAGGCCTTGACAAGGTCACCGATGGCCAAGTCGGAAGGCACGGTGTTGGCGTTTAAGAAGAGGCAGATGCCGCCAGTGGCGTCTTGGGTGTATACGTTGCGGTTGTCAATGAAGGTGACCACACCTTGAACCAAACCGTATTCGTTTATTGCCAGGTTGTGGGCTTCCATAATAGTGATGAGCTCAGGGAAAGTGTATACAGCTGTGGCGATGTTGCTGGGCGTGTAGCCGGCCTTGAAACCCTTAGCTTTGACAGTGGTGGTCTCGCTGATGGTCAAGGCCGAGCTATATACTTCACTGCTTTCCGTCGGGTCAGTACCATCGGTGGTATAACGGATGGTGGCACCCTCGGTGGCACAGGCGATGGTTACCGATTGGGGATCGAAATAAGAGCCGGAAACGGGATTGAAAGTGGGCATAGCCACCGTCTCTTGCTGACCTCCGCCTTCATCTTTATAGAATGTGGCCCCGACAAATTGCAAAAACTTGTTGCTGGTACCTTCAACGGTCACATTATAGGTAATCTTATAGTACATATTGGTCCAGTCGGTATCGGCAGGCCTGTTGAAAGTGGTGGTAGTGTTTGCGGCAAATTCACCAACCAATGTACTTACTGGATTGCTGAAATCTGCATCGGATGCAACAATCAGCGTCATTGAATTCACGACGATGTTGGATGCCGTTCCATGCTCTACCTCGATTCTCGAGATGTTGTCGACAAGGGCCGATTCTGAGAAAACGTTTCGATCCACATTTGTGAGGTTCTTTCCGCCGATACGCCACGGGATCAAAGTCGTGTTGCCAGTGATGTTCCATGTGATACCGTCGATTTCGATCTCACTTTCAGTGGCATAGCCGTTGCTACCGCCTTCAATGGGAATTAGGTCGTACGCAACCACTTCTGTTCGGAATTGCCCCCATAGGTTCATTCCCGTCAACAGCAAAAACGCTGTCAACAATAAAGTAAGTTTCTGCTTCATTTGAAAAAGTTTTAATTATTTGATACTTAATTGTTTAATCCATACAAAAGTCCACTACGGACAAATTCCAAAATTAGGAAAATGTCTTTGACGGATCGGGTTGGATTCCAATAAGTTTTCAACAACTTTTCAACATGATCTGTTGATAACTATTGAGGTCGGAAAATGGTAAGAACTATAAAGTTTTTAAGGCTTCGCCAATATAGATGGCGGCATCGTGAACCAACTCTACACAAGGTCTTTTTCTGTAGTAAGATTCCGTGCGTGGGGCGGGAACAGGTGATTCTATTCTATTGCCTACTCCTAACAACTCGCGACAAATGATGCTGCCGTTGGCTTCCCGGAAACGTTCTGCAACTTGCTGAACCAGAGCATAACAACGGGCCTTGGCATTCATGTCGTTCGGGTTGTCGCAAGGGATAGCCAAACCTGCTATTAGGGCCATGCCGCTTACTGTGCCGCACACTTCGCGCATCCTCCCGATGCCGGCACCCATGGGTGCAGCGATGCGGGCAGCCATCTCTTTGGGCATACAGAACAAATCGGCATAAGCCATGTAGACAGCCTGACTGCAGTTGTAGCCGTTTTTGAAGTTATCAACAGCTTGCTCAGCGCGTTGCATGACGTCGATTTCAGAAAAGGAGCTCATTCCACCATGATCTTCAGGATTTCTACGTCGGTCTCCTTCATGCCGTTGCGTCCCAGACGTCCGATGTGGTCGATGGTCTCTTCCACGTCGCGGCCTATGATGCCGTCGCCGCCGAGGAGGTTGTCGTCTTGCTTACTCATCTCATAGCCGAGGATACCGGCTTCCACCGAAAGGGCGATTTTTCCAGCGCAGGAAGGCTTGGCACCGTCGCAGACGATGCCTGCTGCGATGCCCAAGGCATTCTCCAAGGTGTGCTCGATGATGCAGAGCGGCTCGCCCATAAGGTAGGCGATGCCGCAGCCCGAAGCGCAGCCTGCACTGACCGCACCGCAATAGGCTGAAAGTCTGCCGATACCCGTCTTCTGGTGGATGGCCACTAGGTTCGACAAAGCCACAGCACGATAAACGCGGTCGTCGTCGATATGATATTCCTCAGCGTAGGCGAGGATGGGCAGGCTGACCGTCATGCCCTGGTTACCGCTGCCTGAGTTGATGATGACGGGCATCTCGCAGCCGCTCATACGGGCATCACTACCTGCCGCCGCCCAGGCTCTGGCCTTGATTCTCACATCGGTGCCGAAGCTCATGATGGTGCTGCCGATGTTGGCGCCCCAATTGTTTTTCAGACCTTCTTGCGAAATGGCCTTGTTGCATTCAATCTGCGGCTTGATGATGGGCTTGAGGTCTTCGATGTCCACGGTATTTGCGAAGTCGTAAATGCCTTTCATGCTGAGGCAGCTGCGGTCGGTGAGCTTGGTGGCTCCCGTGTCAGCATAGCCCGAGTCGAACAGCACCTTATCGTCTTTCTCCATCTTCACGATGTTGGTATGGAAGCCCGCGATGCGAACGCTGGCGGAGTGCTCTTCTGTATATAAGGTGACCGTCACATCAAGCTGGGCGATGACGTTCAGTGGGACGATGGTCATCAAAGTGCTGTCCAAGAAAGCGGCAATTTCCTTCTTTTGTTCAGGCGTCACCTCGGCGATGACTTCCAAGGCTTTCTTGGGGTTGCCAGCCACAATGCCTGCCGCCACGGAGGCTTTCAGACCTTTCATGCCCTTGGTGTTGGGCACGATGACGCTCTTCACGTTCTTGATGATGTTGCCGCTGGCCTTGATTTCCACGCGCTTAGGCATTTCGCCCAAGATTTCATGCGCTTTTGCGGCAGCGTAGGCCAAGCAAATCGGTTCGGTGCAGCCCATGGCGGGCACGAGTTCTTCTTTCAAAATGCTTAGATAGGAGGTGTAGAGACAATCGCTTTTATCCATATCGCCAAATTTTTGTGCAAAAATACAAAAAAAACAAGGAAATGCTTGTTAGGATAAAAATAATCCCTAACTTTGCCCCAAACTAACATCAAACCTATTGTAGAATAAAAAGTACAAGTATGAACAACGACAGTTTCGAAACCTCTTTGAAGGCATGGAATGAAAACGAAAAAGCCGCCAACGAATTAATCAATATCGTTGGTAGATTATGGTATGACAAGTCAGTGGAACTCATTATGTTGCGTTCGCTGCTGGTCAACCGTGGTTCGGGTAAGATCCTGAACAAGCACCTCCGCGCGTCCACAGTGTTGAACAAGCCGGTTCGTGTGCAGGATTCTTTGCTCATCGCCAAGGCCCTCCTTGCCGAGAATCTCGCTCCCGCCCGTATCGACCTCGGTCGCCTCAACTCCGAGTGGACGGATGAGAAAGAAAAGTACAATCACAACGTGACTGCTTTTGTCCGCGACAAGCTCAGCTACATCATCGACGCCAACCCGCGCAGCAACAAGGTGCAGGATGTCATCCTCTACGGTTTCGGTCGTATCGGCCGTATCCTCTGCCGCGAGATGACGGAGATGGCTGGCCGTGGTGACGCCCTTCGCGTACGCGC
>JAEEGL015414303.1_pt1 | contig 12203 bp, 8 predicted proteins | sample 9134231 | NCBI WGS metagenome assembly JAEEGL01 (sample SAMN16246548, study PRJNA631951) | gut metagenome | biome: gut microbiome; feature: rumen; material: fiber-attached | host: Bos | place: Iran: Karaj | collected 2018-10
ATCGCTCCTACGGCTTGCGCGATTTCACATTCGTGATGCGGAAACTGCAAGTCCATGCCGCCGCCGTGAATATCGAAAAATTCGCCTAAATACTTGGTACTCATGGCAGTACATTCGAGATGCCAGCCCGGAAAACCTTCACTCCATTTGCTCGGCCAGTGCATGATGTGTGCCGGTGAAGCCTTTTTCCAAAGCGCGAAATCGCACTGGTTGCGTTTTTCGTCCTGACCGTCAAGCGTGCGGGTCTTCTCCAAAAGGTCTTCAACGTTTCTGCCTGAAAGTTTGCCGTAACGGTATTTCTCGGCGTATTTCTTTATGTCGAAATATACAGAACCGTTGGACTCGTAAGCGTAACCGTTGGCGAGAATCTTGTCGATAAGTTGCTGCTGCTCAATGATATGTCCCGATGCGTGCGGCTCGATTGAGGGCGGCAGACAGTTCAGAAGCCTCATGTTTTTGTGATAATCCTCGGTGTAAGTCTGAACGACTTCCATAGGTTCGAGATTTTCGAGTTTGGCTTTTTTTGCGATTTTGTCGTCGCCTTCGTCAGCATCATGCTCCAAATGACCCACATCGGTTATGTTTCTCACATAACGAACTTTATATCCAAGATAACGCAAGTATCTGAAAATCAAGTCAAAAGTTACAGCCGGACGTGCATGTCCGAGGTGAGCGGGACCGTAAACCGTAGGTCCGCAGACGTACATTCCCACATACGGCGGATTTATCGGTTCAAACTTCTGTGTCGTCCTGCTTAACGAATTGTAAATTAACAAGTTACTCATTTGTCTATTATTTTAACAATTTTTCCGTGTTCGTAAATGGCGGTCTTTATCAGTTCGCCTTTTGAGTTGTAATAATAACGTTTTCCTTCATCAAGAACGCCGTCAATAAAATTACCTTCCTTTTCTATGCGTTTTGTGTCGGGGTCATACATTTTGTGGTAACCCGTCCCGCGGAAAACTGCATACGAGGGAGATTCTTTATCTTCTTTCGGCTGTTCAGGTTTTGTAACTGACGGTTTGTCAGCGGGTTTGTCAACAGCGGCAATATTATGACCGTCCTGACGGTTTTTGAAAGTCCGCGAGGCGGCAACATCGTAAACGCCGTTGTTGTAAACGATTTCGGCTTTAAGGCTTCCCGTCTCGTAATATTCTTTCGTGATTCCGCTCAGCCGTCCCGCCATCCACTGACTTTCAGCCCTGAGCCTTCCGCTGTCGTAATATTCCGTAACGAGTCCCTTCGCCATGCCGTTTTCCCAATAGCCTGCCATTGTAACGTGTCCTGACTCAGAATAGTATTTCTGCATGCCGGAGCGGAGCGTGTTTTCGTCGTAGTTTAGTTCGCGGGCTATTCTGCCGCTGCGGTAAAACATCTTGTACTCCCCTACCCAACCGAAACTGTTCCAAGTGCCTTGTTCAGAAGGGTTTCCGTTTTCGTAATAGAGTTTGGCGAGTCCGGAGGGAACGTTGTTCAGATACGTGATTTCGCTTTTCTTGTTGCCGTTTCTGTAATATTCTGTCCAGCAGCCCTGCTTTTGACCGTCAACGTATTCGCCTTCCGAAAATTTCACCAAATGGAGCGTATCGTAGTAATAAATCCACAGCCCGGTTTTCTTCATATCCTTATTGACACGGTTAAACGTATCTTCCTGAGCCTCCAACATGTTGACAATCAGAAAGATAAAAACATTCAATAATATGACGCGCCTAAACTCCATCTTTTTTTATTATACGAAAAAACACCGTTATTTGTTGCAAAATTGGTTAACTAAATTTTGCGCGTTGGGATAGTTTTTCTCAACAGCGGCATGAAAATCCTCGCACGCCCCTTCCCTGTCGTCGGTGTTAATCGCGTAAATGCCTCTCAGATAATAGTAATAACCGTTTTTCGGATTTATCTGAATGCACTTTGAAATATCTTCTTTTGCTAAATTTATGTAATCTTTGCGTTTCTTCTGGTCGTTTTCACCTAACGTGCGGTAAGTGATTGCGCGGTTGAAATACGCTCCCTCGTTCAAAGAATCCAACTCTACGGATTTAGCGAAATCTTGCAATGCTAAATCATACTGTTTGAGACCGTTATAAGCAAGTCCCCTATTTGAATAAGCCGAAGCGTTTTGTGGAAATTTTTCCAAATACGTGTTGAAATCTTCAATTGAGCGGTTGAAATCTCCGTATTTTCCGTAAGCCACTCCCCTATTTACGTAAACGTCATAGAGATTCGGATTTAATTCCAACGCACGGTTGAAGTCGCTTAGTGCTAACGCAAAGTAAAACGTACATGAATCTTTGTTAATGTTAGTAAACCTTTCGGAATACAAATCGTAAATCGCTGCCCTACTCTGGAACGCCGGCGCGAAGTTCAAATCGTATGTCAGAGCCTTAGAAAAGTCGTTTAAAGCAGACTTTTCGTAAAGCGTATCTGATGTTAATTCAAAAACATCGTTTTCAGCCAATCCCCTATTGTAAAATGCGTGCGTATAATCGGGTTTATTTTTAATTCCTTGCGTGAAACAATCAATTGCAAGTTTTTTATTTTTAAGATATTCGCTATCGTCTTTCTTTTTGAGAGTTGAGTCAGCCATCATGTTGATATAACTGCCGAGATTATTCCAGCCTATAACCGCTTCTGGGTACTTCTCAACGCAGTCAGACCATAGTGTACGGCTGTTTTGCCATACTTTTTCGCGGTTTATAGTCATAATGCAGAGCATAACCGCGTAAACGGCAAAAACTCCATAGAGAATTGCTTTGTTGTCTTTATACTTAGTTATCAGTAAATCAATAACATACGCTAACAAAATTGACAATCCGACACTCGGAATGTAAGAATACCTATCAGCATACATTGCGCTACCTACCGGAATAAACTGCAATAACAGAGCGATATTTGCTATAAAAAACAGCAATCCGAATGTAAAGATTTTATCTTTTTTGTACGTAAAGAAATTCAAGAGAATCACTGCGATAAACACCGGCACCGTAAGCCAATATATAACAGGAACTGTACGGTTGAGAATGTCGGGGTAGGGGTAGAGGCAGGCGAGTTTTACAGGAAGAATAAACCTCAAAATGTACTGTAAAAAGCCATTGCTACCAAACGCAATCCTCTGATACACTTCATATTGGTCGGTTTCGGCGAGTGCGGTTGAAACTGCCTGCGCTTTTACAGAAATAAGACCGAAAACCATAGAGATTATCAAAAATGGAATCTTATTCAGGTGCGTTTTCCAGTTTAAATACTCTTCCGTTAAGAAATAATCTATCAGAAAGAGAGTTACGGTCAAGGACACTGCTTGACCCTTAGATAACGCGCTGATAATGAAGATGATAAGCGAAAGTATATAAAACGTTACTTTTTGTCGTTTTTTGTAGAGAATGTAGCAATATAGCGACAAAAAGTAAAACATTGTATAAAGAACGTCTTTTCTTTCCGCAATCCACGTAACGCTTTCTACGTGCAGCGTATGAATACCGAATAGTAACGCGATTACGATAGGGTAGAGGCGTTTCGTAAATAGTTGACTGAAAATGAGATACACCAAAAACACCGACATTAAATGCAATGCGATATTAATCATAATGAAGGTGTAGGGGAGAACCTTGCCGTTAGCACCGAGATCCGCGATTTGGTAGTTCATGTTCAGCGTCAACATGGTGAGCGGGTGATAGTTACCCATAAAATATTTTTCGCCGGGATCGTCGGAGAAAAACATTCTTGAAACGGTTTCTTTGTCAAAAGTTTTTAAAAGCGGATTCTCGCCAATGTATTTATCGTCGTCCCAGTTGGTGGCTTCGTTTCCCAAAGAGAACGAGTAGACGAAAGCCGTAACGATAATTATCAGTATTATAGGCAAATAACGTTTTAGAAAGCCGCTGTTTTCCTCCGAAAGAGGGGAGGAGAAGACAGGATTTTCATTCGCGTTGCCTTTTTTTCCGAGTGTCATTCCGCGGACGTATTTTCCTTTCATGCTTTTTAAATTAGTTTTAAAATGCAAAGTTATAAATTTTTTTAAAAAAGAAAGAAAAAAATTTTTTTACGCAGAAAAAATGGAGAAAACAGATTTTTTTGTATTTTTGCGGACGAAAAATATTAAAAATTTAGCATTGACTGTTATTTGCGTTCTCCTGAAAGCGTAGGAAACTTTATCAGAGATAACGGACTCAAAAACAGCGGAATAGCATTTTCTCCATAGCGGACGAAAAGGGCTAATGCTCCCAAACAACAGCGATGTCCTGCCATACGGCATGGGCATTTCTTTATGGGAGCACGAGGTCTCTTTTCCTACGCACCTTGGAGAACGCTTAAAGAGGCTCATGCCTTTTTTATGTCCTAAAACGTGAGTGATAGTAAATGCGCAAAATGCTATCATTCAAAATGTTATCTAACGAAAACCTTTTAGTAAAGGCTCAATCGGAAACTATCAGTTTGTTAAGATTTCCGATGGCTTTGCTTGTAATTTTAATTCACACTGACGGCTATTACGCCGAGTGGCAAAATGATGTTGACCTTTTGTCGTTAGAAGGTGCGTGTTTCTTGTTCGGCTATGCTTTAAGGCTGTTTGCAGGCATTGCCGTACCGACATTCTTTATGATTTCGGGCTTTTTGTTCTTCAATAATTTTAGGAAATTTTCTTGGGACGGTTACATGAAAAAGATGAAAAGCCGTCTTAAAACATTAATTATCCCATTTTTCCTGTGGAATCTCTTGGTTTGGGCTGCGTTGCTTGCCGGCAAAATCGCTTTAATGTTTTACAGAGGTGAATCTTGGAGTTTTGTAACTGATTTTATTGCTGAAAAGAATTGGCATTTCCTTTGGGACATTAATCATTGGGGGGATGCCAATCGTCCGTGGTTATCTTGGACAACGTATGCAACAGGTCCTATTGATTTACCTCTTTGGTTTTTAAGGGATTTGATTGTCGTAACGGTGCTTTCGCCACTAATTTATTGGTTTGTTAAAACGCTGAAAATAGGTTCTATCATTATACTCTTGATAGCGTATGTGTTTGATTTTTGGGTCGTTTGGCATGGTTTCAGATGTACGGCGTTTTTTTATTTCACGCTTGGAGTGTATTTCGCTATCAACGGCAAAAATATTGTGGATTTTTGTCAGCGTTACAAAACGGCAATATTGTCAGCAGCGGCTGTATTTTTTTTGTTATCGATAACGCGTTGGATTCCTGATGATTACAAGAGCATAGTCAGAAATTTATTTTATGTTTCAACGGTTTTGTCTGCGGTTTATGTTGCATCATATTTGGTTATCAACAAAGGTGTAAAACCTCAGCCTCAATTAGTAGCAAGTTGTTTCTTTATTTATGCTTGTCATGCGGCGGCAATTCCCATAGCACCATTGAGTATCATTAACAAAGTGTTTCATTTTGTGATTCCGGGTGATACGTATTTGGAGAGAATTTTCTGTTATTTGGTGGTTCCGTGTGTTACGGCTGCGGCATTGGTTTTTGCTTATTGGCTGTTAATGAAGTGTTTTCCAAAAGTTGGAAAGATATTTTGCGGCGGAAGATAGGGGAGAAGTTTTTTTGCGAAAATTGGAAAAAAGAATTATTTTTGCAGAAAATAAAACAAAAAACATTATGAGCAAAGATATTTTAACAAATTTGAGCAATTTTTTGTTACAAATTCTTTCAAAAGACGATATACTTCAACTAATTACCATGTTGAGTGATAACTCAAATGATAAATTTGAGATGCCGTATTCAGATGAAGAACTTGTTAGGAGGGCGGAAGAAGGTCGCAAACAAATTGCAGAGGGCAGATTCTATACAAACGAAGAAGTTTTCAGAATGTTGGAAGAAAAATATGAAATGGAGATTGTATGAATCTCGGAATCGTAGAGCGAGATTGAAAAAAGCACCGGTAGAATATAGAAGTTATTGTGTTGACCATATTAACCGAATAGTATATTTTGTAGAGGATAACTACATTAAAATTTCCGATTTTTGGGATATGCGCAGAAATCCGAAAACATTGGCAAACAGATTATTACCATGATTATTGACCGCGATACTGTTCAAAAAATACTTGATTCCGCACAAATTCTTGATGTTGTTCAGGATTTTATGTCGCTGAAACGGCGCGGAACAAATTATATAGGGTGTTGTCCGTTTCATAACGAGAAAACACCTTCGCTTTCTGTTTCCCCTGCTAAAAATATTTTCAAATGTTTCGGCTGCGGTGCGTCAGGCTCGCCCGTTACTTTCGTTATGAAACACGAAAACATGACGTATCCCGAAGCTCTGAAATATCTTGCAAAAAAATACAACATCACCATTCAGGAAAAAGAGTTTACAGCCGAAGAAAAACAAGAACTCGAAGAACGTGAAAGTATGAATATCGTCAATCAGTTCGCTCAAACGTTCTTTTCGGATCAACTCCTTAACACAGAAGAAGGAAAAAACATCGCTTTAACGTATTTTCAAGAGCGTGGATTCCGTCCTGATACGATAGAAAAATTTCAACTTGGATATTCTCCGACAAATAGGCAAGCACTTGTTAACGAAGCAATTAAAAAAGGTTATCAAACAAAATTTTTAGTCAAGACTGGGCTAATTATCGAAAAAGAAGACGGTTATAAATTTGACAGGTTTACGGGCAGGGTAATGTTTCCGATTCACGGAATTTCCGGCAAAGTTGTGGCTTTCGGCGGTAGAATAATGACCAACGACAAAAAGCAAGCAAAATACGTAAATTCCCCAGAATCAGAAGTTTATCACAAAAGTCAAGTTCTCTACGGAATTTATCAGGCAAAATCTGAAATCGTAAGGAGAGACAAATGCTACCTTTGCGAAGGTTATTGCGACGTTATTTCAATGCATCAATCGGGCGTAACAAATACTGTTGCCTCGTCAGGAACGTCCCTTACGCCGGGGCAAATATCTGTAATTAAGCGTTTTACAAGCAATTTGACTGTTATTTACGACGGCGACCCGGCAGGAATAAAAGCCTCGCTCAGAGGTATAGATTTGATTCTTGAACAAGACATTAATGTAAAAGTAGTTTTACTTCCCGAACCCGAAGACCCTGACTCTTTTGCCCGTAGTCATACCCCGACAGAGTTGCAGGAATATATCGACAGTCATGAAGAAGATTTTATAAGGTTCAAGACGAGGATTTTATTAAAAGACGCCGAAGACCCGATCAGGAAATCTGAGGTTGTAAACAGCATAATCGGTTCAATATCAAAGATTTCCAACGCCGTAACGCGCTCGGTTTACATTAAGGAATGTTCAAAACTTCTTGACGTTAAAGAAGACGCTCTTTACGCCGAAACGGGCAGGACGTTGAAAAAACACCACGACGAAGAAATAAAACAGCGTGTCCGTCAAGGCATAAATTTAGGTGAAAACACAACGCCGCCGTCGCCGGAGGCTGATAGCGAAAACCCTGAAAATCAAAATATTACCGAAAGGGTAGGAGAGGAGGGAAAACTGCCCGGCTTTATCAACAATGTTTTTGCAGAAATTGAAGAACGCGAAATAGTCAACTATCTTATTAACTACGGAAGTCTTGAATTTGAGAGGATTTCTGACCCGGTTTCAGGCGTTGAACAGTCGGTTAACGTTGCTACGTATATAATTAGCGAAATGCTAAATGAAGAAATGGAGTTTAAAAATCTTATTTATAAGCAAATTTTTGAGGACTATAAAACACATTTATTTGAAAATCAACCTATTGACACCAATTATTTTCTTAACAACGAAGACGAAAAGATTCGCAGTTTAGCCTCAGCAATGGTGATTCAAAAGGATAGTGTCAGCAAGATTTGGGAACGTAGAGGAGCAGTTTGTGCAACTCCGGAAGATACTTTCAAAGAGGATATTCCAAAATCAATTCTTACTTACAAACTGAAAATCATTCAGTTAGCGACAAAAGAAACTCTCGGCAAACTCAAAGACAAAACTCTTGCGCTCGAAGAGCAAATGCAGATAATTCAAAACTGTAAGCAGTTGAAAGAAGTAGAAATGTTGCTGTCAAAAAATTTGAAAAGGATAATAATTTAGACACTGAATAAAAAAAGCGGTGAGCCACTAAAAAATTTAGTATCACCGCTGTTTTTCTTTATTTTTTTTATTTTGCTCTACATCTCGTATTCATAATTGCCGTCTGAGTCGGCAAAGAACCATGCGGTGCCTGCTATTTTTAGTCTGTAAACGTTTATGGACGTTTTTTGCAGAGCGGATTTTAAATTTGACGGCACATTACCTGTGAACTGATAGCCTTTTTCATAGACAGCAACCATTCCATCGTCAGTGAGGCAGGCAGCCCAAAGTTCACCGTATTGTTTTTCACCGTTGCTGAGCCAATCTGTTGCGTCTGCATCAGAAGTGCAGTAACGTTCGTCGGTTATGATAATCCAATCGCCGTTGTCATTGAACGTTATAGAATTAATAACTTCGCCGTTGCTGTTGTATTCTTTGATTTTATTCTCCAATGAAGAGGGAATATTGTTCCAAACTATTCCGTTATCGCCGTATATAACTAACCACGCACCATTTTCAGTAAGTTGCACATCGTCAATAAGTTCGTTGTTACTATTCAATTTCTTGATTGTTTCGGTCAAATCCGACGGGCAACACTCATTGGCAGCGTAGCCATTTCGTCCGTACAGCATTAAATCGCCGTTTGACTTTGTTATAGCAACGTTTTTACATTCCCCGAACTTTTTGATGTTCTCGCGTACAAATGAGCGGTCGCAACCTTGATCATCATCGTCATTTTGACTCTGGGTTGGATTACCGGGAGTTTTTGCCTCTGTTTTTTCAGCAGGGCTGTTTTGATTTTGCGTACTGCCTCCGCACGAAAACAATGTCAGTGCGGACAATGAAAGGATGAATAATTTTTTCATATTTATTTATAATTTTTTATATTTTTTAGCACACAAAAATAACTATTCCGCACTTTTAACCAAAACTTTTTTGTATTTTTTTAAATGTTTTTTTAAAATATGTTATAATATATTGAATAACAAGTGTTTCGGTGCGTATTTTTTTATACAAATTCATATCTTGAATTTCGCTGCTTCGGTTCAAATCCTGCTTCTTTAATTGCGACAACCATTTCGTTTTCGTCAAGCGAGTAATTTGCACCCGCTGCCGAAACAACATGTTCTTCCATCATTATAGAACCAAAATCGTTTGCACCCGAATGTAAACAAACTTGTCCTGCTGATTTTCCGACCGTCAGCCACGAAGCCTGAATATTTTTTATATTATTGAGCATAAGGCGGCTAACCGCTATCATACGGATATATTCATCTGACGAAATGTCAGGAAATTTTCCAAATTCTTTTTCTAATCTTGTTCCCTTGCTATAAAACGGCCAAGGAATAAAAGTTATAAAACCTTCACTATAATCAGGCTTATTTGCTTGAACCTCACGCAGTTTCTCTAAATGTTCCATGCGTTCTTTAATAGTTTCAACATGTCCGAAAACCATAGTTGCTGAGGTTGGAAGATTAAGGCAGTGTGCCTCGTGCATAACATCAAGCCACTCCTGAGCGGTACATTTTGCCGGTGAAATTATTTTTCTGACCCTATCAACAAGAATTTCTGCACCGGCACCGGGTAGAGAATCAAGCCCCGAAGAATGTAAAGTTTCAAGTACTTCTTTATAACTTTTTTTAGACTGTTTGCTGATATAAGCAATTTCAGCGGGACCTAAGGCATGAAGAATCAGTCCCGGAAAGTTCTTTTTCAACTCCGAAAACAATTCGCAATATTTTTCTAACGTAAAATCAGGATTCATGCCGCCTTGAAGCAAAACTTGTCGTCCGCCGATTTTAAAAAGTTCTGAAATTTTTTGTCTGTATTCGTCCATCGTTGTAACGAAAGCCTCAGGAGAATTTTTTGAACGCGAAAAATTACAAAACTTACATCTTGTAACACAGATATTTGAAAGATTGATATTGCGGTCAATAATCCAGCCGACTTTGTTGCAGTTTTCTTTTGGGCGGAGTTTGTTTTTTAACTCATCAGCGCAAAAACTAAGCATAGCAAGCGGCGCGTTAAAAAACAAAAACTCGCCTTCTTCCGCTGTAATAGGTTGTAATTCAACGGCTTTATTTAAAATTTCTTCAATATTCATGACATTGTGAAAATACGGTATTGCGTTGCACAAAATTACAAAATAAATTTATACTTTTGCAAAAAAAAGTTATTAACATAATGGGAAAAATAAAACAACTTGCCTCTCAAACCTTCATTTACGGGTTGAGTTCTATTGTCGGACGACTTTTGAATTATTTGTTAGTGCCGCTTTATACTCGTGTTTTTGTTCCGGGCGAATACGGAATTATCACTGAATTATATACTTACGTTACTTTTTTGATGATTCTTTTAACCTACGGCATGGAGACCGGCTATTTTTATTTTACAAAAACGGAAAACAATGCTGATAAAGTGTTTTCAACGGCTGCAACTTCCTTATTTATAACGAGTTCTCTATTTGTGCTGACGGGTTTGATTTTTGCGGGCAATATTGCGGAGGTTTTGGATTATCAGAGCCACGTAAATTATATTTCACTTTTTGTTGTAATTTTAGGTTTGGACGCTTTTACGTCAATTCCTTTTGCAAGGCTTCGTCAGCAAAACAAGGCATTAAAATTCGGCATTTTTAAACTGATAAACATTTCAATCAACATCGGCTTGAATTTGTTTTTTATCCTTTACCTTCCAAAAGCGGGCGGATACGACGAAAATTTCGGCGTTGGATACGTTTTTCTGTCAAATTTGATTGCAAGCGGAGTAACGTTGCTGCTTTTTATCCCTGACTTTTTCAAGGTGAAATACAATTTTGATTTTGCGCTTCTGAAAAAAATGCTCGTTTATTCTCTGCCGCTTTTGGTTTCGGGTTTAGCCGGCATGATTAACGAGTTTTTTGATAGGGTTTCGATAAAGTTTTTCTACACGATTCCCGATGGAATAACAGACGCTAACAATTATATTCTCAGTGAGTTAGGAATTTACGGTGCGAATGCTAAAATAGCCGTTTTGATGACACTTTTTATTCAGTGTTTCAGATATTCTGCCGATCCGTTTTTCTTTTCAAACAAGGGCTCGAAGGATTTCAACGAACTTTTCGCAAAAGTTAATAAATATTTGCTGATTTTTGGTCTGTTTATTTTTTTAGGGATAATGTTTTATCTTGACATTATTAAACACTTTATTAGTAGCACTTATTGGGACGGTTTGAGGGTTGTGCCTTACCTTTTGATAGGACATCTGCTTGTGGGCATGGTTTATTTGCAGTCGTTTTGGTACAAACTAAACTCTAAAACGGTTTACGGAATTTATATTTTTGTAATCGGAGCGGTTGTAACTATTGTTTTGAATTACATTTTTGTTCCGAAATTTGGTTTCATGGCGTGCGCAGTTGCAAATGTTGTTTGTTATCTTATAATGTTGATAATCACGTTTTTATGGGGTAGAAAATATCTTGTCTGCAAATACGATTTTAAGAATATTGTTTTATATTTAGGTTTAACGGTGGGATTTTACGCGATTTCGCTTTGGGCGGAAAATGTTATCGTTAACACTATTTTATTGATGGTATTTGTTGCTGTTGTCGCAATTAGAGAAAATTTGAAAGAGCAATTATTGAAATTCAGGAAGAAAATTTAGATTGATAAAGTCGGATACTTACACTTTAATTTTACTAAACTTTCGCAAGTGCCATAACACACTAACAATCATATCATTCTAATTTTATCATTTTTTCTAACTTATTGATTATCAATATTTAAATCAATAAGTAAAGTGTTCTTATAATCGTATAATTGTTTCTTAATATTTTCAACTAAATTTCTGATAAATAGAATAATACGTTCATTTATCGTTAGTTCGAGAGTGTCTTTGGTTATTTCTTCAAACAATCCGCCCATTGTATCATACTTTTGTTTTCTAAGTATAGTGGAGAGGATGTTGAACCTTATGAAAGAAAAGGTTATCTCAGCTATCTGAGCGTCAAAATCCACTGATTGACAGCTGTTTAGTAGTAGGTGCTGCTTACATTCCTTGAAGAAAAAATAAATTAACACATTCCTGATGCGAAAAAACGGCATCAGGAGGATTAATATGAATTTAACAGTCTGACTGTATTTTGCATTGTAATTGGTTGAAAAACAGAGGCTTTTGTCGCTAAGTTTCAGCATGTCAAGTACCGTGAAAATGGCACTGGCTG
>JAEEGL015629434.1_pt1 | contig 12203 bp, 12 predicted proteins | sample 9134231 | NCBI WGS metagenome assembly JAEEGL01 (sample SAMN16246548, study PRJNA631951) | gut metagenome | biome: gut microbiome; feature: rumen; material: fiber-attached | host: Bos | place: Iran: Karaj | collected 2018-10
ACGAACTAGATGCTATACAAGCACAGATGGCTTGATTAGGAATAGATGTATCTCCTAATCAACAGATGCCTCAACAAGAATATGTTCCTTCATATCAATTAGAAGACCCCACACTTACTCAGCAGGATATGGCTACTTTGGAATCATATCCAAATCCAGATGAAGTTGGAATGCCTGAGTATGATGTGGATGCTCTAAAAATGGATATTGCTCCATTCTTGCAATGACTTCCTAAAGAAGAGTATGCTAACCTTATTCTATGGATTTCAGAGCAATGGAATGTTTTAAATAATAATAATTCAGAAAATGCCTAGACAAAGAAAACCACAAAGTGGTGTAGCAAGAGCAGCTGGAAGGGTAGCTAACACAACCACTAGCTGAAGGGACATAGCAGTAACAAATGCTAAAGTTTATAGAATCCCTACAGGAGGAAGTAGAACAGAGTGTCCAGCTCCTTTAATTGAAGTTGGATGAGTAAGTCCTATTTCAGTTAGAAAGGAATGAAATGTTTACTATGTATCTCTTCCTGTAGAGAATATTAAATCCATAATAGAAGGTATGGATGATTTAGATTTATCTAATGTAGCAGTATCTTTAGAGACTATTAATGGACCATTAACTATATCTTGAAATATTACAAGTGATGGGACAATTGTAGGTGAAGAAGTTGCTGCAGAAAATATTACAGCTACAACTTGAACTATAGAGACTCTTACTTCTACTGATGCAACTATTACTAACCTTAAAGGGAATGTTACAGTAGAATGAACTCCAACATTTCAATGAAATATTAATGTAAACTGAAATGCTAATATAGAATGAACTACTACAATTGGAACTCAATTAACTTTATGAGAAAATGCATCAGCTCCTCAGTTTGTATTACAGACAGAAAAAGGACAAGCTGGATGAGTTGCTACTCTTGATGAGAATTGATTAGTACCTTGGGACCAATTACCTGTAGAAATTCCAAGATTATATTTTAGTATTTGATACTGAGTATTTAGAAATAGCGATACATGTGTAATAGAAGATTCAAGAATTCATTTAAATTCATATGTTAATATTTCAAACTATGATGATATAGAATGAGATTTACATGAAGTGGTTTGGGATTGATGATTAACTGTTACTTCTAATACCGCTGAAACTGGAACATTTAGATATCTTGTAGTTACACCAGATATAGCATATTCAAACGTTAATGTTCCAGAAAGACCTTAGTTTTTATATTATATTTAAATTTAAATGACTTCATCAGCTTCACAACCATATAGCGTAGACTGAAGATATATTAAAAAACTATGAAGGGAGATTACAGCGAGTGAATATCTAAAAGAAAAAATAGATGCAATTCCTGAAGTAGTTGATAATGTACATAATAGAGCTACAGATAAAGCATTAAGTGCTAATATGTGAAGACTACTACAAGACCAGATAGATGAATTAAAAACACCTTGAAGATTCTTAGGTAATTGGAATTCTTCTACTTGATTATCAGAAGTTAGTCTTTCAAATAATCCTTATGTTTATTGAAATTGAGATTATTTTATAGTATCTGTAGTCTCAAATACAACAAACTATAAACCAAATTGAGATATGTATGTAGCATGAATTGCTAGTGATACAGTAGAAGAAGATACTGTTAATATCGATGACCGATATATGTTTAACTGAAATTCATGGATATATATCCCTTCATGACAAAGAACATTTGTAATAGATACAGAATTAAGTAACACAAGTACAAATGTGGTAGAAAATAGAGTTATTACTGCTAAATTTGAAACAGTAGATGAAAATCTCGATAGCAAAGCAAATGCTTCATCTGGTGTTACATGAGAACAGCCAGCTTGAAATCCTGGAGATATTTATGTAGATGAAGATGAAGATAAAATATATATTAAATGAGTGAATTCTTGGAAAGATATTTCAGAATGATGAGAATGATGATGAACTATATATACAGCTTGAGAGTGAATTAATATAAACAACAATATAATATCTAATGAGTATGCTAATCCATATGTTATATTTAATAATAATTATAATAAAAAAGATAAAAACCATAGACTTAGAATATTAACATTTGGTTCATCTTGGTTCTGTTGTACTTGGTTATATCTTAACAAAATATTAAATAATTTATGAATAAAAAACGAAATTCATTGATATTATATGTGACATTCTCAATTTAATGAATGGTTAGCATTCTTTAATTGAGATATGAGTCCAGTACAATGAAGTGAGGCAACTAGACAATGTTGACAATATATATCAGTAGATTGAGCCGATTGGACTATTAGATGAGCTTGACTTAATACTTCTTCAACATATACATATGAAACAATAGCTCGTACAACTTTTGCTCAAGATTGGAGAAAAGATTTAACAGAGAATAAATGGGATATTATTATATTACAGCAATGAGCTCATCAAGCTTGTAATCCTATATATTGGGAAAACCAAGAAGCTTATATAAAAATGGTAAAACAATTTGCAACAACAGATACTGTAATATGATTTAATTCTACATGGGCTCCATGAACTAATTGAACTTGGATAGCAACAGATACAAATTATCTTCCAACTCCTGCTACAAATGATGTAGCTTGACAGCATGTATTCTTATCTGAACACTTAAAACGTGTAAAAGATTTAATGATGAAAACATGAATATTAAACATTTCTCCAAGTTGATTGGTATTGCAAATGCTAAGAGAAAATAATTCAAGCTGGGATAGTTATCCTAATTGAGATTATACAAGAGACCAGTTGCATCCAACTAACTGACTTCCAATGTTTGCTATAGCTTCAACATTATATCAATCTATTATATCTCCAATAACATGAATACATATAAAGAACTGTACTTGGGTACCAACTGAGTCTATGACACGTACTCCTTTCAGTCCTTCTTATTATGTTCCTATGACTTTAGATAAAGCATATACAGTGTATAATTATGTTGATTCAGCTATTGCTAATAGATTTACAGTAATTCCTGAGACATTTTCTTTGTCTACATGGAATGCAACTATTGATGTTGCTGATTGATGAACTGCATCATTAACTGCTACAAGTTGAACATTTAATAATGAGCCTGTTAATAATACATTGAATGTCAATCCTTTAGCTTGAAATAAAATAAAAAGTATAACTCTAAATGGTAAAGTTATACCAGTAATTGATTGAGTTAATTCTTACCAATTACAAATGACTTATGGTTATAATTTAATAGAAGTTGATTTTGAAGAAGAGAATTCATCTTCTCCAAGTTATTCTATTACGACTAATATAACTCATTGAGAATTAGGATTAAATCCATCGACTATTAGAACATGAGCTACTATTACATTTGAGCCTGAATATCTTGCTTGGGATTATCCACAAAATGTAACTGTAACATGAGCAAGTTATACTTACGATAACGCAACATGAACGATAGAATTATCTAATCCTACTTCTAATGTTACTGTTAATATAGTATGTCCTCAAAAAGAAGTTGTAGAAAATGAAGCAATAACTGTTCCTACATCTTTAATGAGTAATAGAGCTACAATGACTATAACTAACGCTAGATTTGCTTTTAGTAACACAACATTATCAGCGGGAAATAATAGAATAAGTGTTGCAGCAGATGAGTCCCTTGATGTTCCACAAGAAGGTACACCAGATAGAGTTAGAGCTGCTATATTTGTACCATCTGGTAAGAAAATTACATTTCATTTAAATGATGCTTGAGCTTCATATACTTGATGGGCTGCATGTAATTGGCTAAATGCTAGTAAACCTAATGCAGCTAGTACACGACCTTCATGATGGACTAATGCATATTGGAGAGCTGTTTATTGGATTAATTGAGGTTATACTAATATAAATCCTACTATATTTAATTGAACTGATGATGTTTATTTGTGAACTATAAATCCAAATCCTCAGCAATGAACTGATGTATCAACTTATTTCCCTTATAATAATACAAATGATATGGTCATAGAGAATAGTTCTACGGAACCAATATTTGTACGATTAGTATTTTACACATCAGCATCAAGTGTTAATTTAACTTATACTTATACTTCTTTATAATTAACTTAAAATAGAATATGTCAACAAAAGCACGTCAGCAATATTTCGCAGATGAAGCTAGCTTAACAAAAAATCTCAGAGAGTTTTCTATTAAGGAAGAGCTTGTTGATAAATTAGATTCCATAGAATATGGAGCTCAGGTGAATAAGATTGAAGAAATCGAAGTCAACTGAGTTCCTGTGGAACCAGATGAATCAAAGACTGTACATCTTAATATACCAAGAGTTATAGATTCAGTTACATCAAATAGTAGTACAGATGCATTAAGTGCCTGAATGGGACGTTATCTGTTCAGACTTATTGATGAATGATGAGGTTGAGGATGAACTTGAATGAGATGTGAAGTTGTTACTGAGCTTCCAGAAGAATGAGAAAATTGAGTTATATATTTAATAAGCCACGGATGAGCAGTCCCTGATTTATATGATGAATATATATGGTTATCGATAAGTAGGACATTTGAAAAGATTTGAACTACAGAGATAGACCTTAGTAGATATGTAACCCTAAATACAACACAAACAATAACATGAGCAAAAACATTCTCTGTTGAACCATCATTGCCAAATAAAGTTACTACAGCTACTAATAGTTGAACTAAACCTGCAACTGAAGCACAGGTATATGCTGTAGATAATAATTCTGTAAAATTATCTTGAAATCAAACAATATCATGAACTAAAACATTCAACACTTCTCCAATAGTTCCTAGTAAAACAACTGATGCTACGAATAGTTGAACATCTATAGCAACAGAAGCTCAAGTATATAATGTAGCTCAAGACTTAAATTCTAAACAAGATGCCTTAACAGCTTGAGAATGAATTACTATTGAGAATAATATAATTAGTTCCACTCCATGAAAACAAGCATTCTTTAAAACACAAACAGAATATGACGCATTACCAAGTAGTAAGAATACAGATGGTAACTTATATATAATCGTAGATTCGCATCCTACTCATGAATTATTAAGTTATGCTGATTTAATAGCATTGAATGACGCTGATGCAATACTAAGGGAATTGAATACAGATGCTTTGTGATACTTCAATAAATATCTAGATGAATGACTTATTGGAGAAGAGTTAGGTCCAGGAGGGGGAACATCAGAAGAGACAACTATAATTTATTATTATCTGATGAGTTCATCGGAATGAGGAATGAGAGTTGTAGATGGTAAAGGATTTATAAGGGAAGATTGAGCTGAAGTATGGAATTTTATAGACTATAATTAACATAAAGAATGAAAGCAACTAAATTAATAATCAATGGAGAAGAACAAAGTCTAGGTGGTGAGTGAGATATAATGTATTCTCACTTTAATCGAGATGTTGCCACATGAAACAATATAGACCTTCATCTAAATACATATTATGAACCTACGTGAAATTTTACAGTAAATGCACCATCAAATATCAAAGAATGACAAACATATCTTCTAAGAGTGAACAACTGAGCAACAGCATATACTATGAGTCTATGAAATTGAATTACAAACTTACAATGAACAGATATAACACTAACTCCAAATGCAATAGATATGTTTGTATTTCTTGCTACAAAAGATTGAAATGACTCTGTAACATTAGAACTCCAAAAAGAGATTAATCAATCATGATGATGAGTATATAGTTTCTTTTTATCAGATGAAACAAGCCAGACAGAATTAGATGATTTATGGAACCGATGGGACTCTCTTCCTGATGAGGCTTTTGATGGTTCTATAATAATGATAGAGAGTTGAAATGCTACTGCAGAATGAACATATTTCTTCAATACTCAAGATAGTCAAGATGCTTATTTTTTTGGAGCTACAAATATGTTAAGAATCCAATTTGAGATGGAATGATGGTATACACATACTGGTATTACTAGTGTAACTTTTGAACCTCTATATACAGCAGGGACAGGAATAAGTATATCTGGTAATGAGATTAGTTCTACGGTACAATGAGTACCTAGTGGATGAACTACAGGACAAGTCTTAACAAAGACAAGTAGTTGAACAGCATGGCAAAATTCAGCATGATGAGATGTAGTTTGACCATCATCAGCTACAGATTGACACTTAGCTTTGTTTGACTGAGCTACAGGGAAATTGATTAAAGATGGTGGTGGAGTCCCAACATGATTTAATCCAGCTAATGCAGGTAGTGCAAATCAGCTATTAGTAAAGACTGCAACATGATACCAATGGAAGACATGAAATGTAAACTCATTTCCTATACCAGAGGTTTGAGATAATATGTGATATCTTATTGCTTCTGCATTCTTGTGGGATGAAAATATAACACAGGTATATGCATGAGAATTAAATTCTGATAGCTATATAGTAACATCATATGTACATCAAAGTGGTTCTACAGACTGATACTGACATATAATTGGAATAGGATGCTCAAATAATAGTGGATGATATTACACTATATGAGACGCAAGAGCAAGACGTATAGATATAGCGTTTAATGCAACAACACAACTATGTGTATCAGTGAACTATACAGAAAATATAGAACCAACAGTAGTAAGTGGAGATAGTGGAGTAACCTATACAATAAAAGTAAGTAATTCTGACCCAGCAAGCTGAACAGCTAGTAATATAATAACTTTAGTTCCATAATCAGATTTCTATGTGATTATTTATATGAGACACACAACCTAGTAAGATATTTGTAGGAGATACACAAATCTCTAAGGTTTTTGTGTGAGATACACAAGTACGACCTAGTGGATGGCAACCTTGAGCTAATACGTTATGTTATTTACCAATAGATGCTAACGATACTACAAGCACAGTATATGACCACTCTTGAAACTGAAAAGATTTTAGTTGTACAAACTGTAGTTTTCAGACATTATCTAGTGGTAAAAGAGTTTTGTCTATATCTAGTGGATATATACAAAGACCCGCAGTATTTGTTTCTCCTACATATACTATAAATATATGGGCTTATGGATTTGGTACATTATTCTCACAGATTTATATTAGTTCATCAAGGTGACATTGAGTAGAGATATATTCTAATACATTAACTCTTTTTGATAATAGATATATATATAATGAGTGATGGACAAGAATAACTGATGCACGATATAATATGTGCTGCACTATCAATAATAGTTGAAATCAGAAAGTTTATATAAATGGAGTAGAGGCTACATCTAGTTCAAATAATCCATCAACTCTTAATATGTGAAGCACTACTACATATTTATGATATAGTAAATGGACCCAAGCAGCTACCAGTTGAAAAATCTGAGCAGTAATATTAGAAAGTGGAAACTGGACAGCACAGCAGGTATTGGACTATTATAACTTAACAAAATCTGATTACTGAATAATTTAGTTCTTAAAAATAAAACAAATGCCTTTATGAAGAATAGCACTATGTAGTGTCAAAGGGATTGTCAAGATAGTAGAGTATGAAAAGGAAGTAACAGGAAACTGATACATAGATTTAACTGATGCAGTAGTTAATAAGCTTTTGGAATTAAAAGCATACGGTGGATGTCAACAAGCTAGTACACCTACACCTACTACTCCTGTAGATATTGTATGTAATAATGGTGCATTGAAGATAAAAGATAAGGAACTTCCTGTATGATATGTTAGGGTAGAAAGTATATCATTTGATGGTGAAATGCACTATAATACAAATGAGAAATTGTATGGTAGTGATACTATTAGTATGAAATTAGACCAGAGTTGAAGTGGTTGAAGAAATATCTTTGGAGCATATATTTGAACTTCAGCTTGAAATATAAACTATTCATTTTATTGATATAATACAGCTAGTGGACAAGCATACTTGAGATATTGAGACACATTGTATAGACCTACAATATGAACAGGAATAAGGACTTTAACATACTGACCTTGAACAACTACTGGTTTTGCAACTAATGTAACTATTACAGAAGATGATTTTGAAACAAATAGTATAGCATATATTGGTGCATTGCCTAATTCATCAAGTCCAAAATATGAATGAGAATTTGTATGAAATATAGAAGTAAGTAATAGTAATTGAATTAGACTTAAATGGATACCTTGTAAAAGAAAGAGTGATGGTGTAATATGATATTATGAAGTAATGAACTGAAACTTTTTAGAGCCTGTATGAAGTACACCAACAGCTTGAGCTGAAGACTATAGTAATATAGAAGTATATGTAGAATGAACAAAAGAGAAAGTATGATATAGTGGTTGAGCAACAGCAACTTGCGAAGACCTGCTATGAGTATGAGATTACAAAGATGAACAAGAGATATTAAGTGGAGATGTAATAAGAAATATAGGTGTAAAAGTGTTAGATGGAACAGAGAATTGGGGACAAGCTACAACTTCACTTGGAGTGTATAGATATAGATTTGAGCCAACTGATGCACCAAAAATAGATGGTGGTCGTGGACATTGTATATCAACACACTTCTCTGATATTGGTGGCTTAACAACACAGGATGTTGGTGGTGCCTTTGCGTCAAATACATATTTGTATTTTATACCAAATCAAGATGTAGATACATTGGCAAAATGGACAACATTTCTAGCAGACCAATACAATGCTTGAACACCTGTAATAGTAGTATATCCACTAGCAACACCTACAACATTAAGTGTAGCTTGACAGACATTGAGTATCTCTGCTTGAAATAGTAGAATTGAGATAGTAGAGTGAAGTATATTGAACTTACCTCTTTATGCTAAGTATAAGAGTACAAGTGAATAATAAAATTTTACTTTTAAAAAAGATAAAACCTTAGGTAGTACCGTACCTAAAATTAAAATAAGACACATTAAATTCTCTGGGTGGATAAATATACCACTCAGAGAAGATTTAATTCATAATTTAACACATTATGGAAAATTTAACAGATGAAGAAGTAAAAATCTTTGAAGGATGTAAAACTTTACCAGAAGAGTATGTCTCTGCTACAGACTTTAAAGCTGAAGAAGCTATCCAATTAGATATGGATATAGTCCTCCCTGAGAATTTTAGTCTATGAAAATGGATATACTCTACTAACTATCAGTGAAGTCACTGAAGCTGTACTGCTAACAGTACATGCCATTGAGTACAAATTCTGAATGTAAGAAAAGGTGGTGTATTGCCAACTGATAAGAATATAATTACACCTAGTTGGAAAGACTTATGGACTAAGATGGGACATGATTTAAAGAATTATAATGATAGTGGAGATTATGTAGAGAAAGCTGTATCAACTGCATTGAAGGAATGAGTATATATAGAAGAAGATTGAAATCTTGCAAGGTTTGATTGATATGCTACGGCTGAATGGAATATGGATGATGAGAGTATAGAAATGATGAAACGTTATTTATATAATGGGAACCCTATTATATGGTGCATTAGAGGAAATAAGCAAATGTGGAATGAAATGATAGCTTGACAAATAAAAACTAAACCAAAAACAGCAACTTGATGACATGCCATTGCTTTGGTTGGTTGGGATAAAGATTGAATGTGGTTTGTAAATTCATGGAAACCTAATGATTGACGTGGGTTAAAATCCAGATTTCATATTCCTTATAATATTATGAAGTTATTATGATGATTGCTTAACTTTAGATATCGAGTTCTTTATATTAAAGCAGATGAGAAAGTAAGTCCAGAATATTTAAAGAGAAAAAATGTTATGAAAACAATTATTGAAACATTAAAGAAGCAATATAATAATGAACCTAAAGAAGTACAACAAGCTATAGTTAATTTCTCTCAAGTGATTAGAAAATTATATCCAGAAATTAACCAAGAGTTACCATTGTAATTTTAAATAATTAATTAATTTGTTAATATGTGAGAAACTTCGACAACGGGGGCTGTAGTCTCTGTAGCGGGGGGATTTTGATTAGCCACAATACTTGAATACTTTTGAATTAGTTGAGAAGTGTTAGCTATATTATCTGTACTTCTCGCTTTAGATTATATATTTGGTGTGTTAGATGCCTATTTAATGGATAGGACATCTGTTACAAGTACAAAAATGTGGAGGGGGTTAGCAAAGAAATTAACAAGATGGATGCTACCAATGATAGTAATTATTATTCTTAAATGAGTTGGAGCAGAAGATATAGACCTTGCTTCTACTATAGTCTTTTCAATCCTTATTATCACAGAATGATATAGTATCGTTTGACATTTCGTTTCGATTAATTCTTGAACTCAAATCCCTGAAATAGATGCGACAAAGATATTATTTGAATTTATATCTAATTTATTGAAGTGAAAACTACCTACAACAAAAGAAAAACCTAAAGAAGAATAGCTAAATAATTTTACCTATTATATTTCAATCTATGGAGAAAGTATACAATAGCCACCATCTAGTACCATCTTCAAAATGAGGCTTGACTAATAAATATAATATAAACTCAGTAGAAGTTAAAGAACACAATAGATGGCATATATGGTGTTGAAATGATACACCTGTTGAAGCTTTATGTAGAGTACTACTATGGAATGAAAAAATATGGACAGATAATTTTAGAGCCGATTTAATGGCTGTCTTAGATAACTACATAAATAACTACTATAATCCAAAGGCACACCAATGAGTTATCAAAAGTGAAGTTAAAAAAGTGTTATCCTTGGAAAAATAATTTTATCCATTACCAAAAAATAACTATGACAAAACAAATTGAAACAGTTGAAGTTATGTGAAGTGATTGAAAAATTTATAATAGAGTGCCTTGCGAAGTGTATACAAGAGTTATGGGGTATATTAGACCAGTAAGTGCCTATTGAATCTGAAAAAAGAGCGAGATGTATAGTCGTAAATATTTTGATGAAAAGAAAGTAGATAATTCTGCGTTTCTTGCGAAATATATGACAGCAAAAACTCTTGCAAATTAAATCCTAATCTTTATAAATTAATTATGGTTGACTAGCTATCGTAATTGAGGTATGTGGGTTATAGACGCATACCTCTCCCATATTAATAATGTTTTATACTATAACTATAATAACTATGTGAAAATATAAACACTGAATGTGTGGGACAAAACTTTATAGGACCTACGCTTGTGCTAAAGCAAGATGTACTTGCCCCACAGACCGTGCATATCCGAAATATTGATGAAGATGAATTAAATTTTTATGGAATAGTTTTGAGGATTTTTATAGGGATATGGGAGCGGCTTTTGAAGAACATATTAAAAAACGAGGGGCGTTGAATACATCTCTTGATAGAATAGATAATAATTGAAATTATTGTAAAGAAAACTGTAGACGAGCCACAAGAGCACAACAGCAAAATAATACAAGGTATAATAAAAAAATCGTCTACAATGGGAAAGAATATCCATCCATAGCTATTTTTTGTAGAGAATTATGACTTAATTTGCCTCGCACGAGAGATAGAATAAAATATGGACGAGACATTGAAGATATTGTTAAAGAATGAGCTCGAAGGAGTAAAGAGATATTGTATAAATGAAAATACTATAGAACTTTACGTACCTTATGTAAAGAGCTTAATCTAAAATATTGAACTATTTGGAAAAGAATAAATAAAGACGGTCTTTCTTTGGAAGACGCGATTACATTACCTTTATATTATAAATAAAATATTGAAAATAAGATGCCTAAAAAAATTCTTATGATTTGTGGTGAAACCTGTATAAAATGCAAATTTTTAAAGCCACACCTTGAATCTCGAGCTGAGAAGAATGGATATGAATTCGAAGAAAAGGACATTAGTCAAGCAACTCAAGAAGAGATTTGAGGCTCTACAAGTCTCCCTATTATATACATAGGGGATGAGAAGTTCGACTATGATAATATCTTAACAAAAATAACACTATAATAGAACAAAAAATAAGAGATTACTCCTATACAATAATGAGGGAGATAGATGTCTCCCCTAGACCCCTTGATAGAGTTTAGCTCTGTTGAGGGGTCTTCTTTTTAAATGATTTAAATTCAAAAAATGAGACAATTAAAAGCATTTATGAAAGCAAAGAAATGAGTTTGCTCAAAAAAATGTGAGTGTTTAACAATAAATGCACGAAGGTGTGCAGACCTACAGAATGGTGAAGAATTCTGTGGATGTGGAGAAAACAAATCATCCCTTCCTAATTATGTTAG
>JAEEGL016047329.1_pt1 | contig 12203 bp, 12 predicted proteins | sample 9134231 | NCBI WGS metagenome assembly JAEEGL01 (sample SAMN16246548, study PRJNA631951) | gut metagenome | biome: gut microbiome; feature: rumen; material: fiber-attached | host: Bos | place: Iran: Karaj | collected 2018-10
CACATCATATATCCAACTTAGAAATATGTAATAATCTACCATTTTTAAGGCCAATATCTACAAACACACCAAAGTCTACAACATTTCTAACTGTACCTTCTAATTCCATTCCTTCTTTCAAGTCCTCTAGTTTTAGTATATCACTTCTAAGAAGTGGTGCTTGTCTACTATCACGATAATCCCTAGTGGGCTTTTTTAATGAATCAATAATATCTTCTAATGTATATTTATCAATATTATTGTTAACGCATTCTTTTTCTATATCTATATTATCTAATTTAATAGATAATTCATTAGTACCTATGTCATTATATGTAGCATTGATTTCTTTAAGCAATTTATCACAAATACTATAACTTTCAGGATGTATAGGAGTCTTATCTAATGGATTATCACCATCAACAATTCTCATAAATCCAATAGATTGTTCATATGCTTTTGGAGTCAATAACTTCAATTTCTGTAACTCGCCTCTTGAATGAAATTTACCATTCTTTTCTCTATATTCAATAATTTTATCAATATTCTTAGAAGTTAGTCCTGATACATACTTTAGTATTGATTTACTAGCCGTATTTAAGTTTACACCAACATTGTTTACAGCTTTAGAAACAACAAAGTCTAATGATTCATCTAACTTCTTTTCATTACAGTCATGTTGATATTGTCCTACACCGATACTCTTACTATCTATCTTAACTAATTCATTTAATGGATCTTGTAGTCTTCTAGCAATACTAATAGCACTTCTTTTTTCTACAGTTAAATCTGGAAATTCAGATATAGCAAGTGGGGAAGCAGAGTAGACTGAAGCTCCTGCTTCACTTACAATAATATATTCAATCTTTTTATCTTTATACTCAGCTATTGTTTCTGCTACTAACTTTTCACTTTCTCTTGATGCTGTACCATTACCAATAGCTACTATATCAATATCATATTTTTTAAATATATCTTTTATTATTTGTTTAGCTTCATCCCATTTATTTTGTGGTTCATGTGGATAAATAACAGATATATTTAATACACGAGATGTCTTATCAACAACTGCTAATTTACATCCTGTTCTAAAAGCAGGGTCTAAGCCAAGAACAATTTTACCTTTAAGTGGTGGAGTTAGTAATAAACTTTCTAAATTAGAACTAAATATCTTAATAGCCTCATCAGAGGCGTTCTCTTTTAAATCTGCTCTAATTTCTCTTTCAATACTAGGCTCAATTAATCTCTTATAACTATCCTTAATAGCATCTATAATTATGTCCTTGACATTAGTTTCTTTCTTAATAATTCTTTTTTCTAACTCTTTTAAAATATAATCTGTATCAATAGAAATATTGACATTTAAAATACCTTCTTTGTCTCCTCTATTAATAGCTAGTATTCTATGCGGTTTTATAAATTTTATTCTTTCACTATAGTCATAGTACATTTGATATACAAAATTTTCATCAGCGCTGTCTCTTTTCTTTTTTGAAATAATTAGACCATTGTTATACATATACTGTCTAATCCACCTTCTATAAAAGGCATTATCACTAATCCATTCACTAATTATATACTTAGCACCCTGTATAGCGTCTTCTTTTGTTTTAACATTGGCGTTAATATATTTTGAAGCTACATTATCAATATCAATTTTATCTGGCATAGACATAATAATTTTAGCTAAAGGTTCAAGCCCATTCTTAATTGCATCAGTTGCTTTAGTCTTTTTCTTTTCTTTAAATGGTAAATATAAATCATCTACTTCTACTATTTTAGAAGCCTTTAATATATTTTCTTTAAGTTCTTCTGTAAGTAATCCCTTCTCATCAATTAATCTAATAACATCATCTTTTCTTTTCTGTAAATTAATCTGATATTCATATACTAAATTAATCTTTCTAATATCTTCTTCATTCAAATTACCAGTCTTTTCTTTTCTATATCTAGCTATAAAAGGTATCGTATTACCATCTTCTAACATCGATAAAGTATTCTTAATCTGCCATACTTCTATATTTAAATCTTTAGATATTTCCTTAATTATATTTTCATTCATCTTAACCACCTTAAAATATATTATATAAAATGTTTACATCAAAAATCAATCTTTTTCTTGCATAGTTCTATATTCCAATATATAATTACATAGAAGGAGAAGTAAATAAAAGTGTTAACTAGAGATAAATATCAAGAAGAAAAAGAAGAGGAAGCAAGAAAGTGTATAGAAGGTCTTCTAAGTAGTATATTTGAAAATACAGAAAGAAATGTTTTTGTAGTATCAGATGATTATTATGAAGACAAAGTAAATAGATTATATCAAGTATGTGCTATAGCAAGAGAATTTGATTTATTAGGATCAGCTTGTCAAAAATATGGAGTAAGTTATGAATACAAAGATTATCCATATAGTCATGAAAGTCAAAGATATAAAAGAAGCATGTACGTTTTTACTAGATTAAAAAAAGAAAAAGGACTAGTTAGAACTAATCCTCTTTATCCAAAATATCCGCATAAGTAATGGAGTCATTTCCATACTTTTTTCTTATTTTATCAATCGTTTTTTGTAAATTCATATCTTTTTTAATATTAGCACCATCACTAACATCAAAAATATTTAATTGTTCACGATACTTATCAGTAAGATTAGAAACTCCCACGCAAAGAGCTCTAATCTTTTTTTCTTGATCCCATAATTTATTAAATATATCTACTGCATGATTATATATATCTATATCAGAATTAATTTGATTTTCTAAAGTAGTTTGTTTGCTCATCTTAGTAAAATCTTTATATTTAATCCATATAGAAACATTCATTGCATACATATTCTTTTTTCTTAATGTCTTTCCAACTTCCATAGATAATTCTTTCATTACTTTTAATATTTCATCTTTATCATGATAATCATATGGAAGAACTACAGAATTAGATATACTTTTAGGATTACCTCTTTCTGTTTCCACTAAAGAATTATCTATTCCATTAGCATAGTCATACATAATGTTTCCATAACTCTTAAAATGTCTAATTAAAAAATCTCTATCAGTATGAGCTAGTTCATAAATAGTTTTAATACCAAGTTCATATAGTTTTTTAGAAGTAGACTTTCCTATCATAAATAAATCAGATACATCAAGTGGCCACATTTTACTTTCAATTTCAGAATAAAATAATGTATGCACTTTATCAGGCTTAGAAAAATCAGAAGCCATTTTAGCTAAAAGTTTATTATTACCAACACCAACATTAACAGTAAAACCAAATTTATTTTTAATATCATCTTTTATTTTATAAGCAATCTTTACTGGATCACCAAATAATTTTCTACTATTAGTATATTCCATAAAGCATTCATCAATAGAATATCTTTCTATCATATCTGTATAAGTAAGTAAATATTCATACATCATATCTGAATACTTTTTATATAAATAAAATTCAGGAGGATATACATCTAAATAAGGACATTTTTTTCTAGCAGAATATAATGTTTCACCAGTAGTAACACCTTTATTCTTACAAGGAATACTTTTTGCTAGTACAATACCTCTTCTTTGTGATTCATCCCCTCCAATGACAGCATATCTTTTACGTATATCTACTTTAGAACCATTTTTAAGAATATTAACTGCCGTCCAAGATAGAAAAGCATTATTTACATCAACATGAATAACTATTCTATCCATAAAACCACTCCCACTTTAATTATAACAAATGTTTGCCTAAATAACAATAAGTAAAAGAATAATTGTCTATAATTAAAAAATATGATATAATCTACTCACAAGAAAGGGAAATATTATGATAACAAGACTTGAAAATATTGAAAAAAGATATAATGAAATATCTAATGAATTATTAAAAGAAGAAGTAGTCTCTGATATTAAAAAAATGACAGAACTATCTAAAGAGCAAAGAAGATTATCCCATACTGTAGAACTTTATCATAAGTATCAAAAAATATTATCAGATATAGAAACAGCTAGAGAAATGGAACATGATCCTGATATGTTAGAATTTGCTAAAGAAGAAATAGAAAAACTAAATGAAGAAAAGATTAACACTGAAAAAGAATTAGAAATACTATTACTTCCACATGATCCTAATGATGAAAAAAATGTAATCGTAGAAATACGTGGAGCAGCAGGTGGAGATGAAGCAAATATCTTTGCGGGAGACCTTTATGATATGTATACTCACTACGCCAATAATCAAGGATGGAAAATAGAAGTATTAAATGCTGTCGAAGGAACTGCTGGAGGATATGCACAAATAGAGTTTATGGTAAAAGGAGAAGGAGCATATTCTAAACTAAAATATGAATCAGGAGCTCATAGAGTACAAAGAGTACCAGAAACAGAATCACAAGGAAGAGTACACACAAGTACTGCTACAGTATTAGTAATGCCAGAAGCTGAGGAATTCGACTATGAATTAGATGAAAGTGAAGTAAGAATTGATATTACGAGAAGTAGTGGCTGTGGAGGACAAGGAGTAAATACTACAGACTCTGCTGTAAGACTTACTCATATACCTACAGGAATAATTGTTTATTCTCAAACAGAAAGAAGCCAAATTAAAAATAAGGAATTAGCGTTTAAAATCTTAAAGACAAGATTATATGATTTAAAATTAAGAGAATTAGAAGAACAAAATGCTAAAGAAAGAAAAAACAAGATAGGTACTGGAGACCGCTCTGAAAAAATAAGAACATATAACTATCCACAAAATAGAGTAACAGATCATAGAATAGGATTTACTTCTATGAACTTAGATAGGATTATGTCTGGGGACTTGGGAGTTATAATTGAAGCTTTAATTACTGAAAATCAAAGATTAGAATTAGAAGGCCATGAAGAACTATAAGAAATTGTTAGAAAAGAATAATCTAGATCCTAAACTATTAGATTATCTAGAAAAATGTCATGTAAAAGATATAGACTCTGCTATAGATAGATTAATAGATGGAGAACCAATTCAATATATCGTAGGTAATGTAGACTTCTATGGAAGAATATTTAAAGTAACCAAAGATACTTTAATACCTAGATTTGAAACAGAATTATTAGTAGATAAAACAATTAAATTAATTAAAAAGAAATTTAATAAAGAAGTAGATATATTAGATATAGGAACAGGTTCAGGATGTATAGCTATAACTTTAAATAAAGAATTAAATACTAATGTAGATGCTATAGATATATCAGAAAGTGCCCTAGAAATAGCTAAATACAATAATAAAGAAATAAATGCTAATGTTAATTTATTTATTAGTAATGTATTTAGTAATGTAGATAAAAAATATGATGTTATTATTTCTAATCCACCATATATTTCTATAGATGAAAAAATAATGGATATCGTTAAAAATAATGAACCACATATAGCATTATATGCAGAAAATAATGGACTATATTTCTATAATGAAATTTTAAAAGAATGTAAAGATTATTTAAATGATAAATATCTTATTGCTTTTGAAATAGGAATGAATCAAGCTGATGAAATAGTTTCTATAGCTAATAAGTATTTAAATAATGTTAGAATAGAAGTACAAAAAGACTATTCTGATAAAGATAGATATATATTTATAACTAATATAGAAGATTAATTTCTTCTTTTTTTGTTTAAAAAATATAAAATATAACATAATTATACTAGGTGATATAATGAGAAAGATAATATTAATCATTTTAACAGTTCTAGTAGTTTTATTAGTATATAATAAAATATCTAATAATGAATTAATAATACCAAATAATTCCATTAGAGTAAGAGTAATACCTAATAGTAATAATCCATTAGATATAAGTATGAAAAATAAAGTAAAAGATTATATTAAAGAAGAAATTCTTCCTTTAGTAGGAAATTCTTCCAATATTGAAGAAGCAAGAGAAATAATATCAAATAATTTAGAAACGTTAGATAAAAACATCAATAATATATTTCTAGATAATAATTATAAAGAAGACTATAATATTAATTTTGGATATAATTACTTTCCTAAAAAAATATTTAATAGTAGTGAATACCCTGAAGGCTATTATGAATCATTAGTAGTCTCAATAGGCTCCTCTAAAGGAGATAATTGGTGGTGTGTTATGTATCCTAATATATGTATGATAGATAAAAATAAAGAATATAAATCATACTTTAAAGAATTGATTCATAAATATTCTAAAAAAAAGAATTCATAATATCATTAAATAGGTGAATATTATGAATTCTTTTCTAATAGTATTTTTAATAGCAATTAGTCTAAGTATGGATGCTTTTTCTTTATCATTAGCATATAGTTTAGAAAAAATAGATAATAAATATAAAATGTTGTTACCTATAGTAGTAGGATCTTATCATTTTATTATGCCATTAATAGGAATGATATTTTCTAACTTAATAACAAATAGTTTAATAGTTAATATTAATATAATAGCAGCTATAGTATTATTTTTAATAGGATTGGATTTAATAATATCAAAAGAAGATAATAAACTAATTATTAATAACATTATAACCATATTATTATTTGGTTTAACAGTGAGTATGGATAGTTTAAGTATAGGTATGATAATAAAGGCTATTACAATCAATTTTATTGGATCATTCCTATTATTTTCAATAATTTCTAGTATATTTACTTATTTTGGTCTCTATTTAGGAAATATAATCAGTCAAAAAATAGGGAATCTTTCTAAACTATTGGGAGGTACAATATTAATAATTATAGCTATTATAACATTAAAAAATAGCATATATTAATATGCTATTTTTATCTTCCTCTTCCTCCAATAACAATATCTTCAGGATCACGAAGCAAATGTTTGATAGAACCAGAAAATTTAGTTGCTCCAAATGCAATACCTTGCATTTTTGCAAGCAAGGCTGTATGAATTTTGATAGTCTTTTCTTTCCTTGCACTATGTAAAAATTTAAAAAATTCTCCCATAGCCTTAAATGCATTACTATTTACTAGATCATACATATTATCTAAATGTTCTTCTTTGTCATCTTGATAGCGGGCGCTTAAAAATTCTCCAGCTGCCTTTGTTCCTTCTTGTTTTCCTTTTCTTTTTAATAATTTAATATCTTCAATTAATTTTTTATCGGTTAACGCTTTTTGTCTTGTCTCCATATTCCCTTTTTTGCTTTTAAGTGCATTTAGTTCGTTTATTAAACTAGCTTTTGCTCTAGAAACCTTTCTATTATTTGAATCAGGAATACTCTTAATTTTTTGTTCTAATTCTTTAATGTTATCATCATATTTTGAGATCTTATTATCATTTTTAGCAATTCTACCATATCTATAACCACCAGTTAATCCAAAGCTCTTTGTAGAAGATTCTAATTTTTCCTTTCTTTTCAAAAGGGAATTTAAAAGATTTTTTTTCTGATAGTACTCTAAAACCATTGAATCAACAGGTTTATCTAAAGCTTTAATGGTATTTTCAAGTTCACTAACTTCTTTACTAACTTCTTTAATTGCTTGTTCTAATTCTTTTAATGCAAAACGCACGCTATAATTTTTATTATCCATTAGTACCATCTTCTTCTAACAAAACACTTTTAAGATATTCTTCAACAAGTTTTGCTTCGTTCTCATCTTTTATTTCAAGTAAATTATAAGTTGTTTCATTTTCATCAAGAATGGACATATAAACATTATCATCATCACCATCAATAGTATAAATAATATATTTTTTATTAACATCATCTTTTTCAATAATATCAATAACATCAATTGAAACATCCTTATCATTTAATTTTACAAGTAATTTGTTATCTTCCATAATAACTACCTCCATATACATTATACCATTTAATATACAATATAAACAAATTAAATATAAAAATAAAAAAACAAGTGTAAAACTTGTAAATTAAAATGGGACGGATGGTGGGAATCGAACCCACGTATAATGGAACCACAATCCACCGTGTTAACCACTTCACCACATCCGCCATGGCAATTGATAATATAACATAAATCTATTGATTTGTCAAACAAAACATGGTAAAATAACAATCCGAGGTGATAATTATGCTTGATTGTTCTATATCTTTAATAAAAGATAACCCAAAAACGCTAAATAGATCATTATCAAAAGTTCAAAATGGAATAAATATCATTTATTCTAATTGCATATCACACATTAAAATTGATAAAGATACTCTTAAGACAAATAAGTATGATACACTTCTATATAATGAAGATAATAATATAGCAATTATATTACAAAAAGATGGAAAAATAAAAAAACAAGAATTGATAGAAAAAGTTCCAGAAAATAGTATTAATGAAATTAAGTTTACACGTCTTCATAATTCAGATATAGAAAAAAAAGACCAATTTGAAATATTATTTTGTAATGATGATGAAGACTTGGACAATACAATAAAAGATGTCATAAATGCAGGAAAAGATCGTTGCTATTATTATACTGATGTAAGATTTCTATTTCAAATGGGATATATAAACAAAAGTGGATATCCCATGATTATTCTAGAAAAAGAAGGACTAGGAATGATTAAATTTGATAATATCTTAATATTCATAGATAAGAATTATTACAGAAACAATATTCCAGTATGGGAAATTATTGAAAAATATGGAATAATGTTAAAGATGAGAGAGGAATTAAAATTTAAGCCAAAAAAAAGAGTTAAAAATTTTAAAATCTAAAACTCACATAACTTTTACTTAATATGATTATTCATAGTTTTTATTATTTTAATAATAAAATCTAATTCTTGAGAAGTTAAATTATTACAATATTTATTAATAGTTGTAATTTTTTCTTTTCTAGAATTAATATCTTGACCTATCTTATTAACTTCTAATAAATTATCAATGCTAATATTAAAGATACTAGCCAAACGATATAAAATATCAGAAGTTGGAAAAGATTTATCAGTTTCAATTCTAGATAAATAATTTCTATTAATACGAAGATTTTTAGCAAGTTCATCTTGTGACATATCATTATTATGCCTAATGTTTCTAATTTTTTCACCCAAAGTCATTTAAATCACTCCTTAAAAATCAAGTATATTATAATTGATAATTAACTTCTTTTAACAACAATAACCAAATATTACCAATTTTGGTAATATTTTTAACAAAAGACAAACTTTAAAATATAATTGCAAAAATAAAGAATTTATTATATACTATACATGTGAAAGGATAACTAGGTGGCTAGTATGAAAAGCAGTAAAATAATGAAATATTTTGAAGAATATGTTAAAAAATATGATTTAAATAACAGCCAATCTAAATTAAAATATTTTCATTCATTGAAATGTATGGATTTGGCAAAAGACATAGCCACTAAACTAGATGTATTTAATGATGAAGAAATTCTTTTAATAGGAATGATAGCACTATTTCATGACATAGGAAATTTTACTTCTGATAATACTTTTAATGAAAACGTTAAAAGAGAAGATGATGAAACAATGCGATCAATTAATATCTTGTTTGATGAAGGAATAATTAGAAAGATTACTCCAGAAACAAAATATGATACAATCATTAAATTAGCTATCTTTTGTCATAATAAGGAAGGATTACCTCCTAACATAGATGAAAGAACTATGTATATATGTAATATCTTAAAAGATGTTCATAAATTAGAAGAATTAAGAATGGTAGTGGATAATCCTTATATTGATAATAGAATAGAATGTTATCCAAGTAACAATGTTTATGATGAATTTAAAAAACTATTTCTAATAGACAGTAAATTGATAGAAAATAATACAGATAACATTTTAGTATATTTGTCTAACATATATGGATTGAATTATAGATATAGTTACTATCTATTAAGAGAAAGTGATTATCTATCAAAGATAACTAATTCATTATTATATGAAGATAAAAAATTAGAAAAATTCTTTAAACAAATTGAAACAGTGTTAAAGAATTATATAAATAAAAAAATAACTGAAAGGCAATGAAAAAGAGGAGTAAATTAATTATTTAGTATAGAGAGTTAGTGTTTGGTGAAAACTAATCTAAATGTTAACTGAAGGTAGCTTTGGAGTTTTATATCTGAAATTAAGTAAGATATAACGTTAATAGCGTTAATATAATGAGAAATAGAGTAATCTATAAGAAAGGTGGTACCGCGGTATTTCGCCCTTTCATTGATTACTCTTTTATTTTTAGAAAGGAATGATTTATATGCTAGAAAAAAAATATAATCATAAAGAAGTAGAAAAAGAAAAATATGATAAATGGTTAAGTAAAGGATATTTTAATTGTAATCCTGAAAGTGAAAAGACACCATACTGTATGGTATTACCACCACCTAATGTAACTGGAGTTCTTCACTTAGGACACGCTTGGGACGTAACATTACAAGATATCATAATGCGTTATAAGAAAATGGAAGGTTATGATGTATTATGGCTACCAGGTATGGACCATGCTGCTATAGCAACAGAAGCTAAAGTTGTTAAAAGACTAAAAGATAAAGGTATAGATAAATATGAGTATGGAAGAGAAAAATTTCTTGAAGCTTGTTGGGATTGGACACATGAACATGGAAGTATCATAAGAGAACAATGGGCCAAATTAGGAATAATGTTAGATTATTCTAAAGAAAGATTTACTCTAGATGAAGGGATAGAAAATGCCGTAAAAAGAGTATTTGTTGACTACTACAACGAAGGACTAATATATCGAGGAGAAAGAATAATCAACTGGGATCCAGTAGCCAAAACAGCATTATCTAATGAAGAAGTTATCTATGGAGAAGAAAAAAGCGCTTTTTATCATATTAAATATAAACTAGAAAATAGTGAAGAATATCTAGATATAGCTACAACAAGACCAGAAACATTATTCGGTGATACTGCCGTAGCAGTAAACGAAAAAGATAAAAGATATCAAAAGTATGTTGGTAAGAATGTTATTCTTCCTATAATGAATAAACCAATACCAGTAATAACAGATGATCATGCTGATATGGAAAAAGGTACAGGATGTGTTAAAATAACACCAGCTCATGACCCTAATGACTTTGAAGTAGGCAATAGACATAATCTAGAAAGAATCATTATTATGAATGATGATGCTACAATGAATGAAAATGTACCAAAAAAATATCAAAGTATGACTAGAGAAAAATGCCGTGAAGAAGTATTAAAAGACTTAGAAGAAGAAGGATTACTTCTAAAAATAGAACCAATAGTACATGAAGTAGGACATTCTGAAAGAACAGGCGTTATGGTAGAACCAATGATTAAAAAACAGTGGTTTGTTAAAATGAGACCATTAGCAGATCATGTTCTAGAAGTTCAAAAAAATAAAGATGAAAAAGTTAATTTCATACCATCAAGATATGAAAAAACAATGAACCACTGGATGGAGATAACGTATGATTGGTGTATATCTCGTCAATTATGGTGGGGTCATAGAATACCAGCGTGGTATAAAGATGAGGAAATATATGTAGGAATGGAAGCTCCAAAAGAAAAAGGATGGGTTCAAGATAATGATGTATTAGATACATGGTTTTCTAGTGCACTATGGCCATTTGCCACATTAGGATGGCCAGAAAAAACAAAATTACTAGAAAAATATTATCCTAATAACTGCCTAGTAACAGGATATGACATAATCCCATTCTGGGTTAATAGAATGACATTCCAAGGAGAAAAATTACTGGGTAAAAGACCATTTAAAGATTGTTTGATACATGGACTTATTCGCGATAAACAAGGAAGAAAATTTTCTAAAAGTCTAGGTAACGGAATAGATCCATTTGATATGATAGATTTATATGGAGCGGATGCACTAAGATATTATTTAGCATCAGATGTAGCACCTGGTACAGATATGCGCTTTGATGAAGAAAAGATTAAAGCTGCATGGAATTATATCAATAAGATATGGAATGCCAGTAGATTTGTATTATCAAATATTGAAGACTTAAAAGAAATAACCTTGGAAGATTTAAAGCCTGAAGATAAATGGATATTAACTAAGTATGAAAAGATGCTTCATGAAACTAAAAAATTCATGGATAAGTATGAATTTAATAATGCTGCTTCTAAAATATATGATTTTACATGGAGTAATTTTTGTGATAATTATATAGAAATGGCTAAATACTCTATAGATGCATATAGTACTAAATCAACATTATGTTATATTTTAACAGGTATACTAAAACTATTAGAACCATTTATGCCATATGTAACAGATGAAA
>JAEEGL010966915.1_pt1 | contig 12202 bp, 11 predicted proteins | sample 9134231 | NCBI WGS metagenome assembly JAEEGL01 (sample SAMN16246548, study PRJNA631951) | gut metagenome | biome: gut microbiome; feature: rumen; material: fiber-attached | host: Bos | place: Iran: Karaj | collected 2018-10
AAGGCCGCCTGTACGTTATCTGCAAGAAGAACCCCAAGTTCAAGATGCGCCAGGGTTAATGTGTAACTAATAAAAGTACAGATAGAATATGGCAAGAATAGCCGGTGTTGATTTACCGAACAACAAACACGGAGTTATAGGTCTCACCTATATCTTCGGAATCGGCCGCAGCAGCGCCAAGACCATCCTGGACAAGTGCGGCATCGACCCTACTATCAAAGTGGGAGAATGGAACGACGAACAGATCGCCGCTATCCGTACCCTCATCAACAGCGAGTACAAGATCGAGGGTGAACTCCGCTCTTCTGTCCAGATGGACATCAAGCGCCTCATGGATATCGGCTGCTACCGTCGTATCCGCCACCGTGCCGGCCTCCCTGTCCGTGGTCAGAGCACCAAGAACAACGCCCGTACCCGTAAGGGTAAGAAGAAGACCGTTGCCAACAAGAAGAAAGCAACCAAGTAAAGTCTGAGAAGTTATGGCAAAGAAAACTACAACCACTAAGAAAAGAGTTGTCAAGGTTGAAGCTTATGGCGAAGCCCATATCTCCTCGACCTTCAACAATGTCATCGTGTCCCTGTGCAACGCCCAGGGTCAGGTGATCAGCTGGTCCGCCGCTGGTAAGTGCGGTCGCCGCGGTTCCAAGAAGACCACCCCGTACGCTGCCCAGATGGCCGCTGAGGATGCCGCCAAGACGGCATTCGACGCCGGTCTCCGCCGGGTCAAGTGCTATGTCAAGGGTCCGGGTTCGGGCCGTGAGTGCGCCATCCGTACCATCAACAACGCCGGTATCATCGTGACCGAGATCGTCGATGTCCCCCCGATGCCGCACAACGGGTGCCGTCCTAAAGGCCGTCGTAAAGTTTAATTTCAGTTAAAGCAAGATTACTATGGCAAGATATACAGGTCCCAGCACCAAGATCGCCCGTAAGTTCGGCGAGCCTATTTTCGGTTCCGACAAGTACTTCGAGAAGAGGAATTTCCCTCCGGGACAGCACGGTCTCGCAGCGAAGCGCAAGAAGCAGAAGGAGTACGGCAACCAGCTCAAAGAGAAGCAGAAGGTCAAGTACATGTACGGTGTGCTCGAGCGTCAGTTCCGCAACACCTACGACAAGGCCACCCGCATGGCAGGCCAGAAGGGTGAGAACCTCCTCCTCCTCCTCGAGAGCCGTCTCGACAATGTGGTGTACCGCATGGGCATCGCTCCCAGCCGCGCCGCCGCACGTCAGCTTGTCTCCCACCATCACATCACTCTGAACGGCGACGTCTGCAACATCCCGTCCACCCAGGTCAAGCCCGGCGACACCGTTGCAGTTCGCGAGAGGTCCAAGAGCCTTGAGGTCATCCAGGCCAGCGTGGCATCCGTCACCAAGTATTCCTGGATCGAGTTCGACAACAAGACCCTTGTGGGCAAGTTCCTCAACCTCCCCACCCGCGAAGAGATCCCCGAGAACATCAACGAGCAGCTCATCGTCGACCTCTACTCCAAGTAACAGTTAACACCTAAAAAGAATAATATGGCAATCTTAGCATTTCAGAAACCTGACAAGGTGATAGTGCTCGAAAGCACCGAGACCGTCGGCCGTTTTGAATTCCGTCCCCTCGAGCCCGGATACGGCCAGACTATCGGCAATGCTCTTCGCCGCATCCTTTTGGCTTCTTTGGAGGGTTTTGCTATTTCCCAGATCAAGATTGTCGGTGTCGACCAGGAATTCCAGACCATCCCCGGCGTTATCGAGGGGATGCAGGATATCATCCTGAACCTCAAGCAGGTCAGGTTCCGCAGAATGGTCGAGTCCGTCGAATCCGAGACTGTCAACATTACCATCAGCGGCAAACACGAGTTCACCGCTGAAGATATCTCCAAAGGATTGTCTTCTTTCAAGGTGTTGAACCTGGAGCAGCACATCTGTTCTCTCGAACCGTCCGTCAAGCTCGAAATCAGCATCACCATCACCAAGGGCCGCGGCTTCGTGCCCGCCGAGGAGAGCCGTGATGAGAACACGCCTATAGGCACCATCCCCGTGGATGCCATCTACACTCCTATCCGCAAGGTCAACTGGAGCGTGGACAACTGGCGTGTCGAGCAGAAGACCGACTACGAGAAGCTGACCCTCGAGGTCGTCACCGACGGCTCCATCAGCCCCGACGACGCTCTTCAGGAGGCTGCCAACATATTGATCTACCATTTCAGACTGTTCACCGACGACAAGAAGGTGCCCATCGAGAGCGCCGTCGAGTCTTCCACCAACGAGCTGGACGAGGAGTCCCTCCGCACGAGGCACCTGCTGCTCTCCAAGCTTGCGGACGTAGGCCTTTCGGTCCGCGCTTTCAACTGCCTCAAGGCAGCTGAGATCGAGACTTTCGCCGACCTGGTGTCCTACACCCGTCCCGAGCTTATGAAGTTCCGCAACTTCGGCCGCAAGAGTCTCCACGAAATCGAACTTCTGGTCGACAAGATGAAGCTCGAGTTTGGAATGGATGTCACCAAGTATAATATCGAACCCAAGAAAAAAATCGAACAACAGTAGAGATGAGACACAATAAAGCTATCAATCATCTTGGTCGTCAGAGCGGTCACCGCAAGGCTTTGCTCGCCAATATGGCATCTTCTCTGATCATGCACAAGCGCATCAACACCACCGTCGCGAAGGCAAAGGCCCTCAAGAGCTACGTTGAGCCGCTTATCACCAAGTCGAAGGAGGATACCACCCACTCCCGCCGCGTCGTGTTCAGCTACCTCAAGGACAAGAACGCCGTTACCGAGCTCTTCCGTAACGTAGCCCCCAAGGTGGCAGACCGTCCGGGCGGATACACCCGCGTGCTCCACACCGGTTTCCGTCAGGGTGACGCCGCAGAGATGGCACTCATAGAGCTGGTCGACTTCAACGAGGCTGCACTCGCAACGGCTCCCAAGGCCGAGAAGAAGGCAACCCGCCGCAGCCGCGCCAAGAAGGCCGAGGCCCCCGCAGAGGCGCCTGCGGCAGAAGCTCCCGCACAGGAGGAGAAGGCTGAATAAGCCAAATCCTGAGACTGAGCCCCGGCCAAAAGAAAGGCCGGGGCTTTGTTTTGTGACAATAATTGCGTACTTTAGCAAAATAAAACCTTAATAACCGATATGAATCCTCTATTCTATGCAGTTCCCTGCGCTTCTGTGCTGGCATTGCTCTTTGCATTCATCTTCTACCGCCAGATGAAGAAGCAGGACGAGGGAACTCCCACAATGAAACAGATTGCCCAGTACGTCCGTGAGGGCGCAATGGCTTATCTCAAGCAGCAGTACAAGGTTGTCGTGATCGTGTTCGCGGTCATGGCCGTGTTCTTTGCCGTGCTCGCCTATGTCTTCAAGGTGCAGAACCCCTGGGTTCCGTTTGCCTTCCTGACCGGCGGTTTCTTCAGCGGCCTTGCCGGATTCATCGGCATGAAGACCGCGACCTTCGCTTCCGGACGCACCGCCAACGCCGCCCGCCGTTCGCTCAATGCGGGCCTTAAGGTGGCCTTCCGCAGCGGCGCGGTCATGGGACTCACCGTGGTCGGCCTCGGTCTGCTCGACATCGCACTCTGGTACATCGTGCTCAACGCCTGCATCGTCGAGGCCTCCGACGCCCAGAAGCTCGTGGTCATCACCACCACCATGCTGACCTTCGGAATGGGTGCATCCACCCAGGCCCTGTTCGCCCGTGTGGGCGGCGGTATCTATACCAAGGCCGCAGACGTGGGCGCCGACATCGTGGGCAAGGTCGAGAGCGACCTCCCCGAGGACGATCCCCGCAACCCCGCCACCATCGCCGACAACGTGGGCGACAACGTGGGCGACGTGGCCGGCATGGGCGCCGACCTGTATGAGTCCTATGTGGGCTCCATCCTCGCCACCTTCGCTCTGGCCGCCATCGCCGGCTATGGCTGGAGCGGCATGTTCCTGCCCCTGGCCCTGGCCGTCTGCGGCATCGTTTGCAGCCTGCTGGGCTCCTTCCTGGTAAAGACCAAGGAGGACGCCACCCAGCTGAGCCTGCTCAAGAGCCTGCGCACCGGCACCTACACAGCCGCCATCCTCAGCGCAGTGCTGGCCGCTCCCCTTTGCTACTTCATTCTGGGCACTGCCAACCACTGCTGGGGCGTTTACATCGCCATCCTCTGCGGCCTGGTGGGCGGCACCGCCATCGGCTACTTCACCGAGTACTACACCTCCGATAACTACAAGCCCACCCAGGAGCTGGCTGCCGCTTCCGAGACCGGCTCCGCCACCATCATCATCGGCGGCATTTCCCTGGGTCTCAAGTCCACCATGGCCTCCATCCTCATCGTCAGCGCCGCTGTCATCATCAGCTTCTTCTGCGCCGGCGGAGGCAACAGCTTCAACCAGGGCCTGTACGGCATCGGCATCGCCGGCGTCGGCATGCTCTCCACCCTGGGCATCACCCTGGCCACCGACGCCTACGGCCCCGTGGCCGACAACGCCGGCGGCATCGCCGAGATGAGCGGCCTGCCTGAGGAAGTCCGTGACCGCACCGACGCTCTCGACTCCCTGGGCAACACCACTGCCGCCACCGGCAAGGGCTTTGCCATCGGCTCCGCTTCCCTGACCGCTCTTGCTCTGCTGGTTTCCTATGTGGACATCGTGCAGACCAAGACCGAAGACGTTCTCAGCTTTGCTCTGACCAGCCCCACCGTTCTGGTCGGTCTGTTCATCGGCGCCATGCTGACCTTTGTGTTCTCCGCCTTTACCATGAGCGCGGTGCAGAAGGCCGCCCAGTCCATCGTGGTGGAGGTCCGCCGCCAGTTCAAGGAGATCCCCGGCATCATGGAGTTCAAGGCCGATCCCGACTACTCCGCCTGCGTGTCCCTGTGCACCAAGGGCGCTCTCCATGAGATGGTGGTCCCCGCTCTGCTCGCCATCCTTGTACCTCTGGCCACCGGCCTGATCCTGGGCCCCACGGGCGTTGTGGGTCTGCTGGGCGGCGTGTCCGTCACCGGTTTCGCCATGGCCGTGTTCATGTCCAACGCCGGCGGCGCCTGGGACAACGCCAAGAAGTACATCGAGCGGGGCAATCACGGCGGCAAGGGCTCCGACCAGCACAAGGCTGCCGTCGTGGGCGACACCGTGGGCGATCCCTTCAAGGACACCTCCGGCCCGTCTCTGAATATCCTCATCAAGCTCTGCTCCACCGTGTCCATCGTGTTCTCCGGTGTTGTGGTCGCGTTCCACCTGTTCTGATACACATATAAGCCAAACGGGGCTGCCCATGGGCAGCCCCGTTTTTTGCAAGGCGGTCCGGATCGGACCGCCTTTTTACATATTTTCTATGGCTTCGGCCACTTCCTCGAACTGTGCGCCTCTGGAGGCCTTTACCAGCACCGCGTCTCCGGGCCGCAGGAGGCCGGGCAGCGCCGCGATCAGCGCCGTCTTGTCCGGGAAATCCACGCCCTTCTCATCAGCGCCCTCGGCGATAAATCTGGCGCAGTCCCCGGATGTGATCACCAGCTCCGCCCCATGCTGGACCGCGTATCGGCCTATGTACCGGTGCAGCTCCGGCGAGCTGTCTCCCATCTCCCGCATGTCGCCGAGAATACAGACCTTCCGGCCTGTCAGGGCCGCCATGGAATCTATGGCGGCGGCGTTGGAGGTGGGATTGGCGTTGTAACAGTCGTCGATGAGGGTGCAGAAGGCCGTTGTCACCACCCGGGAGCGGTGTCCGACGGTTTTGTACAGCGCCATGCCCCGGGCGATCTCCTCGTCCGTGAGGCCCAGCTCAATAGCCACTGCCGCGGCGGCAAGCACGGCGTAGATCATATAATTTCCGTAGGCGGGCACTTCAACAGAAAAGGCTCTGTCCCCTGACAGGATCCGGCAGCGCAGCGCGGCACCGCCCAGGTTCTCCACATTCTCCGCCCTGACGTCACAGTGCTCTCCCAGGCCGAACAGCACTTTTTTCCTGCCGAATCGGGCGTTTTTCAGCATCGCGTCGTCGCCGTTGGCGAAGATGACGGCGCTGTCCTTCATGCCTGTCACGATCTCGGACTTTGCCCGCAGGACCCCTTCCCTGTCGTGGAGGAATTCCAGATGGGCGTCGCCGATGTTGGTGAACACCGCGTAGTCCGGTCTGACCACGTTTGTGATGCGCGTCATCTCGCCGAACATGGACACGCCCATCTCGATCACGGCCACCTCATAATCGGAGCGCAGCTCCATGAGCGTAACGGGCAGTCCGATCTGCCCGTTCATGCTGCCCGGTGTCTTGAAGGTATTATACCTTCCGGACAGGGCGGCGGCGATCATCTCCTTTGCCGTGGTCTTTCCCACGCTGCCCGTGACGCCGATGAAGGGATAGGAAAACCTTTGCCGGCTGAAGGCGGCGATCTCCCGCATGGCGGCGAGCACGTCCGGGACGACGATCCGCGGCTCGCCCTCTCCGCCGGGCTCCTCGCACAGCACGGCGAGAGCGCCTCTGCGCAGCACGTCCGGGATGTATTTGTGGCCGTCGGTGCGTTCGCCCCGAATGGCGATGAAAAGGCTGTCCTGTCCGGCCTTGCGGCTGTCGGTGACCACGTTTGCCGGGCGCCTGTCTAAAAGCTCCCCGCTTCCCGTCCATACCCCGCCGCAGGCGGACGCCATATTCCTGATGGTTATTTCCGTCATTGATACTTCCTCAGCGACACTTCAATGATCTTCTCGCACAGCTCTCCGTAGCTCATGCCCTCCGCCTGGGCCATCTGGGGGATCAGGCTGGTGGGGGTCATGCCCGGGAGGCTGTTGGCCTCCAGGCAGTAGAGCGCGCCGTCTTCCTCAGCCATGAGGAAGTCCGCCCGGGCGTAGGCGTCCAGCTTCAGCGCCGTAAACACTCTTTCCGCCAGGCGCTGGACCCGCTGCGTGTCCTCGCCGCTCAGCGGCGCGGGGCAGATCTCCTCGGTGAGTCCGGCCTGGTACTTGTTCCTGTAGTCGTAAAACCCCGTCTTGGGTATGATCTCGATGACGGGCATCGCTCTGCCCTCGATGACGCCGACGGTGAGCTCCCGGCCTTTGATGTACTTCTCCACGATCACGGCATCGTCGCAGGAAAACGCCTGTTCCAAAGCGTCCGTCAGGCTCAGGGGGTCCTTCACGATATTGGTGCCCACAGAGGAGCCGCCGGAGCAGGGCTTCACCACGCAGGGAAAGCCCACGTCCGCGGGGAGCGTATCTCCCCTTTTCAGCGTGACGCCCGGCGGCGCGGCGATGCCGCTGACCTTGAACATGCTTTTTGTCAGCTCCTTGCTCATGGCCAGCGCGCTGCCGATATAGCCGCTGCCCGTGTAACGGATGCCGTACATGTCCAGCAGGGCCTGGAGCTTTCCGTTCTCGCCCTCTGCGCCGTGGAGCGCCAGAAACGCGATGTCCGCCGCACGGCAGACGTCGATGACACCCGGTCCGATCAGCTCTCTGCCGCCTCTCTGCCGGCGCACGGCCTCCAGATCGGGGGCATCTTCGCCCACGGAAAAAATGCTGACCTTATCCTCCGCGCTGAAAACGGACTCGGGATCCGCGGCACCCCGGGGATCGCCCAGAAAGAGATCCACCAGCGCCACCTCATGTCCGCGCTCACGCAGCGCTCTGGCCACGCAGGTGCCTGTGCTGATGGAAACGTCCCGCTCGCGGCTCATTCCGCCGCACACAACAGCGATCTTCATAGCGTCAATCCCTCCGGTCACAAACTCTTTTACCCATTATATATGATGACTGCGAAAAAATAAATGCTTTCTCTGCTTCATTTTTGCAAAAATTGCCGGGATCAGGCATTGTCTTTTTACCTGAGCATTGTTATAATAATGTAGTTTAAGAAAGGTTGGTTGATCAATGTCATATATTGTCCTCGATCTGGAGTGGAACCAGGCCATGAACTCCCACGCGGCCATTTTCAACCATCTCCCGATCCATCTGGCCGGTGAGATCATTCAGATCGGCGCCGTACGCCTGAATGATGATTTTTCTCCCGTGGAGGAGTTTCAGTCCGACGTGAAGCCGGTCTATTTCCGCAGCATGCATTACAAAGTGAAAAAGCTCACCGGCATCGACAAGGAGCGGCTCAGTCACGGCGACACCTTCCCCGTGGTGTTTGAGCGCTTCCGTCAGTGGTGCGGCGAAGACGCCGTCTTTATCACCTGGGGCTACGACGACCGCAGGATCATGGAGCAGAACATCATCGTACACGATCTGGACTGGGACTGGATCGAAGACTGGATCAATCTGCAGCTCATTTACAACCTTCAGACCGGCGGTGACAAGAATCAGAAGTCCCTGGCCACCGCCATGGAGCACTTTGAGATCGAGCAGACCCGCACGGCCCATGATGCTCTGGGAGACGCCTACAACACGGCGCTGGTCTGTTCCCGGCTCGATATGGCCGCAGGTCTTTCCCAGTATGAGGACGCCGCCTCCCTGCTGGCCGACAAGCTGCCCGCCAAGCCGGACAGCGGCGAATCTCCGGCGCTGGAGCACAGGGCTTTCAGCGGCTATGATTCCCGCAGCGACGCCTTCCTGGACGAGCAGGTGAACACCTCCGTATGCCCCGAGTGCGGAAAGACGCTTGAGCTGTCCCGCTGGGTCAACCAGGGCGACAGGAGGTACATGAGCCTGGGCGCCTGCGAAGAGCACGGCAGGTTCCTGATCCGGCTGAAATTCCGGAAAACGGAGAACGAGAGCTGGGCCGTCAACCGCATCCTTTACAAGGCGGACGACGAGATGGTGAAATACTATCGGGAGAAATCCACCCAGAGCCGCCGGCGGGGCCGCAGCCGCCGCCGGGGCAAAAAAATCAACCCCCAGACATAACGAGCAAGCTCCGGCGCCGCCGCGCCGGAGCTTGTTTTTCAGTATTCCCAGGGGGGCTTTTCTTCCGGCTCTTCCCCGGCAGTATCCGGGACGTTCGTGCCGGTGATATCAAGGTAGAACTCCGTTTCGCACAGTGCGGAATAGGGTCTGGCGAACACGGCGGTCAGCGGGAACAGCCCCATGATGTTCCAGAAGATCAGGGTCAGCCGCAGAAGGAAGAAGTCCTTTTTTCGGCCCTTCATCAGCCGCCTGCTCTCACGCATGCAGCGGAACGGCGACCATTCGGGGTGATCCAGCAGCAGCCGGGGCGCCATGGCGTAGGTATAGCCCAGGATGAGGCCGGGAACGATGAACAGCGAAATGCCGAGGGAGATCAGCAGCGTCATCACCGTCCGCAGGATCACCGCGCGGAAGAAGATGAGGAAGCCGTCCACAAGGTCGAGAAAGGCGCATTTCATCCGCCTGGCGGCCTTCAGGCAGTAGCTCAGGTATCCGAATTCCAGGCAAAAGCTGATGGTCTGCGCCAGCACGAGAAGCCCCGTTTTCAACGGCGTCACGTTTTCGGGGACATAGTGGATCGCCTCCTCCATGTTCCCGGCCATGTACGCCTGCATGTTGATGACGAAGGGCTGTCCCCCGCTTTCCATGCAGAAGGTGGAGATCGCCTGCAGGGCCAGGACAAGCAGAGCGGTGACGATATAAGGCCGCGGGCGCGTGGTGTACAGCAGCACCGACGCCCGCTGCTTGAGCAGTTTTCTTTCCACGGTCAGCACTCCCGGGTCAGTTTTCCAGCAGCCGCTCCCCGATGGTGTAAACATCTCCCGCGCCTACGGTGAGGATGATGTCGCCGGGAGAGGCCACGGCCCGCAGCGTCTTTTCCAGCTCGGCGTTGTCGGCAAAGAACTGGCCGTTGGGAAGCTCCTTCGCCAGATCCGCCGAGGAGATCCCCAGGGTGTTTTTCTCCCGGGCGGCATAGATCTCTGCCAGATAGCAGAAGTCCGGCCGCTTGAGCTGTTCGACGAATTCACGGAAGAAGGCCTTTGTCCGGGAATACGTATGGGGCTGGAAGACCACGATGACCCGGCGGTATCCAAGAGGCTCCACCGCGTCCAGAAGCACCTGCAGCTCCCTGGGATGGTGGGCGTAGTCGTCATATATGTCCGCGCCGTTGAATTTGCCCTTGAACTCGAAGCGTCTGTTGGCTCCGGCGAAGCCCGCCAGACCGTAGCGGATGGCAGAAGGGCTGCAGCCCAGGCAGATGGTGGCGGCAGAGGCGGCCAGGGCGTTCTTGATGTTGTGATCCCCCGGTACGCGGAGGTTCACGTGGGTATATACCTCCTCGCCGTAGATCACGTCGAATTCCGTCTCGGCGCCGTGGCGCTGGATATTGGCGGCGTAGACATCCGCTCCCTTGTTCATGCCGAAGGTGAAGATGTCCCTGTCCAGCGGCTTGAGGGCGTCCATGGTGTTCTCGTCCTCGGCATTGGCCACGATAAATCCGTGCGGCGGTACCAGGGAGGCGAATTTCCGGAAGGAGGCCTTGATATCCTCGATATCCTTGAAGAAGTCCAGATGATCCTGCTCTATGTTCAGGATCACGGCAACCGTGGGTGAGAAGGACAGGAAGGAGTTATAGTACTCGCAAGCCTCCATCACGATGGTGTCTCCCGTTCCCACTCTGTGGGCGGCATGCAGAAGGGGCAGCGTGCCGCCGATCATGACGGTGGGATCCCGCTCGGCCGCCATGAGGATATGGGTACACATGGAGGTCGTGGTGGTCTTGCCGTGGGTGCCGGAAATGCACAGGCTGTTGCGGTAATCCTTCATGATGGCGCCCCAGGCCTGGGTCCGCTCGAACACGGGAATGCCCCGCCGATGGGCCTCGACGATCTCGGGGTTGTTGTCCCTGACGGCGGCGGTGCGCACCACGAACTCGGCGTCCGCGGGGATGTTCTCCGCGCTGTGGCCGAGGAAGACCCGGATGCCCTTGCTGCGCAGATGCTCGACATTGGCGCTGTCATTGATATCCGAACCGGTGATGACCAGCCCGGCCTCGGCCAGGACCTCCGCAAGCGGCGACATGGAAACGCCGCCGATGCCGATCAGATGGCCCTTTCTGCCGGCCCAATAATATTCAACAAAAGATTCCATGGGAACTCTCCTGACAGTTTTTGGTTTTGCTCAACATAGGATTATAATACTTTTATCCCCTGTTTGCAAGGAACGGTCCGGTTACAGTCAGGCGCAGCGCTGTTACCGTTTTTCACTGGGATTCCCAGCCCTTGGCGCGCTCCACCGCCTTTTTCCAGCCGGCGCAGCAGGCTTTTGCCTGGGCGGGATCCATCTTGGGCCGGAAAATGTGGTCCGACTGGCGGATGGCGGCGATTTCCTTTATGTCGCTCCACACCCCGGCGCACAGCCCGGCCAGGAACGCCGCGCCCAGCGCCGTGGTCTCCACCATGGCGGGCCTGTCGATGGGGCAGCGGAGGATATCCGCCTGGAACTGCATGAGGAACCGGTTGACGGAGGCTCCGCCGTCCACCTTCAGGATCTGCATGGGCGCGCCGGCGTCCTGGCCCATGGCGTCGATCATGTCCTTTACCTGGTAGGCGATGCCCTCCAGTCCCGCTCTGACGAGATGGGCTTTGGACGCGCCTCTTGTCAGGCCCAGAACGGCGCCCCGGGCGTACATATCCCAGTGAGGCGCTCCGAGACCGGTAAAGGCGGATACAAGGTACACTCCCCCGTTGTCCTTCACCGACTCCGCCAGCGCTTCCGTCTCGGCGGCGGTGTGGATGAGCTGCAGCTCGTCCCGCATCCACTGAACGGTGCTGCCGGCGTTGAAAACGCTGCCCTCAAGGCAGTAATTGGTCACGCCGTTTATGGTCCAGGCCACGCAGGAGAGCAGGCCGTTGTTGCTGACGGGAGCCTTCTCTCCCGTGTTCATCATGGTGAAGCAGCCGGTGCCGTAGGTGTTCTTGGCCTCTCCCGGATAGATGCAGCCCTGGCCCAGCAGCGCCGCCTGCTGGTCACCCGCCGCGCCGCAGATGGGTACGCCCTGCAGCTCCTCCAGGCCGGGCATCCTGCTGGACACCGTGCCGTAGACCTCGCAGTTGGACACGGGTCTGGGCAGCAGGCTCATGGGGATATCCAGAAGGCGGCACAGCTCCTGGTCCCAGTCCAGGGTGTGGATGTTGAAAAGCATGGTGCGGGAGGCGTTGGAGTGGTCGGTGACATGCGCCTTCCCCCCGGTCAGGTTCCAGATGAGCCAGGTGTCCACCGTGCCGAACAGCAGCTCTCCCCTTTCGGCCCGCTCCCGTACGCCGGGGACGTTGTCCAGGATCCAGCGGATCATGGTGCCGGAGAAGTAGGCGACGATCAGCAGGCCGGTCGTG
>JAEEGL011914573.1_pt1 | contig 12202 bp, 12 predicted proteins | sample 9134231 | NCBI WGS metagenome assembly JAEEGL01 (sample SAMN16246548, study PRJNA631951) | gut metagenome | biome: gut microbiome; feature: rumen; material: fiber-attached | host: Bos | place: Iran: Karaj | collected 2018-10
CGATCGCTCTATCCTACTGAGCTACGAGGACAATAAATGGATTAAAAAATCCATTTAAATTATTTTGCAAGCAAACTATCCAAATTAGATATTAAAGCTTCTTTATCCATTTCCTTACCAATAATAACAATCTTAATCATCTTATCTCCATATTCTGAATCCCAATCATCCATAATATCAGGATTAGCTATAATTATAGCCTGTTGCTCCTCTTTAGATAAGTCAGATATCCAAGGTCCCGTAGGAACTAAATTCTTACTATTACCAGCAGACTCAAACATATAAGCCATATTAACTTCATCACTAAAATATACTACACCCTTAGTCCTTATAATAGACTTATCCCATTTACCATCTACAAACTTATAGAACTTACTCCTATCAAAAGGACATCTTCTATAATAAACAAAAGTCTCTATTCCATACTCTAATACTTCTGAAGACTCTTCCTCCTCTTCATCACTATCTAAAGCCTTAATCCATCCTGCAGACATAGAAGCTTCTCCGAAATCAAATAAATGTGTATCTAATATTTCATTAATATCTACTTCTGCAAAATTAGCTTCAATTAATTTAGCCTTAGGTTGTATCTGTTTAATAATAGATTTAACTTGATTCCTAGGTTCATCATCAACATCACTAACTTTATTTAAAATAATAATATTACAAAATTCTAATTGTTCGATAATTAGTTTCTCTAAATCATCATCACCAATATCATCTTTAACTAAATTATCTCCACAATTAAACTCACTAGCCAATCTTAAAGCATCAGTAATAGTAACAATACTATCAATATAACACAAATCATTATTATACATTTCATTAATCATTGAAATAGTCTGTGCTATAGGAATAGGTTCACATATACCACTAGCTTCAATAATAATATGATCAAATTTATCTTGTTTTATTATTTCTAATATTTGTTCCACTAAATCCATCTTTAAATTACAACAAATACATCCATTAGATAAAGCAACTAAAGATTCTTCTTTTTTAGATACTATACCATCTTTTTCTATTAAAGAAGCATCTATATTAACAGTACCTATATCATTAACAATAATAGCAATCTTCCTATTATCATTATTCTTTAAAATATAATTAATTAAAGTAGTCTTACCACTTCCCAAATACCCCGTAAGTAAAGTAATAGGTATATTCTTTTTCATAAATCCTCCTATAAAATACTAAATCTTTTCTTAATTCTATCTTTACCAAGAAGTTTCATTATTTCATATAAATCAGGAGTCATAGACTTACTAGTAAGACCAACTCTTAATACTGTAGATATATCAGCAACACTACCCTTATACTTAGAAGGATCTTCTCTATATTCCTTCATATTAGCACAGTATCCTAATTCAATAGTCAATTCTCTAACACCATTAAACCAACTATCCTTATCATCAATATTAAAATATTTATCCATATAAGTATCTAAAATCTTTTTAATTTCATCCTTATCATTTACTTCTTGCCAATCATATTCTTTATCTCTAGCCTCATATAAATCATCATACATAAACCAAATATTATCAACTATATCCTCATACTTAGCAATATCTTTACGAGGTTTCTTTTGTTCTCTTTCAATATTAATAATATTCATAAAATATTCTTTATCTCTATCAATTAATTCCTTTAATTCAGAAGAATAACTACACGCCCATTTATAAGCATTATTACACAATTCTTCCTTAGTCATCTTAGAAATAACTGTTTTAGATATATTTATTAATTTATCTAGATCATATAATCCTCCAGAAGCACTCATCTTCTTAGGACTATATTCAAAATCTTTATAACTAAGTTCTGGATTATTAGTATGCCATTCCTCATAATTAGAATTAATAATAGTCATTAAAGACTCTATAACAGCAAGAGTTGGATAACCATGTTCTTTATAATAACTCATCGAAGCTTCTGGATCTTTTCTCTTACTAATTTTTCTTAATTTACCAGTTTCATCATCCTTCTTCATAATTGTAGGAGTATGAATATATTTAGGCAAATCAAATCCAAAAGTACTAAATAATTCTACATGCTTAGGAATAGAACTAATCCATTCTTCTCCCCTTACAACCGTAGTAGTACCCATTAAATAATCATCAACTAAATGAGCAAAATGATATGTAGGAAGGCCATCAGATTTCATAATAACAAAATCCTCATCATTTTCTGGAAGTATTAATCTACCCTTTACTAAATCTTCAAATCTAAACTTTTCATCAAAATTACCCTTAGATCTAAATCTAATAATATAATCTTCCCCGTTCTTAACTCTTTCATAAGCTTCATCAACAGATATCTTTCTACAAGTAGAATATGGACCATAATAACCAGTTCTTTGCTTATATCTCTCTTGTCTTTCTCTAACTTCATCTAATTTTTCTTTACTACAAAAGCAAGGATATGCTCTACCTATCTCAATCAAATGCTTAATAAATACTTGGTAGATTTCCTTTCTCTCACTTTGTACATAAGGGCCATAATTACCAATAATCTTATCTTTTTCTTGATACTCATCAGGCATTAAATCATAATATTTTAAAGTATCATATATAAGCTCTACAGCTTCATCAACTTTTCTCTTAGTATCAGTATCCTCTATTCTAACATAAAAAATACCATCACTATTCCACGCTATTCTACTATCAATTAAAGCCTGATACATTCCTCCTAAATGAAAAAAACCTGTAGGAGATGGAGCTACTCTAGTAACTTCTCCCTTAGTATCTCTCTTAGGATATTCCTTCCTTAAATCTTCTATACTCTTTTTAATATTTGGTAACATTAAATCTGCTAACTCTTTATTAGTCATAAAATCCCTTCTCTCTAAATAATAATTATATCATAAATTACATAAAATTAACTAGTATTTCATTAGATAAATAAAAATAATCTGGATTAATATATAAATAATTATTACTAATTATTAACTTATCTTCTTTAATTAATTCCTTTATATTATATAATTCTAATATATCTCTATTATATTTCTTCTTAAACTCTATTATATTAATACCCTTAACTTTTCTAAGTCCTAATATTAAAGTATTAGATATTCTAACATCAATATCTTCATAAATACTACTATCTATATATTCACCATTTAAATATTTACTTAAATTCTTAGTATTGCTAATCCTATAATCATCTAAATAACTAACAGCCCCCATACCAAATCCATAATAATAACCATTATTCCAATAATTAATATTATGAATAGATTGATATCCATCTTTACTATAATTACTAACTTCATAATGAATATAATTATTACTAATTAATTTATTCTCTATGTATTTATACATCTCATAGTCAATATTATCATCAATATAACTTTTCTTATTAATACCAAATAAAGTATTATCTTCAATAATTAAACTATAACAAGATATATGTGGAATATCTAATTTAAGAAAATTATCTATATCTTTCTTAACAATATTAATATCATCATTTACTCCATATATTAAATCAATATTAATATTAGTAATATTATTATCTTTTAAATCCTTAACAACTCTATAAACATCATCATTATTATGATGTCTATTTAATTCCTTTAATATATCTTTATTAAAAGACTGTACCCCTAAACTAACTCTATTAATACCATATTTAGATAATAATTTAATCTTATCAATATCTAAAGATTCTACATTAGATTCAAATGTATATTCATTATCTATATCTTTATTAAATATATTAATAATATTAAGTAATCTCTCTAATTCATTTATATTTAAACTTGTAGGAGTACCTCCTCCAACATAAATAGAGTGAGCCTTTTCCCCTTTATATCTATTTTTAATTTCCTTTTCTAAACTATCTAAATACTTATTTATATATTTACTACAATATAATACCTTAGGAAAATCGCAATAAGAACAAATAGAAGAACAAAAAGGAATATGAATGTATATATACATTAGAATATTCCTTTTATATTATAATTACTATCTATATCAATATTTTCATAATTAGAGTTTCTCGATAAACCAGGCATTGTCATTATATCACCTAAATAAATAACAATAAATCCCGCTCCCGTATATACATTAACATCTCTAACTGTTATTTCATAATCTTTAGGATATCCCAATTTCTTAGGATCATCTGATATAGAATACTGTGTCTTAGCAACACATATAGGTAATTTATCCATTTTATTTTTCTCAATCATCTTAATTTTCTCTAAAGCACTATCTGTATAACTAATTTTATCTGTATGATAAATATTCTTACTAACTATACTTACCTTTTCCTTAATACTTAAATTACTATCATATAATAGTTTAAAATCAACATCTCTATTACATATATCAACTACTACTTTAGCTAAATCTATAGCACCATTACCACCCATTAAATAAGAATCATTTACTTCAAACAATATCTTTCTCTTAAGAACATAATCTCTAATAAAATCAATTTCTTCTTCCGTATCAGTATCATATTTATTAAGTGCTACAACAATATTACTAGTATAGTTTAACATATTATCAATATGAGCATCTAAATTACATATACCATCTTTTATAGCTTTAACATTAGGTTTTAATATATCTTCCTTAGTAATACCAGCATTATACTTTAAAGCCTTAGTAGTAACTACAATAACAACACAATTAGGCTTTAAATCAGCACATCTACACTTAATATCAAAAAATTTAGAAGCTCCTAAATCAGAACCAAATCCTGCCTCTGTAACAACATAATCTGAAATCTTTAATCCCAATTTAGTAGCAATAATACTATTACATCCATGAGCTATATTAGCAAAAGGTCCTCCATGAATAATAACTGGATTATTCTCTAAAGATTGAACCAAATTAGGTTTAATAGCATCCTTCAAAAGTACTGCAAGAGAACCCTCTAGTTTCAAATCAGAAGCATAAATAGGTTTTCCCTCCAAACTATAAGCAACAAGAATATTACCTAATCTCTTCTTTAAATCCATTAAATCATTAGATAGACAAAGTACACTCATTACTTCACTAGCAGCAGTAATATTAAAATGTTCTTCTCTATTACTCAAACTAACACTTCTTAAAGCCCTATCATTAACATCTAAACATCTTCTAAAGCAAATATTATTAATATCAATATTTAAACTATTACCAAAATAAATATGATTATCAATTGCTGCACTTATTAAATCATTAGCACTAGTTATAGCATGCATATCACCAGTAAAATGAAGATTAATATCTTCCATAGGCATAACTTGTGAATATCCTCCACCAGTAGCTCCTCCCTTAACACCAAATACAGGCCCCAAAGAAGGTTCTCTAAGTACTGCAATACTCTTCTTACCTATCTTATTTAATCCATCATTAAGTCCAATACTAACAGTAGTCTTTCCTTCTCCATAAGGAGTAGGATTAATTGATGTAACTAATATTAATTTACCTTTCCTCTTACTAGTTACCTCATTATACTTAATCTTAGCTTTATCATTACCAAATAATTCTATCTTATCTTCAAGATTAATTTTTTTAGCAACATCAATAATATTTAACTTCAATGATTTATTTTGTATTTCTATATCTGTCATAATATCACCCTTTTTCATTACTATTATATAGTAATAATTAAATATTATCAAGAAAAAAAGAATAAGTAAAACTTATTCTTTTATTAATACATTTCCTTCTTCATAAAATAGAATCTTACACTAAAAGCAATAATAACAACTACCATAATCACAAAAACTGCAATTCTAAGATTTCTAATAACTTTTCCCCTCTTACCAGTATCAACTGAATTACTAGCAATCTCAGACATCTTTTTATAATCACGTGAAACTTTATATTGAATATCTACATTTTCAAAACTATCTTTATCAATAGTCCAAGTATAACTATTACCATCTTTCTTTCCATTAGAAGTAATATCTTTATGACTTGAAGTAACTTTAATTTTTAATTTTTCTATCTGATTACCACACGTAAATGCTCCAGATAACTTAATCTCAAAATAATCATCCGCACTAACTATATCATAATTAGTAAAACATACTGTAACTAAATTACCATATACATAATATTTTTCAGGATAATTATATGCTAAAGTAACATCATAACCATTACTGTATTTCTTTATTGTTCTTTTATATATTTCATCACGATTAGAGAATATTGGATAATGATCTTCCTTAAGAGCATAATACTCTAAAGGATATGATGCATATTCTTCATCCTTATATTTATCTGCTATATCATATGCATCCTTAGGTAAAGCAAAAACAATTTTTTCACTAAAGATATCTGTAATATCCAAGTTATATTCAACTGTATATCGCTCCCTCTTTGAAGAACATCCTGTAAGTAATAAAATAACCAATACCAATAATAAATATTTCTTTTTCATATATTACCTCCAATTATCTAACTGTTGAATTACTAGCTGGCTTATATTTCCAAGCCCAGCGCCATCCACAGTGATCACTACTATAACCATTATTAGAACATCTACTATATCTATTCCATGTTTCATTCCATAATTCTTTCATTGTCATACAACCATTTCTTGAAACAGAAGAAGCTTCATAATAATATACCTTATCAGCACTACAATTACCTTTATCAACAGCTATATAATGGCCAGGAACTAAAATAATAACTCCATATCCCGAATCAGCAGCATCCTTAATTTGCTTAGCTAAAGACTCATTATAATATCTCGAACCCTTAACACGAAACATTTCTTCTCCAACTAAACCATAATGTTCCATTAACTTTGAATTAATTGGAACTCCTCTACCTTGACTTATACCTCCACTTTTATGTAAACCATTTTCACAAAGGTAATCTCTAACCGTTTTAGGTGTAGCATTAACATCATTACCATAACCCGTAATAATCATAGCTAAAGCAGAAGCACCACATCCAGAATTAGATATCGTTGAACTACCACTACAGAAACCAACCTTTCTCCATCTCGAATCAGTCTGTGCATATTCCATCATTGTTGTCGACCTTGAACCTTCAAGATTTCTCTTTTGTCCTGGACTAGTAGTACCCCCACCACTACTAGGAGCAGCCTTCTTTCTCTCAATACCATCATCAGTAATTACAGCAGCATATTCTCCAACAAAAACACACAAATTATTTACACTATCCCACTCATAACCATCAACACATGTTTCCTCAGCTTCCTTAGTAAGCTTATCAATAACATCAGTAGTAACCTCCATACATGTCATATAAGCACTAGAAGAAATATCAAAAACATCATCCATAATAGCTGTAAACAAATTAACAAACGTAGGAACTAAAAACACCAGCATAATAAAGATACATCTTTTAATAAACAAACGTAAATTCTTTCTTTGTTCCTCAACATTTGAAGAAACAACATTTTTAGTCATATCCAAAGAAAGCATAACTATTGCGCCAAGTGGAATAACAATAAACGCAATCTGTAAAAGCATTTTAACAAACCAAACTGTTCTTAAAACGCTTACATCCCTACAAGCATCTTCAAAAATATTCAAAAACATGCTACTCATAACATCACCACTTTATTTAACTTCCTAATTATATTCTATAATAGATAAGAACTAAATGCAAGAAAAAACTATTCCATCAAACTAAAAACAGCATTCATAACAGCCAACTTACCATAATAATAAGTAAGTGACCCCTGTTGATAAGCAACATAAGGTTCTCTAAGAGGACCATCACAAGATAATTCAATTGATGAACCTTGTACAAAAGTACCAGCAGCCATAATAACTTCATCCTTATAACCTGGCATTGGCGAAGGAATCGGTTTAACATTAGAATCAATCGGACTATATTTTTGAATTACTTGACAATATTTTATAAGTTTTTCCCTATCTCTAAAAATAATATTTTGTACAATACAAACTCTCTCATCACTATACTTAGGCTCAACCTCATAACCTAATTTATCCAAAACATAACTAGTAATAACAGCTACTTTCAAAGAACTAGCTACTACCGAAGGAGCCATAAATAATCCCTGTAAAATATCTTTATTAATACCTAAAGAAGGACCTACTTCTCTTCCCTCACCAGAAACATTTAAACGATCAGCACACAAAGAAATTAAATCTCTTCTTCCAACAATATAACCTCCATTAGGAGCAAGTCCACCACCTAAATTTTTAATAAGCGAGCCCACAACAACATCAGCACCCACTTCAACAGGTTCTCTATCACTAACAAATTCACAATAACAATTATCGATCATAATAATAATATCTTTATCAATTTTTTTAATAAAACTAATAACTTTTTCAATCTTATCAATACTAATACTCTTTCTTAAAGAATAACCCTTACTACGTTGAATTTCAATTAATTTAATCTTATTATTACTAATAACTTCTTTTATTTTATCATAATCAAAATCATCATCTACTAAATCAACTTGCATATACTTAATCCCAAATGATAGAAGTGAACTATCATTATCAGTAATACCAATAACAGAATCTAATGTATCATAAGGTTTTCCACAAATAGATAGCATTATATCTCCCGGCCTTAAACAAGCCCATAAACAAGTAGATATAGCATGTGTCCCAGAAATAAACTGACACCTAACTAATGCATCCTCACTCTTAAATATATTAGCATATACTCTTTCTATAGCGTCTCTTCCAACATCATTATAACCATAACCCGTTGTCATATTAAAACAATCATAACTAATATTACACTCTCTAAATGCATCTAAAACCTTATTACTATTTACCTCTTCAATATCACTAATCTTCTTAAAAATATCTTTAGTATTATTTTCTGCTTCTTTAAATAAATCTTTTACTCTTTTATCCATAATACACCTCGTTAAAACATATTAATTATACAAAAAAAATTACAAAAAAAAAAGAGAATAATTACAAAAAATTATCTCTAATAATTCTTAAAAATCTTGGACCATTCTTTAACACAAAAATAAATCCTAAAAATAATGCAAGATAACCATAATATCCCCCTCTTTTTTCTGCTACACTAGTAGGTTCAAAAAAGTCATAATACAAAGTAACTTTATCTCCCATTTTTAAAGGAGAATCAACTCTATTTATCGTTGCGGTATAATCACTCTTATTAGCTTTATAACTAATAGTAAAAGACTTACTTACAACATTACCATCACTATCAGTAGAAGTCTGTATACCAGTTACAATACCATCTACACTAATAACCTGCATTCTAAAATGTCCATTTTTACACAACATAAACCCTAATACAATTAAAACTACTCCAACAATAGAAAAAATCATTGCTGAAACACTTAATTTTTCTTTATTACTATCATTACCCATTACTATCATTCCCCATATTACTCTCCTCCTATAATAAAGTATAACACTAAAAAATAAAAATGACAAGAAAAAAAGAATAACTAATTGTTATTCTTATTTACTGACAGGTAAAACACTAATAGACCTAGCAATATCAATTAATTCAGAAGTTTCCATAACATCACTAACTAAATAATACTCTATACCATTACTTTCCCAAGTAATAGAATTATCATTAACAACACCAATTACATCAGTTAAAAACTCTAAATCACCATTTACTGGTATTATCATTCCCCCACTATTATAACTAGCCGTCTCTTCAACCAATACAAAAGGATTATCACCATCGAAAGTAAGAATTAATCTCTGTCCATTCTTTGTATTAACAACTTCTTTATTAGCTAATGTCGTATTATTAGGTAAATACATTGGATATATAACATCATCAATAGTAGCAGTCTTACTACTCTTCGTTTCTTCTTCACTAGAATTATTAATTAAATTAGATAACTCAAAATAATTATTATCAAATTCCTTATTAAACTTAATCTTATCATATTTCATAACAATCTGTACTTTATTATCCTTATCTACTACTTCTACTTTCACTATATTACCCTTATTATCAACATAAACATTCTGCTTATATAAAGATTTATTATTAGGATAATTAACTAAAGCAGAAAAAACATAACCCTTATCTATCTTCTTACTACTCATATTTTTATCATTCTTTAAATCAGAAACAATAGAATCTAACAAATAAACTTGTGAATTATTATATGGCCAATCACTTTGAAATTTAAAACTCTTATTTAAAGAAGGAGTAACTACATAAACACCATCATCATTTCTTAAAATAACCTGTTCATGATTATTCAAAGTATTAACTAAACTAACCCTATAATAATTATCTCTCTTATAAGAAACAGAAACATCATAAGTATAAGTATCTTCATTATTAATTATTTCCATAGTCCCCAAAACATAATAACTATCAGCCTTATTTATCTTATTATCTAATTTAGAAACCATATCACTATATTTATTATTACCACATCCACAAAGTAAAAAAATAAACAAAATAAAAACCAAAAATCTCTTCATATTATATCTCCTTCAATAAATTATATATAAATATTTTTATAATATGAATAAATTATCTAATTTTGGACAAATTATAACTAGAAAAAGGAGGAATAATATGAATACAATTTATAAAACATGCCTTTTAATAGCAACAATAGGCTGTATAAATTGGGGATTAGTAGGATTATTAAACTTTAACTTAGTAGAATTCCTTTTTGGAAATTCTACTATTATTACAAGATTCGTATATATACTAGTAGCAATTTCTGGAATACTACAATTAGGAATATTAACAAAAGACTTAGATCACTAATAGTGATCTTTTATTCTACCTCATTATAAATAATTAAAGCCGAAAAACAATATAATTGTTCTGAAGAATACATACTATTAGAAACACCAAACTTAATATCAATAATATCCGGATCTTCTTCCTTAATAAACTTATTAATATCTTCCTCTAAATCTTCCTCATGTGATTCATCAAAAACTTTTACTCTCATATTATCACCAAATATACAATAACAAAAAAAAGATATTTATTTTGTCGCTTTATAATAAATATCTTTTTCTACACCTGAATCATCTAAATACTTAATATATAACTTTAAAACTAAGTTTAAATTATCAATATCATTATTAGTTTTAATATCACCACTAAGTTCTAAATTATCATCTGAATTACTACGAATATTAACAGTATCATCAAACAATCCAACACTAGAGAATAATTCTTCCGTATAATAATTATGAATTAATATAGCCTTAACACTATTCATATTTTCTTTAGGATTACTAATTACAACTTTATAAGAAACTTTTTCTTCATCTATTCTATCAATAGATACTGATATATCACAATTTACCTCATCAGAAAAATCTTCTATATCAAGTAGTTGACTCTTCATCTTCAAATATTCTTCTTTAACATCTTCTTTTTCATTATTACATCCCGTAAACATAAGAAGAAATATTAAACATACTACAAATAATTTCTTCATAACACTACCCCAAACTAGTTTTAATATCATCTAAATATTTAGAAATATCCATAGCATCACTGCCACCACCCTGAGCGAAAGTCTTACTTCCGCCTCCATTACCAGCACACTTAATAGCTAACTCCTTAACAATAGCACCACAATTAACCTTATCACTATTACTCTTAGCAATAATATTAACATTACTATCATTAACATTTGCTAATAATACAAAACAATTATCATACTTATTACATATAGCATCAGCTATCTGCTTAATAACATCTATTTCATAATCATTTAAAATAACAATACAAGTTTTAATACCATTAATTACTTCCATATTAGCTGTAAATGCTGTTAAATCACTAACTGATTTTTTAATCTTTTCTTCTTTAAATTCTTTCTCAAGTTCTTTTATTTTTTCTTTAAGTTTTCCTAAATAATCACGATAATATATTACATCACTATAACTAGTAAGTTCTCTATTTTCCATATCAAAATCAAACTTTAACTTAATATCACACTCTAAAGCTTCATTTAAAATAGCACGAGACTTACTTAACAATTTTAATATTTCATCATTATAAGGCTTAACTGCCTTCTCAATCATTACTTTTATATTATTCTTAGTAGCTCCTTCAATTCTATATGTATCAGCACCCTTGTTTTCAATACCTACAATAGCAATACTACCTATATCACCAGTATTCTTAATATGTGTTCCTGCACATAACTCAACAGAATCACCCATTGTAACTACACGAACAACATCACCATACTTTTCAGAAAATAAAGCCATTGCTCCACGTTCCTTAGCATCACTCAATGACAAATA
>JAEEGL012169525.1_pt1 | contig 12202 bp, 10 predicted proteins | sample 9134231 | NCBI WGS metagenome assembly JAEEGL01 (sample SAMN16246548, study PRJNA631951) | gut metagenome | biome: gut microbiome; feature: rumen; material: fiber-attached | host: Bos | place: Iran: Karaj | collected 2018-10
CGGAGATAAGAGTCTGTATTTTGAAATGCTCAGTGACTATGAAACGGAATGCGGTGAGAAAACCGGTGAGCTCCAATCCCTCTATGAGGATAAAAACTGGAAGGATTACGGCGTAAAGGTTCATGCCCTGAAGAGCAACGCTAAGATGATGGGGCTCATGGATCTGTTTGAACAGGCCATGGCAATGGAGGAAGCTGCCCATAACGAAGATGTGGATTATATCGATCATAATCATGCGGCTTTGGTCGCGACTGCACATCAAAAGGTGGCGGTTTTGAAGGGATGTCAGCTATAGGGGGAGGGAATCGTAATGCGTTACGATTCACAGTCCCCCCAGAGCATCTCGCAAACACGTCGCTTCGCGACTCTATTGCCGCTGCGCGGCAGTTTGCTCGATGTCTGTGGGGTTCCTGTTTCACAGGTTGGACATAGATGGATAGCCCGGATCTTACGTGCAAGCACGATGATCCCGGTCTATCCATCTATATCCACTGTGAATCGTAACGATGATATAGCAAAAAAACACTTGCAAACCCCTATAAATTGTGGTATATTATGCTATGTAGTAAGTTGATTGACAGAAAGTGGACCAAAGCGGTCCACTTTTTTTACGGAGGGCGGATATGTCCAGAAGAGAGATTTACGAATCAAAAGCCGAAGAACTCATCAGCCCCATTTTATCGGAGCATGGCTTTGAACTGGTGGATATGGAGTACATCAGGGAAGCAGGCAACTGGTACCTGAGAGCCTATATCGACAAGGAAGGCGGCATCACCATTGATGACTGCGAGGTCGTAAGCCGGGCCTTTTCCGATAAGCTGGATGAGGAGGATTTCATCGAGGATTCCTACATCCTTGAGGTGAGCAGTCCGGGGCTTTTGCGGCCACTGAAGAAGGACCGGGATTTTGAACGAAAGCTGGGAACAAGGATCGAGATCAAAACCTACCGGATGGAAAACGGCAAAAAAGAATTTGAAGGCGTCTTAAAGGCCTTCGACAAAGACACCATCACTGTAGAACTGGAAGACGGTGAGAAAACCTGGGATAGAAGTGATCTGGCGCTGGTCAGACCTTATGTTGAGTTTTAACGAAGCAATATCGCATCATACAGTTCAGATTTTTATTTAGGAGGAAAGAAAATGAACAGCGAACTTTTGGAAGCCATTGACCTGCTTGTAAAGGAAAAGGACATCAGCAAAGAGGTCCTCTTTGAAGCCATCGAAACGTCAGTAGAGAATGCTTACAAAAACCACTTCGGAAAGAGTGGCGAGGGCAAGCCGGAGAACGGCAGGGCAGTTGTAGATCGTGAGACGGGAGAGTTCAAGCTTTTTGCAATCCGTGAGGTTGTGGAAACTGAGGATGACGTACTTTCACCCCTCAATCAGATCGCCCTTGAGGACGCAAAGAAATATGATAAAAACGCAGTTGTAGGCGGAACCGTAGAGATCGAAGTAAAGTCTAAGGAGTTCTCCAGGATCGCAGCCCAGAATGCAAAGAACAGCATCCTGCAGAAGATCCGTGAAGAAGAAAGATCCGTGATTTACAACCAGTTCAGCGAGAAGGAAAAGAATATTGTAACCGGTATCGTACAGAAGGATAACGGCAGAGGCCTCATCATCAACCTGGGCAGGATCGATGCCACCCTCAGCGAGAAGGAAATGGTAAAGAGCGAGCATTTCCGTCCCAATGAGAGAATCAAGGTATTCATCCTTGAGGTCAGAGATACCACCAAGGGTCCCAGGGTTATGGTCAGCAGAACCCATCCGGATCTTGTAAGAAGACTGTTTGAATCTGAGGTTACCGAGATCGCAGACGGTACCGTAGTGATCAAGGCCATCGCAAGAGAGGCAGGAAGCCGTTCCAAGATGGCAGTATGGAGTGATAACCCGGATGTGGATCCCGTAGGAGCCTGCGTCGGCATGAACGGAATCCGTGTAAATTCCATCGTAGATGAGCTGCGTGGTGAGAAGATCGATATCATCAACTGGGATGATAACCCGGGTCAGCTGATCCAGAATGCGCTGTCTCCGGCAGGGGTTATCTACGTGTTCGCAGATCCTGAAGAGAAGACTGCAAAGGTGGTAGTTCCGGACAATCAGCTTTCCCTTGCCATTGGTAAGGAAGGTCAGAATGCAAGACTCGCAGCAAGACTTACCGGATACAAGATCGATATCAAATCCGAGACCCAGGCACAGGATGCTCCCGGCTTCCGTCCTGAGGACTATATGGATGATGATTATGATGAGGAGTATGAAGGCGAGTACTACGAAGAGGGTGAGTACTACGAGGAAGGTGAGTACGAGGAAGGCGAGTATGCTGAGTCTGAGGATGCGGTAGCAGCTGAAGAAGGAAGCGAAGATAACGAATAATCAGCAGAGGCGTATATGGAGAAAAAACAACCTCTCAGACAGTGCATCGGCTGTGGCTTGCAGAAGGAAAAAAGAGACCTGGCAAGAGTCCTTCGAACCCCTGAAGGTGAGATCCTTTATGATCCCACGGGACGCGGAAACGGCAGAGGAGCTTATCTTTGCAGGGATGCGGAGTGTCTTCGAAAGGCAAGAAAAAAGCACTCCTTATCAAAGAGCTTTCAGCAGGAGATCCCTGACAGTGTGTATGACAAGCTGGAAGAAGCCATGAAGGAAGCACAGGGTTCATAAGGATTAAAAGAAACGGATCGGTGGTCTGTCAGAATGAATGAAAAAAAGATATTTCAGATGCTGGGACTGGCCTTTCGGGCGGGGAAGCTGGCAAGCGGAGAATTTTCCGTGGAGAGCGCCGTCAAGGAAGGAAAGGCGTATCTGGTCATCGTGGCACAGGATGCTTCGGAAAATACGGTAAAGCTCTTTTCCGATAAATGTGCTTTCTATCAGGTGCCCATGGAACGGGCAGGAGATAAGGAAAGCCTGGGAAGAGCGCTGGGAAAAGAAGTGCGGGCGTCCATCGCGGTACTGGATGAGGGACTGGCAAATAAGATCAAGGAATTGATAGAAGAAAGCAGGAGGTAAGATACATGGCGAAATTGAAATTGAAAGAACTGGCTGCAGAGCTGGGCATCAGTAATGAGGATGCAAAAAAGATCCTTGTGGACAACGGGCGAGACAAGAACTATACCCGGTTGACCATTGCCTCCGCTTTGGAAGATGAGGATATTGAACTGATCAAAAAATCCGCAGGATCCGGAAAAGCAGCTGACAAGCCTAAGGCAGAGGAAGAGAAAAAGCCTGCGGCAAAGAAGGCAGAACCTAAGCCGGAAAAGGCAGAAAAGCCTGTAGAGAAGAGCGAAGCAAAGCCTGCTCCCGCACCCGCTCAGGCACCTGCTAAGAGCGGCGAGGAAGCAAAGAGACCTGTAAGACCTCAGGGAGACAGACCCCAGGGGGAGGCTGTGCCGAAGAAAAAGAAGATCATCATGGTAAACAATTCGGCCAACGTTGCAGGGGGAAACAGACAGGGTCAGAGAAACGGCCAAAAGCCTCAAAGACCTGTGGGACAGCGTCAGGAGCCGGAAAGACATACCATCATCAAACCTACCATCCGGCCGGGTGCCATCATCGGAACCCCCAAGCCTCAGCAGCCCCAGCAGCCCCAGCAGCCTGTAAAGAAACCGAGACCTGTTGAGGAGCCCGTAAAGAAACAGCAGCCGGCAGCGGTAGCTGAAGCAGAGAACACCAAACCCGTAAGCGCAGCTGTGGAAAATACACAGCCGAAGGGAGACAGACGTTATGGCGAGAAGAAAGAAGAAGGCAGAACGAGGAATGGCGCTGATTCAGGCAGCAGAAACAGGTCTGAAGGTGTACAAAATCGTGGAAATGCTGGCAGGACTTATAGCAGTCCTGATCGTCCTTCGCGCGGCGATGCAGGATCGTCAGGTGGATCCCAAAAAGGTAGAAATGGTGGAAGATTCTCTGAAGGAGGCGGCCAGCAGGGCGAAAAAGGCGGTGAAGGGAAAGACAAGAGGCGCCTGAAAGACAATTCCAGAAAGAGGGGCAAGAACCAGTTCTTTGAGGATGAGGAAGAGCAGTCCAGAGCAAAGAACCGCCCCGGCAGATTCATTAAGCCGGAGAAGAAGCCCGAGCAGGAAGAAGAGAAGATCAAGGTAATTACCCTTCCTGAGATGATCACCATTAAGGATCTTGCAGATAAGATGAAGGTCAGAGCAGCTGACATCATCAAGAAGCTCTTTATGCAGGGCCAGATCATGACCGTGAACCAGGAAGTGGATTTTGAGACGGCAGAAAACATTGCCATCGAGTATGAGATCATCTGCGAGAAGGAAGAAGTCGTAGATGTTATTGAAGAGCTGCTGCACGAGGATGATGAGGATGAAAAGCTTCTGGTTCCCCGTCCTCCCGTTATCTGCGTTATGGGTCACGTTGACCACGGTAAAACATCCCTTCTGGATGCCATCCGTAAGACCAATGTAACCGATAAAGAGGCAGGCGGTATCACACAGCACATCGGTGCATACATGGTTAAGATCAACGACCAGAAGATCACATTTTTGGATACTCCGGGTCACGAGGCATTTACCGCCATGCGTATGCGTGGTGCCAATTCCACGGATATCGCCATTCTGGTGGTAGCTGCAGACGACGGCGTTATGCCCCAGACTGTAGAGGCTATAAACCATGCCAAGGCAGCTGGTATCGAGATCGTTGTTGCAGTAAACAAGATCGACAGACCCAATGCAAATATCGACAGAGTAAAGCAGGAGCTTACCGAGTATGAGCTGATCCCCACGGATTGGGGCGGAACCACCGAGTTTGTTCCGGTATCCGCTAAGACCGGAGAGGGAATCGATACCCTTTTGGAGACCATTATCCTGACAGCCGAGATTCTGGAGCTGAAGGCCAACCCCAACAGAATGGGACGTGGTCTTGTCATCGAGGCAGAGCTGGATAAGGGAAGAGGTCCCGTGGCTACCGTGCTGGTACAGAAGGGTACCCTTCATGTAGGAGATTACATTTCCGCAGGCGTTGCACACGGTCGTGTGCGTGCCATGGTGGATGATAAGGGACGCCGCGTAAAGGAGGCAAAGCCTTCTACGCCGGTTGAGATCCTGGGTCTTAACAATGTACCCAATGCCGGTGAGATCTTCATCGCGCATGCAAATGATAAAGAAGCAAAATCCTATGCCGATGTCTTCGAATCGCAGAATAAGATGAAGAAGATCGAAGAGACCAAGTCCAAGATGTCCCTGGATGATCTGTTTGCAAAGATCCAGGAGGGCAATCTGAAGGAACTGAACCTTATCGTCAAAGCAGACGTACAGGGTAGTGTGGAAGCCGTTAAGCAGAGCCTTATGAAGCTTTCCAATGATGAAGTGGTTGTAAAATGCATCCACGGCGGTGTCGGTGCCATCAACGAATCCGATGTTATCCTGGCAAGTGCATCCAACGCCATCATCATCGGCTTTAATGTACGTCCCGATGCTATGGCAAAGGCAACGGCAGAGCGCGAGGGCGTCGATGTTCGTCTGTACAAGGTTATCTATCAGGCCATCGAGGATGTGGAAGCAGCCATGAAGGGTATGCTGGATCCTATCTTCGAGGAGCAGGTGATCGGTCACGCAGAGGTACGTCAGATCTTCAAGGCTTCTGCAGTTGGAAATATCGCAGGTTCCTATGTGCTTGACGGACGCTTCGAGAGAGACTGCAAGATCCGTATCAAGAGAGCGGATGAGCAGATTTATGAAGGTACTCTGGCATCTCTGAAGCGCTTCAAGGATGATGTGAAGGAAGTGAAGGCAGGCTTCGAATGCGGTCTTGTATTTGACAACTTTGATCAGATGCAGGAGCTGGATATCGTAGAAGCTTATATCATGGTAGAGGTACCCAGGTAAGCCTTTTCCATAGCCGGATATGAGGAAATACTTATGAGAAAAAACAGCGTGAAAAATACGCGGGTGGATGCACAGGTGCAGCGGGAGCTGTCCCAGATCATCAGAGAGCTGAAGGATCCCCGGATCAGCCCCTTTACCAGCATCACCACGTTAACGGTTACGCCGGATCTGAAGCAGTGTAAGGCCTATATCTCCGTACTGGGATCCAAAGAGGATCTGGAGCAGACCGTAAAAGGGTTAAAGAGTGCGGAAGGCTTTGCAAGGCGGGAACTGGCAAGAAGGATCAACCTTCGAAACACCCCGGAGATCATTTTTGTAGGAGATGATTCCATCGCATACGGTGTGGATATGTCCAAAAAGATCGATGAAGTCATTGCAAAGGACCGGGAAGGGAAGCCGGAGGAGACTGTGGAAGAGACAGAGGATGAAGACTGACCTTCGGCAGCTTAAAGGAAGTGATTGTAAATGATAGATATTGTGAAAGAGTGTCAGGGAGCAAAGATCATCGGTGTCACCGGACATACCAATCCGGACGGTGACTGCATCGGTTCCTGCATGGCGCTTTGGCAGTTTCTGAAAAAAGCATGTCCCGAGGCGGATTGCAGAGTTATGATCGAACAGCCGGATGTAACCTATCAGGTCATCAAGGGCATTGATGAGATCGTGACGGACTACACAGAGGACATCCGGTATGATGTGATGTTCGTGCTGGACAGTGTGACAACCCGCTGCGGTGAGGCCGAAAAATATATTGAGACGGCAAAAAAAGTGGTGAATATTGATCACCATGTGAGCAACAGCGGAGAAGGGGACGTAAGCTTTGTGGTTCCCGAAGCCTCCTCCTGCGGAGAAGTGCTCTATGACCTTCTTTGCTACAAGGATGCTTACAAACAGCTTATCGATCAGGATATCGCATTGGCGATCTATATTGCCATCATACACGATACCGGGGTTTTGCAGTATTCCAATACGGCACCGAAAACCCTTCGGATCGTTGCGGATCTGGTGGAGTTTGGCTTTGATTTTCCAAAGCTCATTGATAAGACCTTTTATGAGAATACCTATGTGCAGTCCCAGGTTATGGGAAGAGCGCTTTTGGAGGCGTTTCCCCTTTTGGGCGGACAGGTTATGGTTTCCCGGATGGATCAGCGGACCATGGGCTTTTACGGCGCAGTGAAATCCGACCTGCAGGGAATCGTGAACCAGCTTCGGATCATCAAGGGTGTGAAGGTGGCAATCTTTATCTACGAGACCGGAACCCAGGAGCAGAAGGTCAGCATGCGTTCCAGCTCGGATGAGGTGGATGTCTCCAAGGTGGCAACCTACTTTGGCGGCGGCGGTCATGTAAGGGCAGCAGGCTGCAACATAAACGGAAACTTTTATGATGTATTAAATGCGGTAATGGAGCAGGTGGAAAAAATCCTGTAGCCGTAACGAAACAGTATCGGGTGGGAGAGATCCTGCCCGATTTGCAAATATGCGAAACCGGGAAAACGAAAGTAAGATGGAAACGGAGAACGCAAATGGACGGAATCCTGATCGTAAATAAGGAGGCGGGCTTTACCTCTCATGATGTGGTGGCAAAGCTGCGGGGCATCCTGCATCAGAAAAAGATCGGTCACACCGGGACCCTGGATCCCCAGGCACAGGGTGTTTTGCCTGTTTGCCTGGGAAAGGCAACCAAGGTCAGCAGCCTGTTGACGGATACGGATAAAGCCTACGAAGCAACCCTGTTGTTCGGTCTTGTGACAGATACCCAGGATGCGGAAGGAACGGTACTGAGCGTAGCAGCAGATCAGGATAGGAATCAGTTTGAGTCAGTTTCCGAAGATGCAACCGTCATGGATGGAAGAGTATCCGATCTGACGGAAGCCAAAGTCCGGGAACTGATCCTGAGCTTTATAGGAAAAAGTGAGCAGATCCCGCCCATGTACTCTGCGAAAAAGGTAGATGGAAAAAAACTATATGAGCTTGCCAGAGAAGGAAAGGAAGTAGAGAGAAAACCTGCTTCCATTGAGATCAAGAATATCACCATCCTTTTTGTGGAACTGCCGAGAGTACGTTTTTTGGTGGAATGCTCAAAGGGCACCTATATCCGAACCCTTTGTCATGACATCGGACAAAAGGCAGGCTGCGGAGCCATTATGGAGACCCTGCTTCGAACCAGGTCAGGACAATTTACCCTGGATGAGGCAAAGAAGCTTTCCGAGATCCAACAGATGCAGGAGGAAGGCAGTCTGGAAGAGTGTTTGATCCCTGTGGACCGGATCTTTGAGACCTATCCCAAGGCAGTTGTGAAAGATGATCACCTGGTGGCCGTGGCAAACGGAAATCGCCTGCAAAAGGATTGGATCCGAGTGGACCGGGAGGAGCAGGATGCTGAGCTTTTTCGCATCTACGATGGAGAAGGTAAATTTTACGGATTGTATGAAGCAGCTAAGGAGCCGGGCTTTCTGAAGCCGAGACAGATGTTTATTTAAGGACAAAACATGGAACTGATCAATCAAACCACTGAATTTCATAGCGACGAGCCCTGTGCAGTTGCCATCGGTAAGTTTGACGGGATCCATTTAGGACACAAAGCACTTTTGTCCGAGGTTCTTGCAGCAGGAAAAAGAGGGCTGAAGACGGCGGTATTTACCTTTGATCCCTCACCGGGAGCCTATTTCAGATCTCTTAGTATAGAGCCATTGGGACCTTTCAGGGAACTGCTTACCGTGGAGGAAAAGCGGAGCCTGTTTGAAGAGATGGGCATTGATTATCTGGTGGAGTATCCCTTCGGAAGAGAAACGGCTGCCGTGACGCCGGAAGATTATGTAAACCGATTTCTGCTGGATCAGATGCATGCCAAACTGATCGTTGCAGGGGAGGATGTCAGCTTCGGAAAGAACGGAGCGGGGGATGCCGAGACTCTGGAAGAGTTAGCAGAGGCTTACAATTTAGATCCCTCCAGAGAGGCTTCGGATGCCGTCAGTATCAAGATTATTCCCAAGGTATGTCTCCATGGAAATGAGATCAGCTCTACGCTGGTAAGAAGCTGTGTGCATGAGGGGGATATGGAAAAGGCATCGGAATATCTGGGACAACCCTTTGTCATTCGGGGAACCGTGCAAAGAGGCAACAGGATCGGTCATTCCCTGGGAATGCCCACTGCAAATCTGTATCCGAAGGAGAATAAACTGCTTCCTCCAAACGGCGTTTATTTTTCCGAGAGCGTGACACAGGACGGGCAGATCAGACGGGGGATCACCAACATCGGCAGTAAGCCCACCATCGGAGAAAGTGTTCCCAGGATCAGTGTGGAGACCTATTTATTTGATTTTGATGAGGAACTGTATGACAGGACACTGGAAGTCAGGATCCTGCATTTTTGCCGGGCAGAGCAAAAGTTCTTCGGTTTGGACGAGCTGAAGGCGCAAATGCAAAAGGATGCAGACCTTTGCAGAGAGTATTTTGCGAAGGCTTGATGGGTACAGAGAGAGAAAACAGTATGGGGACAAAAGCGAAGGCAAACAACTATGATCTGGTGGTGATCGGCAGCGGCCCGGCAGGACTGATGGCGGCCATTACGGCTGCAAGGGAAGGCAAAGGCGTGCTGATCTTAGAGCAGAAGGACCAGGCTGCAAAGAAGATCTATGCCACGGGAAACGGCCGTTGTAACCTGACCAATCAAAACTGGGAAGGAAACTGCTACAGAGGCGGCGGAGCAGATCTGGCTTCTCAGATCGTGAAAACCTATGACAGAGCTTGGCTTCTTGACTTTTTCAAAGAACTGGGGCTGTTAACCAAATCCATCGGAGACTATGACTATCCCTATAACGAGCAGGCATCGGCAGTGGTAAGTGTGCTGCTGGGCGAAGTGCGTCGTTTGGGGATCGTTTTGCATACGGGGGAGAGGGCGCTGTCCATTCAATCCTGTAAGGATTCTGCAGATGGAAAAACAGACGATAAAGCAGACGATTCTGCAAACGAAAATGCAGAAGGCTATTTTGTGCAGACAGACCGTGCAACGTACCAAACCGGGGCGGTTGTCATCGCCGTTGGGGGAAAGGCATCGCCCACCCACGGCAGTGACGGGAATTTCAATAAGGTGATCCGCGGACTGGGACATCATATTGTGATGCAGCAGTCAGCGCTGGTGCCCCTGGTAATGGCAGATCGAAGCCTGGAGAGTCTTTCCGGTGTGCGCCTGAAGTGTAGGGCGTCTTTACAGATTGAAGGCGATACACAGGGGTATGAGGATCAGGGAGAGATCATATTCAACAAAAATACCATCAGTGGAATTCCGGTGATGCAGGTCTCCCGGTACGCCACGGTAGCCATGGCGGAAGGAAAGAAGGCTGTTTTGTATCTGAATCTGTTTCCGGAGCTGAGCCGGGAAGAGCTTTTGGAGGCTTTAGAGAGGGGATTCCATCCGGAGGGTGATCCGGACAGAACCTGTGTGGAAGCCCTTGGGTATTTGCTGCCTCAGAAGATGGCTGAGTATGTGGCAGATCGTTTCCTTGGAAAAAAGATGCAAGGGGCAGGTCAGCGGCAGAAGAAGGCGAATATGGAGCAAGGCAATGATCCCGGAAAGGGTGTATTATCAGCCGACGTGTCTAAAGAAAAATTGACGGAGCTTACAGACATTTTGCAGACATTTCGGATTGAGATATCAGGAGATGCAGGTTCCTCCAGAGCCCAGGTTTCGGCAGGAGGCGTTGAGATTGGGGAAGTGACGAAGCAACTGGAATCAAAACTTTTGCCGGGCATCTTTTTCGCCGGAGAGATCCTGGATGTGGATGGGATGTGCGGCGGCTATAACCTGCACTGGGCCTTTGCTTCCGGGTATGTGGCTGGGAAAAATGTGGTTGAGGGAACCCGCCGAAATAGTGTATAATGGATGGAAGTACAGCAAGCATTATAGATGAATGATAATTGATGGCGTGATAAACGCCAAAGGAAATAATGACGACATAGTCTTTGATAGGGAAAGGAGTCCATATCTATGAAGAGAAGAATCGCCAGTATCCTGATGAGTACGGTTTTACTTTTAAATACTATGCCTCTGTCAGCAGCGCCTGCCGCCGGTGATCCGGCCGAGGGTGCTGTTTTGGTTTCTGAGGATATGGGGCAGGAGATGGTTCTGGAGGAAAAGCGTCCTACCGGAGGATTTACGCCTATGGAGCCTATAGAGCTCTCTGAGCAGGAAGCAAAAGAGATTGATGAGGCCTTTGCCAAGGATCTGGCCCGGGCAGGTGAAGAAAGTATCTCTTCGGAAGGTGCAATACCTACCTTTGTAACGGATGAATTGGATGAGGTATTTGTCAAAGGCGCCGGGACGTATGGAAGGAACAGTTTAAGTACTAATCAACAGAGATTTTATGATGATCTGAATGCGGCAGCTACTACTTTTATGATATCCGGTATGGACGTGACAGGCTCTTATGCATCCGATGCAATCAATTTTACGAAATATTCATTATCAAAGGAGGATGCAATTCACGCTTTTGTTGCCTTTGATTATGATCACCCGGCGTATTATTGGCTGTTAGGATTAGGCAGCAATAGTAGCAGTTTATATCTACTCATGGATAGTGAATTTCGAGATGCGGATGTTCGGGAGGTTCGAAATAAGCAGATCATCAGCGGCGTAAAGCGACTGGCACAAAAAGCAGCACAGGGGACAACGGATTTTGAAAAAATTCTGATCGTTACCGATGAATTGATGGAAGCATCGGATTATGCGTATGAGATAAATCCGGAAACCGGTAAGAAAACCACAACTCCAATCAGCGCAAAGTGGGCACACAGTCCCGTAGGTATGTTTGATGAATCCCTGGCGCATACTGTTTGTGAAGGATATGCGGATAGCTTCGCACTGTTGATGAATTATCTTGGCATCCCCAATATATATATTACGGGGTTAGGAAATGGCGGCGGTCACGCTTGGAATGCAGTGTCCTATGATCAGGGGCAGTCTTACTGTTATATGGATATAACCTGGGATGATCAGGGACATAATGATACCACTGGATTGGCAATCCCTTCCCTTTATAAAAATTTCGGAATGCCTAAAACGGAATTTGAGGTTGAGCATGTGGCATATAAAACCACGGGAGTAGGTCTCTATTGGCAATATGATCTTCCGGATACCATTACCGATGATATGCAGCATACTTATTATTTCATGAGTCAACACTATTTGGATGCTAACGCTTCGAACGTGAGCGGACATTTACAAGAAGCAAAAAATAACATGGTTGGAAACGGCAGATTCTTTGCTTTTTTGACAGACAATGAAAGCACCCGTGATGCGATGTTATCTGCCTTCGGAGGGAATGGAGTATATTATCCGATTTCCATTAAGGGACAGTCTTATTA
>JAEEGL012537453.1_pt1 | contig 12202 bp, 9 predicted proteins | sample 9134231 | NCBI WGS metagenome assembly JAEEGL01 (sample SAMN16246548, study PRJNA631951) | gut metagenome | biome: gut microbiome; feature: rumen; material: fiber-attached | host: Bos | place: Iran: Karaj | collected 2018-10
GGGGGGTTCCGTGAGCTGACGCTCACTCCAATCCCTCCCAACGTATACTTCGTCCTGCTTCGCAGAACTCGTCTCCGTCGGGTCCCTCCCGCTCTGCGAGCCGCGGGTGGCCAGCCCCCACTCAGACCCTTCTTTCCTGCTTGGGCGAGCTGCAGTTTTAGCCTGTTAATGCCCATACTGTATCACGACTTGGGACAAGTGATTTCTATTTTTGGATTTAGCATTTCATTTTCATCTAGCTAGAACGATGATTCATAAGGTTTTCAGAGAGCTATTATTGTTCAGGATTATTCATTAAATTTGTATTTATGTAACTCAAATCCAATTTTACCGATTCTCACAGTACCATCTTTTCATTACCGAGTATGCACACAATAGGAATTAATGATGTCGGGGTCAACGAGACCGAGACCAGGGAAATCATAACAGAATCCTTGAAGAAAGCTGGATGGCAGCTTCACAAGGATATGCGTTATGAATACAAGATTACCGATGGACGTGTCCATATCGATGAAGATGACAAAGCGGTACGCGAGAAGGCCCTGTTCGCCGACTATCTTCTATTCGCTCCCAACGGGAAGCCGCTGGCTGTTGTAGAGGCCAAGCGGGAAAGCCAGCTAGAAAGCGCCGGCATTCAGCAGGCCATCAAATATGCCACACTCCTCGATGCTCCTTTCGCTTTCAGCAGCAACGGTAAGTCATTTGAATTCTACTGCCTCGCAACTGCGCAGGAAGAGAGTTATGACATGGACTCCTTCCCCACTCAGAAAGCATTGTGGGAGCGTTACTGCACAAACCAGAACTATACTAGCGAACAGATAGAGATTGTCGAGAAGCCCTACTACAATGATGCCGACGGCAGGGAGCCACGCTACTATCAGAGGGTAGTCATCGACAGGGTCGTCGACGCCTTCGCACGGGGACAGAAGAGGATGATGTTCGTTATGGCCACAGGTACCGGCAAGACATACACTGCTTTCCAGATACTGTACCGTCTTCTTCAGTCGAGCAAGAGCAGCAACATGAGGATTCTGTATCTCGCTGACCGCAATGTGCTGATTGACCAGACGATGCTCCAGGACTTCAAGCCTTTCGGCAAGAAGATGGTGAAGATAGAGCAGCGCAGTGCAAGCCAGAGTCATGAGATATTCATGAGTCTGTACCAGCAGCTTGTCGAATACAATCTACCTGAAGGTGCCCCTCAGCCATTCGAGCAGTTCAACAGGGACTTCTTCGACATCGTAATGGTGGACGAGTGCCACCGGGGTTCAGCCAGGGCGAACTCTGAATGGAGAAAGATTCTTGACTACTTCAGCTCCGCAACGCAGATAGGTATGACAGCAACGCCGAGGGATGATCAGGACGCGAACAACAGCAATATCGGTTACTTCGGAGAACCGCTGTATACCTATTCCCTCAGAAAAGGCATCGAGGATGGCTTCCTTGCCCCCTATCGTGTCACCCAGGTGTTCATCAATGTGGATACTGAAGGTTATAAGCTGAGCGAAGATGAGGCTTCTCTACTTGAAGGCAGGAAAGGCGGAGATTATATTTATCAGAAAGACCTGCCCAGGGACGTGGGTGTAGAGAACCACTATCTTGTCGCAGCCAAGAGGATAACGGACATGCTGGAAGCGATAGGTCCTATGACCAAGACCATCGTCTTCTGCGACGAGGAGATAGATGCCGCCCGCATGAGAAGCGCCCTCATACACTACAACCAGGGAAGGCAGGTAGAGCATCATAACAAGTATGTTATGAGAATTACCGCAAGCGATGCGGAGGGCAAGAAAGAGATTACCAACTTCATTTCCAAGAACTGCCCCGTCCCCACTGTCGTCACCACATCGCAGCTCCTGTCGACAGGCGTGGACACAAAGACCGTAGGCCTGATAGTCATCTACCGCACCATCACCAGCATGACAGAGTTCAAGCAGATCATTGGTCGCGGTACGCGTATCGTAGAGGACAGGAAATATTATTTCGACATCCTTGATTTCAGGGGCGCTACGCAGATGTTCTTCGACCCCGAATTCGACGGCGACCCCGAGCCGCCTACGGGGACTGGCAAGGACAAGAAGAAAAAGCCGAAGCCGAAGGTGGATTCCGGTCCCGCAAACAAGCCTATCATCACCGGTGACGGGCAGAGGATTTTCATAGACCATGAGACGAAGATGGTCCTTGACAAGGATGGCAAGCCGTTGACGACATCGTACATAGATTATTCTCACGACCACTTCAAGAACATATTCTCATCGCTTGATGACTTCCTGCAGAAGTGGAACGCCGCCGAGCGGAAGCAGACAATAGTGGACCTTGTGGCTCAGGAAGGCATTGACCTGACCGAACTCAGGAAGCTCTATCCAGAGCAGTATGCCGACAGGGATATCTTCGACATCATATGCAACGTAGCCTTCAGGCAGCAGATGCTCTCGAGAAAGGACAGGGCTGGCAGGGTCAAGGAGAAGAAGCTCCTTGAAAGATATAGCGGCGATGCACGCAGGGTACTTGAGATTCTACTGGATACCTATGCTACACAGGGAATCCTCGCCTTCGAAAACCAGAATGCACTCAAGGTGTCCGAGATTGCAAGGATTGGCACCCCTGTGTTCATTAAGAACACCCTGTTCGGTGGAACGGCACAGTACAAGTCACTTATCAGCGAGATAGAGAGCATATTCTATCAACCCGTAATACAGCACAAATCAGCATAATACAAGATGGCATTTTCATGGAAGGCTGCCCGCGACATAATGCGCAAGGACAGCAGTGTCAGCACAGAATATCAGAGACTTGAGGAGTTCGTATCGCTCGTATTCCTCCGCATATATAACGCACTGGAAGAAGAGTGGGCGGATGAGGCGGACTCAAACGGCAAGTCATATACGCCAGCCATTCCCGATGAATATCAGTGGAACGCGTGGGCGGTCAAAAGGAATGATGGCACAAGCCTTACTGGCGATGCCCTTGTTGAGCACATAAACGCCCTTTACAGGCACTGTGCATCAATGTCAGTAGTTGGACTTGAGCCGAGGCAGATGATTTTAAGAAAGGTATTCCAGGGCCTCACGCAGCATATGCGCGACGGCTTCCAACTCCGCCAGCTAGTGGATATGGTGAACGAGCTGAACTACCACGATGCTAAGCAGCGCCATCTCTTCGGTCAGATGTATGAGGAGATGCTCCGCATAATGCAGTCATCAAAGGAAACGGGTGAATACTACACCCCCAGGGCTGTGACAAAGTTCATCGTAGAGCAGCTGGATCCAAAGCTTGGAGAGAAGTTCGGAGACTTCGCCTGCGGTACAGGCGGATTCCTGACGGCTGCCATAGACCATCTTAACGCACAGGGTGCGGAGACCAAGAAGCAGGTGGAGCAGCTGCAGAACGCCATAGTGGGATGTGAGCTGAAGGCTATCCCCTATCTTCTCTGCGCAACCAATATGCTTGTTCACGGCATAGACAACCCTGCAATAACACAGGGGACGGCATTCTCAATAAACATCAACGACTATGACGAGAAGGACAAGGTGGATGTGGTCGGTATGAATCCCCCTTATGGAGGTATGACTACCAGCACCGAGCTCACCAACTTCCCAGAGAACGTCAGGACATCGGAGACGGCTGTGCTCTTCCTGGCCTATATAGGCAAGAGGCTCAAGAACGATGGTCGTGCCGGAGTCATAATTCCTGACGGCTTCCTGTTCGGCTCTGACAATGCCTCCGTCGAGGTGAAGAAGATACTTCTCAAGGAGATGAACCTGCATACCGTCATCAGGCTCCCTTCTTCCGTTTTTGCTCCATATACATCCATCACCACGAATATCCTGTTCTTCGACAACAAACGAGCCGATGGTGCTCCCGAAGGATTCAAGACCAAGGATGTATGGTTCTACCGTATGGATATGCCGGAAGGATACAAGCACTTCAGCAAGACCAAGCCTATCCTGCCGGAGCATATGCAGGTAGTGAAGGATTGGTGGAATAACCGCGTAGAGATTGCAGATCCGACTGAGGACCCGAGCAAAGTAACCTATAAAGCCAAGTGCTACTCCGCCGAAGACATTGCCGAATCCGGATACAATCTGGACTTGTGCAAGTATCCCAAGGAGGAAGAAGTCATCCTTACCCCCGATGAGCTGCTGAAGGATTATCACGAACGTCGTGACGCCTTGAATCATAATATTGATAAAACATTGAAAGAGATTCAAAAACTGTTAGGAATATAGATGGGTATGACCGCCACTGCATTATACAATAGTATTCTGGTTCAGGCAATTGAAGGACATCTTGTGCCACAGCTTGATGGTGAGGAGGATGCATCCGTTCTTCTTAACAGGGTGAGAAAAAGAAAGGAGCAACTTGTGAAAGAGAAAAAAGGCAAAGCAGATAAGCCTTTCGACCCTATCGAGGAATCAGAGTATCCGATAGATCTACCACGAGGATGGGCGTTTTGTCGATTGGGAGAACTGGGGTTTTACAAAAAAGGACCTTTTGGAAGTGCTCTAACAAAATCAATGTTTGTCCCGAAAAGTTCTAAATCAGTCAAAGTTTATGAGCAGAAAAACGCGATTCAAAAAGACTACTCACTTGGTGATTATTATATTACAAGTGAATACTTTGAGAAGATGCGCGGATTCGAAGTCCATCCCGGGGATATTATTGTTAGCTGTGCAGGGACAATAGGTGAAACGTACGTAATACCACAGAATGCTCCTGTTGGGATTATCAATCAGGCATTGATGCGTGTTACACTTGCTGACGATTCTATCACTGATTACTGGCGGTTATTCTTTGAATATGTCTTGATTTCCTCCTCCACATTAAAGGGTAATGGCTCTGCAATTAAAAATATCCCGCCATTTGAGATATTGAAGAACATTGTTATACCCCTCCCTCCAATAGAAGAACAAAGGCGTATCGTCAATAAAATTAAGTCACTACTTCCCCAGATAGATAAGTTTGGAAATAGTCAGGAGGAACTCAATAATCTCAATAAGATTCTCCCGGACAAGCTCCGTAAGTCTGTGCTACAAGAGGCCATCCACGGAACCCTGGTTTCCAATGACATTCCCGAAGGGGAGGCGACAGCCTCAGAGCTCCTGCAGCAGATTCTCAAGGAACGACAAGAAAGAGCGGACAAGGAGAAGGGCAAGAAGGCGAAGCAACTCACTCTATCAACTATTGAGGAAGAACCTTGGGAACTCCCGGAAAGTTGGTGCTGGGCGAGACTGGGAGATATTGTTGATCATCGTGGTGGATTATGGGAGGGGAAAAGGCCCCCCTTTATCCGTGTTGGGGTCATTAGAAATGCTAATTTTACCAAGAAGTTCTCGTTGAGCTTTGATAACATCGCATATCTTAATGTCGAGGAAAAACAATTCCTATCAAGAAGGCTTGAATTTGGTGATATAATTATTGAAAAATCTGGTGGTGGTGAAAATCAACCAGTTGGTCGCCCTGTATTATTCTTGAAAACAGATGGGGACTTCTCCTTTAGCAATTTCACCCAAATGATACGAATTGCTGACAAGGAGATTGTTCTTCCTTCGTTTCTGCAGCAAGTATTGGTGGCGTTTTATGTATCAGGGGCAACTTTAAAACTCCAGTCCAATACAACCAATTTGAGAAACCTTGACTTCAATGGGTATCTCGATTTATTCGTTCCCCTTCCCCCTCTCTCAGTCCAGCATCGCATCGTAGAAAAGATAGAGGAAGTATTCGCAGCTATTGATAAGTTAGAATAAAACCAATACCGTTATGGATACGAATGCCGCGAGCCTACGGGGCGCTGCCTTTTCCCTCAATGTAATTCACAAGGGGGCCGCAAAACTGCAACACGCAATACGGCAAAATGAACGAGAGCAGTGGGAACCGTATTTCCCCAACAGGTTCATATACACCTTCTTCGCTTTCAACTCACTGTATAACGTTGATTGGTACGCCAGTTATGACTCAAAAGAAATCAAGTCAATACCCAAAAGGCCTGTAAATAAAAAAGATGGGAGTACTAAGTGGGTTGAAGAATATGAGGCTGTCAAGCAAGAAAAGTACCTGTCTTTCTGTTTTCAAGACACTACGTTTGTCAGACTGTACAAGGATTTTTTTATTAAGTGCATCCTATTGGACAATTCGAAGGAAGAAGTCAAGCAGATACTCTCAAAGATTCGACCCGATTGGCTTCCAAATGGCGCTGTTCGAAATCATGGATACATTAAGGGCTTCAAGGATGCAGTAGAAGACCTATTGGCTCGAGATTCCTTTAAGAAGAGTACCTTAGAAACCATCCTTGACTACATATACAGCGTCAGGTGCAATATCTTCCACGGAGTGAAAGAGATCAAAGCTATGATGGAAATTGGACAGCAGTACCGTTTGGACATATACGCTAGTTTCGTCATCGCATTGAATCAGATGGTCTTTTCGTATTTGGATTATTTGATAGACGGTGAGAAATTCACTGAATCATTCGACAGGTTGTACGATGAATTGATGTATCCCGATAACATTCCCTATTCAAGAAGGCAAGACGGATATATCAGTATGGACAATTATGGTGACATATTCTTCCGCAGAGATGACATTGACACATGGTCATTGGCTCGTTTGCGCCATTCTCTGTTGCTGGAAATACAAGATTCGCCACTATGGAAGAAAGAAGCCATTCCTGACATTCCCCTGACAGAGGAGCAAATGGTATCTTTCGTCCAGGGATATACACCTGACTTTGATTGCCGCTATGCTCCTTATATGCTCGGTGGTTGGTTCTATATCACGAGATCAGGATACTGGCTGAAGAAGTTCAAGTACACCAAGCAACCAGACGGTTACTATCACGTAACGGAGCACTATACCACGCAGAAAGAGAAAGGAAGGAACTTGCTTGTGGAGATTATCGCTCACGGTCACTTCAGAACGAAGATACTAGATGATCGACTGAGTACGCTAATCAAGGAGTTGAACCATAAGCGATAAATATAGTCACCTTTTTTGCTCAAACTCAAAACAGAGGATATTGTAAGATTATGATTAAGCATGTTGACCATTTCCCAATTTACACTATTTTTGACAGGGAATCTTCCATCTATTATCTGATACCCAAATACCAGAGGGCATATACATGGGGTTATAACGAGTGGGCTGCTCTTTATGATGACCTATGTGAAAATGATGAGGGTTATTTCATAGGCTCAATCATTGGAATAAACCAAGGGGATTCGTTGTCTCCATACCTTGAGGTAATTGACGGTCAACAGCGATTAACCACGCTAAGTATTATGCTAGCTGTGCTATATCGCTATTTTAGTATATACAAAGAATACCTTGGAGAAGAAAACGAGGACATTATTTCATCGATAAGAAAAAGCCTTCGTTCAGAAAAGTCTCCTAATAAATTCAAACTGATTCCCCAAATTCAGGATTACAATTACGATGACTATACTGCCATCATGGCTGATGCTGGGTTTAAGGTTACTAGTGTAAAAAGGCCCTATTTCCCTTCTCGTAAGTTAAATCGATGTTACAGATTCTTTTCAGACAGACTCCAACGAGAATTAGATCGATTAGCAGATGATGAATCAAAATTATGTCTACTGCTGGACAGGTACAACCGTGTCAAAACAGCCAGATTGGTCAAAATTGAAGTAGAGACACATTCTGATGCTTATGTTCTCTTTGAGTCTCTGAACAACAGAGGTACTCCACTGACAGCGATAGACTTGATGAAGAATCTTATAATGGCACGTGCTGAAAAGGAGAGCCTCACCACAGATGAGTGCTTTGACCAATGGCAACTGCTACTCGGGTATTTGTCTGACGACTACAAAACACAAGAACGTTTTTTTAGACAGTATTACAACGCTTTTCGCACGGCGCTTAATTATGGATTTGAAAGCGATGATAAAAAGCACTATCCACTTGGAATTGTAGCCACAAAATCAAACCTATTGCCTATTTATGAAAAACTAATCCGCAAAGACCTATCAAGTTTCTTGCTAGAAATCGTAGAATGTGGTCGTTTGTATTCACAGATTGTATTCCCAATGCGAGAGTCAAATAAAACGGTATTTTCTAACAATCTCCTGGATCTCATCCATATTCAAGGCGCCCCAAGTTACCTTCTCCTATTATACCTTTTCCGACACAAAGATATCTTATCCATTTCTGACTCTGACCTTAATTCTATAATTAAGTTATTAACTGTATTTTTCGTGCATCGTAATGTGACAGATTATCCAAACACTCGAGATTTGACCTCAATTTTTATGAACATTATTCTTCAAATCGAGGATGAGGAGAAAAAAGATAAAGGTGTATATGAGACTATTCATAGCGTTTTATCTCGTTATTGTGAAGATGTAGAATTTGAGAAGAAACTCCGTGGGCCGATATACAAGGACAATGTTGATGCAGCTCGATTCCTTCTATGTTCACTTGCAGAACATATGATGACGAATGAGACTTATACCAACCTTTGGGAACGCACTCAATCCGGAGTGTACAGATGGACTATTGAGCACATTTTTCCTGAAGGTGAAAATATTCCGCAAGCATGGATAGATATGATTGCCGATGGTGACATCTCATTAGCAAATGAAAGATTACAAAAATATGCTCATGTCTTTGGGAACTTGACACTAACAGGCTACAATTCTACGCTTAGCAACCTTCCTTTTGACGCGAAACGGGACCGAAAGGATAAGAACGGGCGCCCAGTAGGCTACAAAAACGGCCTATCATTAAACACTGATCTTGCAAAAAAAGAGAGATGGACAATAGAAGATATTGAAAATCGGACTGATGAAGTAGTATCACAGTTGCTTGTTCTATTTAAGTATCCAGAGAACTAATCTTATGAGATTGTATTATTTATGGAACGATTTCGTAAAATAGTCCTTATTCTCGGCAATGGATTTGACCTAGACCTTGGTTACAAAACGTCCTATAAAGACTTTTGGGAGTCAGAGTATTGCCCAAAGGACTACCCTGCTCCACTCATTCACCATCTTAATCAAAAATGGGATAATGATATAGAGGCAGTCAAATGGTATGATCTAGAAAATGAACTAATCGAATATTATAGGAGCATACATGATCCCGTAAATGGAGAAGATTTTCTGACGAAAGAAGAGATATCGTTCCTTCAGAGATTCGTTTCTTATAAGTACCAATTTGGTATGTATGAAAATCATAATGATATCATTCAATCTCTGTATGAAAAAGGTGCTTTCATTTTATATAAGAATACGTTACACTGTGTTTTCGATGACTATAAAAAGGACTTCTTATTGTCACCAATACTTCGAGACAAAAAATCACTGTATCTAATTAAAGAAGGTCTCTGTAGATACCTAAGTACAATTGACTCTCAGGCGAAAAGAGATAATTCTATGGCATTACAAGTACTATTTGCTGCCAATTGTGCAAGAGAAGCAGATAATTTTCTTAATATCTATTCTTTCAACTATACTAAACTTCCTGTATATTACGGCAATGGTTTCGAAAGCATAGTCCACTATGTTCATGGCAATTGTGAGAAAGGAAAGATTATTATTGGAACAAAAGATGATGAATACGTCAACAGCTATGATTTTCTCATGAAGTCTTTTGATCCAAAATTCAATGCTCCTTCAATAGTGTCTGATTTGCTTGAAGCTGATGAAGTAATAATCTTCGGCCATTCTATTGGAGAAAATGACCGCCAACACTTCGAGGCGTTCTTCAAGCAACAAACAGACGTCACTCATCCTAAGAAGAAAGATATTATCATTTTTACGAGGGATGAAGAGTCCAAGGTCGATATCAAGCGTTCACTACAGAAAATGACAGGCAATAATCTTTCAACCTTGTATTGTCTTAATCATATTGAAATCATAAAAACGTCAGATTTCAAAGAGGACCGCGATTCCCTTGTAAAGTTCTTCTCTGACCATATTTCCGATAAAAGGCATCTCATGGCTACACTTCATCGACTTGATCTCGAAATAGCATAGTGAAATATGCAGTGCTCAATATCAGCCAATCACTTTCCGCCAAAGTGCGGAACGCCAACCATTACTAAAGTGCATTCCTGCGGTGGTGGCTATGTCACATCCCCCATTGGAGGGGGTGGTCTGGAACGGTCAGACCTCCTGTAGATATCCACGAACGTGGGCGACGTGCCACACTTTGACGGAAATGGCGTAAAACGGACATGAGTTGCACCCAACGCCCAGCCAGCGGCGTTAAGGGCACTGGCGGGAGGGCGAGAAAGCGGCTGAGCGGAGTTCCGCCGCCCGGGAGCGATGCTGTCTGAGCCACGTTCGGCGAGACTGGAGGTCAAAGACCGGAAGACGAAGACGAAAAGGGCGAGTTCGTCGCGACAGGCGGACGCAGCGTGAGACGCCGCCCGAACGTCTTCGTGCCCTCTGAGCCGCTGGTAGGGCGCAAGGGCTGCAGGATTGTGTTATCTTTGTGCTGTTAAGTAACGAATATGACTTTCCTAATCGAATCTATCATAGCCTGCGCGGTTTTCACGTTGTTCGTGTTCCTGATGTCCAGGAATCCGGTAAAGACTGTCTTCAACTATCCTCCTGCCATCATTGCGCGTTGCGAGGAGCTTGGCCTGGTGGATGCGGGCAACAGGCCTGGTGGTGCGGCGTTCTATGCCAAGAAGGGCTTTGCGATGGTGATGTTCGGAGTGCTTCTGGGGTTGCTGGTGCGCTATGTCAATGGATGCACGACATATTGGTGCGGTGTGCTGACGGCTTATGCACTCTGGTGCGTGGTGAACTGGTTCGATGCTTTCGTGCTGGACTGCATCTGGTTCTGCCACGACAAGCATTTCGTGATTCCGGGCACGGAGGATATGGTGGCCGACTACCACGACTACTGGTTTCACATCAAGGGCGGTCTGATCGGGATGCTGCTGGCCATCCCCGCCGCGCTGATCGCCGGAGTTGTCGTTGTGCTTTAGGATATCAGAGGCATTATATAAAGCGGATTGCCATTGAAAATCAATATGAGGTCACAAATTGTGACCTTAGATAATTATCTAGACGGATAGTCAACAGTTCGGCCAAAGAGGGAAAGGGCTTTCACTGGTAATAGTAATAAATAATTATTACCTTTGCGAAAAGTATTTTGTATGAATCAGCTATATTTTGAAGCGAAGGGAGAAGCTCTACTCGATAAGATTGGAATGAGTCGAAGTGAGTTTGCAAGACAGATGGGCATAAGGAAGCAGAATGTCAAAGTGCTCTTTAAATCAAAAAATTTGGAAACCATATACAAGGCAGCTGCTGTTATGGGTGTACCATTCTCGCTATTGGCGGGATACATCGAAGAACCTGATTTAAGTATAATTCCTTTTGAGGCATTGGAGTATGATGATTATATTACGGAAGAAGACATCCCTACAGGTAATTCAACTGAAGATATGCGTCAGCGACGCAATCTTATCTTTAACTTCTACCAAGATTGGAAACGGAAGAACCCAGACCAAAAGAAATACAATATCGCATTAAAGGAGGAAATAAACATCCGTGCGGTATCTCTTGAAGAAACTGCTGCACAGGCATCATTGACCTATCTGTCAACAGTTGCCGTTCTTCAACTCGATGCGATCCTGACCAATGCCTGGCTAATCAAAAAAGTACCATCCAGATCGAATAGCAAGAATCAACGTCCTTTCGAAAGTATTCTCATAATGGAGTATGTTTGTCCAGGGGTAGGTCGGGTTAAGATGACTGTAGGTGTTAAGCGTAGTGATAAACAGAAGGTACAATACTGCATTACGGCAATTGATGCAGGAAAAATAAGACAGGAGGTCAAATGACCTCCTGCTAAATCTGCCCCAAGACAACGTGGCGGAATTACTTCAAAAGCGAGGGCCTCGCGGGCGGGGACTTTTGCACGACCCGATTGCCCATCCATCTCACGATTTACTATCTCATTGCAAAGATAAAACTATTTTATGAAAGAAAAACCTATTATGAAACAGGATATACCAACAAAGTTGAATCCAACGGATTACCAGCCTTCTGATGAATTGAAGAAACTGGGACTGCCGCTTGAAGATGCAACGGAAGAAAAAGAAAATCTCGATCCCAAATCCCAGTACATCCTCTCAAAGTAACAATTCCATGAAAACAAAAGCAATCAAATGGCGCATCGTAGAGCATAACCGACAGAGAATGAATGACGGAGTCTTTGTCTACAAAAA
>JAEEGL014226444.1_pt1 | contig 12202 bp, 11 predicted proteins | sample 9134231 | NCBI WGS metagenome assembly JAEEGL01 (sample SAMN16246548, study PRJNA631951) | gut metagenome | biome: gut microbiome; feature: rumen; material: fiber-attached | host: Bos | place: Iran: Karaj | collected 2018-10
TATATGATTTCTTATATATTTATGGTCATTTCTGTGTGTTTTCTTCCTGTTATGGCCATTTTTCTGAACTATTCAGAAATTTTGGACCTTCTACAAAAGAAATGAAAGACACAAATAGATTTCGTAAGGATTTTTTAGTATTTTTGTGGCGAAAGGTGCTAAAAACCATTTCTATTATGATAATAATAGAATCACCACCGTCTTGCTGATGGCATCGGCACCACGAATAAAAAAATCCACTGAAAATATATTATTATGAAAAGACATTTATTATCCCTTCTGTTGATGACACTTTCCATTGCGGCTTGGGCGCAAGGTGTCACAGCACTCGACCAACTTAAGACCGACCCAAGAAAAGCCTACGGCACCGATTATCCCTATCTTATGGTGAAGCACCAACTCACCAAGGCTCCAAAAGGTTACAAACCATTCTACATAAGCCATTATGGCCGCCATGGGTCGCGCTACTACTGGAACCATCACCTCTATGAAGAACTCGACACACTGCTTTCCAATGCCCATGAGAAACAATTGCTTACAGCCGAAGGCGAAGCCTTCTACCGCAAATTTTTAAACGCCAAAGATGAGCTCAAGACTGGTGTGAGCGAACTCACCCAACTGGGATGGGAGCAGCATCAGTTTATTGCACGGACTATGTACAACAACTTCCCTCAGGTGTTTAAGAAAGGCGGCAATGTGCTGGCAATTTCCTCTCTCTCAGGCCGTTGCGTGCTCAGCATGTCTGCTTTCTGCCAGGAGTTGGTGCAGTGCAACCCGAAGATAGAGATACGGGAACAGTCATCGCGTTTTACCCTTGATGGAGTGGTTCCCACCGACGGACAAAATCCTGTAAAGCATAAATATCCGAAAGCCAAACCTCGCTATGAGGCCAACCGTGATGTGTTTAAGAACTACTATCCCATCAGGAATACCATTTTGTCACGTGTTTTCAACAATGTGGACAGTCTGCGCAACGCCCATCATATCGGGTCCAACCTTATCAATCTCTATACTTCGCTGCCAAGCATCGGCCATGATGGCATGATGGGCAATATCATCACCGATGAAGAGATAGCCCGCCAATGGGAGGGTGAAAACTTAGGCTCTTACTCATGGGTGTTCTCCGGCAAGTATGAGGTGATACCCATCCTTAAAGACATCTTGAAAAAAGCAGAAGACGTGATGGAAGGCCGCAGCGACCATATTTCCGACCTGCGTTTCGGCCATGACACTTGTCTGGGACCGCTCACCGTACTCATGGGCATCAACGGTGCCGACATTGATCCGACCGACCCCTACGAGGTAAAAAACTGCTACCAGAGCTGGGAGACCTGCAAGGCCTCCAACCTGCAGTTGGTGTTCTACCGCAGCAAAAAAGGTTCTCAAGACATACTCGTGAAGTGCCTTCTCAACGGTGAAGAGGCCAAGTTGCCTGTGCCCACGGACCAATTCCCCTATTACAAATGGTCTGACTTCAAGCAGTTCTACACCGCACGCTGCAACGACGTGAATTAGCGGTGGGCGATATTATTCAAAAGGAAAGAAATTCCCGTAATTATCATTATGATTATTATGAGAATTTCTTTCCTTTTCTTTTTTGACTATTTCAGTAAAAGCAATATAAATATAGAGATACTCCCTACGGCTCTGACACCCGTTTCCGTCCGTTCTGAATATAGATGCCTTTCTTTGGCACTGAGGGCAGTTGCCGGCCACTGAGGTCGTAGAGGCCGGGGGCGGCAGTGGCTTGGCGGGTCGGTGTCACAATGCCCGAACAGTCAATAGACACATTCCGTCCATTGAGCCGCAATACAGTATGGCTGATGTTTTTGCGCTTGGGCTTATCACCAATCGGGCTAAAATCTCCAAAATTAAAGATACAATCTTCCAGCAGTTCGAAAGGCCCTCCCAAACAACCCACTTTGAACAAGATACCGTCATAACAGGGCAGCAGGTCACCTTCAACTATCACATCCGGATAATAACTGAGACCAGCCGCCTCTATGGTCTCTGTACACAGTTCGATGCTTTCACCCAAGGTATCGGCAACACTGTACTGTATCTGGGTGCCGGGTTCAAATGTGCCGAAATCGTACAACAAGAGCTCATCCGACAGACCATCTGGTGTAGAGATACGTGCATGCACCACCGTGTCGCCTCGTTCTGGTCTCACATAACCAAGGGTTTGACTGTCGTATACCAGAGGGAGATACACCTTGCCGTCTATCTCCTCTGGTGCCTCAAGGGTATAGGTATAGGTCTCTCCGGTGATATATTCCACGGTCCACTGCGTGCCTTCCTTCCATACATCCTGGGCTTGCAAGGGCAAAAAGGAGAGAAATGATGTTATAAAGAAAAGCAGTTGTTTCATAGGCTGTATTTTGACAAGTAGGTTTCCAGCGTCTCCTTGGCCACGCACTCGTCGAGTTTTTTCTTCATGCGCTGTTTTCTCACTGCCACCGATGCAGGAGCGATAGCGTAAATATTGGCAATTACAGGATTGGGCACACGCATGGCAATCAGGCAGCAGAACCGCACATCCTCGTCGGTGAGCGAGGGATGGTTCTTACGGAGCTGACGGGTGAAGCGGGGCAACACTAAGTTGGTGTTCTGCTCTATCAGTTGCCATGACTTCTCGTTCAAGTCGATGTGGCCGCTGTTATTACGTTTGGCATTCAGGATGGGCAGGAGGATAGCATAGAGATGCTCGTAGTAGCGCTTCTGCAAGTCTTCATTGAGGGCACGGGTCTCTGCCTCGTTACGTTGAGCATCCTCTGCCAACTGGAGAGCTTCAAGTTCAGACTGTCGGGCAGCCACCACGCGCCGGCGCATCAATGTGACAACAGCCAATGCCAACGCCACCACAGCAGAAAGCAGGGCCAGCAGGGCCCACACCCTGGCACGCGCATGGGCCTTGAGGGTCTCCTGACGGGCTGCAGCCAACCGCATCTGCTCTTCATGCTGCAACTGGTGTATCTTCGTCATAGACGCTGAAGTCTCTCTAAACATCACGCTATCATTCAACTCCAGCAATAGCCCGGCATCTTCAAGAGCCTCACGCAAACGGCCATGCCCTTTATCTATGCTCATGAGCAAACCCAACTGTTCCACACGGGCATACAGGCTATCCGTTTCCAAATTTTGCTTTATCTTTGCAACAGCCTCATCATCCTTTCCCTGGTCATGCAGCAGATACACCTCAGTGAGATGGTAAAGCTCTTGTCTTTCGATGCCGGGACAATCGAGCATAGCCAGATGCAATGCCGCCGCCACAGAATCGGTGGCCTCTTTCTGCAAGAACACTTGTCCCCGCATCAGTTGGCACCGTGCGTGAAACTGGGCGGAGTCGGCCGGTGCCATGACATAGGCTTTTGACAAGCACTGGAGAGCAAGACTGTCCTCTCCCTGCGCAAATAGCGACACTCCGAGCGTGAAATAGGAGTCGGCCGTCTTGTACGCATCATCCATGGCGAGAGCGGTCTCAAGCCTACGGCGCAAATATTTTTCCTGCAAATTGAAGAGATTCTTGCGCTCATAAGCAGAGGCGATGGCACTGAAGATGTTGTATTTCGTGGTGTCGTTGTGACATCCGCCCACATAGTCGGCTGCTTGCAGCATCACAGTGAGCGCACTGTCTTCTTGATGCGTGGTCAAAAGCCGTTGGCTGTCCTCATACAGCCGATGAGCCACTGCTGTGGAGTCGGAAGTCAAGACTGATGAGCCGTCCCCTCTCCCGCATGAGACGAAGGCAAGGCAAACCGACATGGCAAGTGGGCTTATGACCGCTTTTACGCTATGTGTCATGACTTCTTCTTTCTGGCTTTTCAGTGTTTGGCAGTTCGTTTCTTTCCGTTCAGAATATAGATACCTTTCTGTGGCACTGAGGGCAGTTGCCGGCCACTGAGGTCATAGAGGCTGGGAGCGGATTGACGTGAAATGCCTGAGGGGGCAGTAATGCCCGAGGGACTGGCGGCAAAGCCGTCGCTCTGACACATGCGGCCCACGAACAGCACAGTGTGGGTAGGCCTGTGCTCAATGGTGAAATAAAAAGGATGGTCAACCACGAATTCCTCAGGTTCGTATTCCGGTCCTACTCCCGTTTCCATACCAATATAAGTGACCGCAGCAGCTTCTGTTCCTTTCTCATCGACGATAATGCGGGCACTTTGCTTGATTAAACTGACAAAAAGTGCAACCTCACTCATCTTACTGAAGTCGGCATCCATTATTGAGAAAGCATCTTTCATGCCAAAGTCCTTCAAAGACTCAATCAGGTCATAATTGCCGGTAATTTCAAATTTCGGCAACTGCAATTTCACATCTTTGTAGTCGCTGTTATCCATGGCGGCGAGCCAATCATCAAGGGTCAAGGGTGGCAGCATGTCAGCATCGGGCAAGAAGATGGTCATGGAAAAGTCTTCAAACACGCCGTAAGGAAGGGTAACGGTACGGAAATGGTCCGTTGAGGCGGTTTTTAAAATATCACGTCCATCCATCATGTCCACCTCCATAGTGTTGCCCATAGAGAAACGGAACAGACTCTTGTGGGTGTTGTATTCATCGAAAGGATAAGTCCAAGAGCCCTTGAAATAGAGAGCATTGGCCAGCAGGAGCACCAACTCTTCATTAGGTTGATCCAAGATTGAGGGTATGAGATGATGCGTCCGCTCGTCTACCCATTGGTTTACTTCGTCAATACCCTCCTGGGAGCCGAAGTCTATGGAGCCTGTAGTAGCCTGGTAGTCGTTCTCCAAGAGCGTGCGGTAACTGTCGAACAAGGGTAGGCCATACTGGCTCCACAAGCCATTGGATAACTCACACACAGGATAACTTGTCTCATATTGTTCTCTTTCTTCCTCTTCGGTAAGCAAGGAGCCGCTATAGCTGAACGGGGGACGATAGATAAGGGTCTCTGTCAGTTCTTTGTTGTAGAGATTCACCTCCTCATTGCTGTAGCCAGTAGTACCGAGAGCCGCCTGTATCTGGGCAAGGGTATTGCCCGCTGCTCCGTTCTGCAGCATCGAGAGTGCTATCTGAGCGGACAGCGGAGAGAAAATGGCATTCTCCCCATTGTCTTCCATTATTTTCTCAAAGAAAGAGAAGGCAAACTGCTGGTAGGCGGTCTGAAGAGACTTTTGGTTGTCTTGCGCCACCATATTCATACCAGAGGCAAGAAAGATGCCGATTGTGAGTAATAGTTTTTTCATAATTGTAGTTTTTTATTGTTGTCATTGCAAAGATAGGTGGAAATTACAAGAAAAACAATACCCCAACCACATTTGTAAATGCTTTAAAAAGCACCAAACCGCAGTTATAACTCTCTAAAACAGACACTTAACAAATCGGCAAATGTATATCATGATAAGGGAGGAGACATTTCCTTCAGCCAAGCCGCACCCCCCGCTCAGCGGTAGATGAGGGTAGTGAGCCGCTCTGGAGCGAACAGCTGAGTGGCCACCTGATGCAGATCTTCGGCGGTGATGCCGTCAATCTTTCTGTACAGGGCATCGATGTCACGTTCCCAACCATAATGCAGGAAACTCTTGCCGAAACTCAAGGCGAATGACTCCCTGTTGTCGCAAGCCAGGCCTATCTGCCCCTTGAGTTGCCTCTTGGCATCGCCGAGCTGCCGTGGCGTGAGCGGAAGGCGCATCAAGCGGTCGAGCTCGCCCCTTACCAGCCGCAGGCAACGGTTCACATCGTGGCTGTCGCAGCCGAAATAGACCGACCACAGTCCGGTGTCGGAATAACTCACCATCGAACTCTCCACGGTGTAGACCAACCCCCTGCGTTCCCGCAACGACAGGTTGAGGCGGGTGTTCATGCCAGGGCCGCCCAGCAGATTGTTGAGCAGGTAGAGTGGCATGCGCAGCGGGTGGTGCACGTCGAAGGCACGGCATCCCACCAGCACATGGGCCTGATGGGTGCTACGGTGTATCTCCTGGCTCTGCGGTGCCTGTCCGTTGGGCCGCAAGGGAGTGGCCTCCAAATCGGGAATGAGCGGAGCGGCGGCAGGAAAGTCTGCTGTGGCTTTCTCCAACAGGCGCACTATCCGGCTGAAATCCTCACCGCCCGAGACAAAAAACACGGCATTCTCTGGCCGGTAGTAGCGGTGGGTGAAACGGAGCGCATCGACCGTGGTGTAGGTGCGCAGATGTTCTGCCTGCCCCAAGATATGATGGCCCAGAGGATGGTCCTTGAACACGAGGTTCTCAAAATCGTCGTAAATCAACTCGGCGGGCGAGTCATTGTAGCTCTCTATCTCGTCGCATATCACCGCCACCTCCTTGTCTATCTCCCGCTGCGGATACTCGCTGTGAAAGACGATGTCGGTGAGCAGGTCGATGGCACGGGGCAGGTGCTCACGCAGCAACATGGCATAATAGACTGTGTCTTCCTTGCCCGTAAACGCATTGAGTTCGCCTCCCACGCGCTCCAGGCAGTTGAGCACATGCCAGGCACGCCTGCGCTGCGTGCCTTTGAAGGTGACGTGCTCACAAAAGTGTGCCAGTCCCTCCTCGCCTGGCAACTCATCGCGTGAACCTGCATTGATACCGTAGCCGCAGACGGTCACGGGTGAATCGGACGGCAGATGAATGATGCGCAGTCCGCACGGCAGTGTATGTGTGTTGTATCCCATTTCAAGGTGCAAAGTTAATGCAAAATTTCGTTATCCCCCAATAAAGTGAGCCTTTTCGTGATAAGCAACAACATCTGCCGTTTTGGAAGGGTATATGCAAATAATTATCGCTTTGCTGCCATTTTTCAGGATTTTTATCTAAATTTGCAAACGAATTTTATAGAAAACATCAACAGGAGGTTTCCATGCGAAAAGTTATTGGTATAGGCGAGACTGTTCTCGACATCATTTTCAAAAACGAGCAACCCATCGGCGCTGTGCCGGGCGGTTCGGTATTCAACGGCATCATCTCGCTCGGCAGAGCGGGTGTGAACGCATCTTTCATCAGCGAGGCCGGCAACGACAGGGTGGGAAGAAACATCATACAGTTCCTCCGCGACAACCATGTGAATGCCGACAATGTGAACGTCTACCCCGACAGCAAGTCGCCCATATCGCTCGCTTTCCTCAACAATGAGAATGAGGCGGAGTATCTTTTCTATAAAGACCACCTGAACGACCGGCTCGACTTTGCCTATCCCGAAATCAATGAAGACGATATCGTGATGTACGGCTCGTTCTATGCTGTGAATCCCGCCATACGCCCGCAGGTGCTCGGATTCCTGGAGCATGCCCGCAGCAAAGGCGCCATTCTCTATTATGATGTCAACTTCAGGGCCTCGCACAAGAACGATGTGATGAAAATCACGCCCAACCTGCTCGAGAATCTGGAATATGCCGACTTCGTACGTGGCAGCGACGAGGACTTCCGTGTGCTCTACAACAAAGAAGACCCCGACAAGGTGTACAACGCCGAAATCTCCTTCTACTGCAAGAACTTCATCTACACGCAGGGCCGCAAGCCAGTGGAGCTGAGGGCCACCAGAGGCATCAAGAAGAGCTATCCCATCATTGAGACGGATACGGTGAGCACCATTGGTGCCGGCGACAACTTCAATGCAGGCTTCATCTACGGACTGATGTGCTACGGCATCACGCGCGAAGCCTTGGAGCGGGGACTGCCCGCCCGTATCTGGGACAAGATCATCAACTGTGCCCAACTCTTCTCCGCCAACTGCTGCCAGAGCATCAGCAACAGCATTTCTCCTGAATTCGGTGAGAAGATGAAGAAACATGCCGAGGAACAGGAGTCAGCATACGACTGGTAAAATCAATTCAACAACTAATTATACATCATGCCTGAAATAACCAACCAAATCTACTATGTGGGCGTAAACGACCGCAACAAGGAACTTTTCGAGGGTCTGTGGCCGCTGCCCAATGGAGTATCTTACAACTCCTATCTTATCGTTGACGAGAAAATCTGCCTCATCGACACCGTGGAGGTGGACTTCTTTATCCAATATCTGGAGAACATCCATGAGGTGATAGGCGACCGGCCCATCGACTATCTCGTGGTGAACCACATGGAGCCCGACCACAGCGGCTCTATCGCACTCATACGCAAATACTACCCCGAAATCAAAATCGTGGGCAACAAGAAGACGTTCGGCATGGCAGAGGGCTTCTACGGCATCGCCGACAACCTGCTGGAGGTGAAGAACAACGACACCCTCTCGCTTGGTGAGCATAACCTTAAGTTCGTGCTCACCCCCATGGTGCACTGGCCTGAGACGATGGTGACACTCGACACCACCTGCAACGTGCTCTTCTCGGGCGATGCCTTCGGATGCTTCGGTGCCCTGAACGGCGGCATACTCGACGCAGAAATCAACTGCGACACCTTCTGGCTTGAAATGGTGCGCTACTACAGCAACATCGTGGGCAAATACGGTACCCCCGTGCAGAATGCGCTCAAGAAGTTGGCAGGTGTTCAGCTCGACTATCTCTGCTCCACCCACGGCCCCGTGTGGCACGAGAATGTACAGAAAGTCATCGGCATCTACGACCAGCTGAGCCGCTACCAGGCAGAGGAGGGCATCGTGATATGCTACGGCACCATGTACGGCAATACGGAACGCATGGCAGAGATTATCGCCAAGGCCGCCAGCAGCGCCGGCATCAAGAACATCGTGATGTACAATGTGTCGAAGACCCACCATTCCTACATCCTGCGCGACTTGTTCCGCTACAAGGCTCTCATCGTGGGTGCTCCCACCTACAACACCGGACTCTATCATGAGATGGACGTACTGCTTTCCGAAATCAGCGGCAAGGACATGAAAAACCGCCTCATCGGATGGTTCGGCAGCTACGGCTGGGCAAGCAAGGCCGCCGAAAAGATACAGCAGTGGAACGAGAACCACCTGCACTTCGAGGCTGTGGGTGTGCCGGTGGAGATGAAACAGGCCGTCAATCCCACCGTCCATGAACAATGCGAGGCCCTCGGCAAGGCAATGGCTGAGCGTCTGATTGCCGAAAGATAATAATAAAGCGTATTGATGAAACCCACTGACCTACAGTCAAAGGTAATCGCATTCATCCGATTCCCACTCATCGTATTGGTTCTGTTCATTCACTGCAACTACAGGACCATCGGCGATGAGTGGGCTCATCTTTCTGTGGCCAGCAAAATCATCGACATCGTATCGCAACGCATAGCCCCCATCGCCAATCCTTTCTTCTTTTTCATAGCGGGATATCTTTTCTTCAAGTCGGGAGGCTTCACCATCAATCTGTATATCAAGAAACTGGTAAGGCGGTTCCAATCGCTTTTCATGCCCTATATGCTTTGGAACCTGCTCTATCTCATCGTTGTATTGGTAGCAGGACTTTTCATGACCAGCAGGCCCGTGATACACAAAGCCGTGGGCGACATGGGCTTTTCTGACTGGCTTCTGGCTTTTTGGAATATCGGTGCCATCAACGGCGACGAGAGCATCAAAGCCCCAGTGGCCATACAATTCTGGTTTATCAGAGACTTGATGATTGTGATGCTATTCTCACCGATTATCTACATTCTGGTAAATGCTTTCATCAAATTGGGCGGAAAGCGTCCTATTATAAGGTGGCTTCTCTTTTTAGCCATCATCTTTGCCTTTAATTATTGGCCCGACATAGTGGGTCTTAATGCAGAGTGCTGGCTCTTTTTTGCCTATGGTGCCTATTACAGCATCAAGAAGAAGGAGTTTATTGTGGCCATGCTTCCCTATATGATACCCTCCGTTATCTGTCTGGCCCTGCTCATTGTCCTGGAGCAGTTCTGGCCCTGCGATTTCATCTATAGGGTGGAGTATGTCATGGGACTTGTATTCGGCATATCCCTCACCACCAACATGGTGCGTTCCGGCACGTGGTATGTGAATATGTTTCTGAGCAATGCCAGTTTCTTCATTTTCGCCTACCATTCATTATTGTTGGGTCTGATTATACCGCTTTTCCAAAGCGGACTGCTCAAGCCCTACAATGATGTGCTTGCCATTGTTTATTATCTGCTTACCGTCACCTTGCTTGTGGTAGTGGGACTGCTGCTCTATAAATTAATGCGCAAGCGGCTGCCCTTCATCACCTACCTGCTGATGGGAGGAAGAAGATAGTATTTCCCTTTTTATGCTTTCCTTATCAGATTCACCACTTCATCGAAATGGTGCGCCACTTGTATGTAGTCAGTATAACGGCCTCTGACAAGACCTTGCCGCTCGAGTGTGTCCAATAAATCCAAAAGCGGTTGCCAGAATCCTTTCATATCCCATACGACAAGGGGTTTGCCATGATAGCGAAGTGTGGCTGAAGCAGCGATTGTGAACAGCTCGTCAAGCGTGCCGATGCCTCCTGGCAGCACCACGAACACGTCGGCCTGCGCCAGCATCAAGTCCTTGCGGTCGCTCAGGTTGTCGCATGGTATATGCACATCAATATATTGTGACACACGGCCGCCCTGCTCCAAAAGCCGCGGCAGTACGCCTATCACCCTGCCGCCTGTCTCATGCACGGCCTTGGCCACACATTCCATCAGTCCCATGTTGCATCCACCATAGACCAGCGTGTGTCCTTCCCGACCCATCCACCGACCCATCTCGTCGGTCATATTGAAAAAATCGGGGTCAATGTTGCTGTTTGCTGAACAAAAAATGCCAATCTTCATGTCTTTTCTTTTTTTGCAAAAATAAGCAAATTCTTGCTTTCCGAAGAATGATTTGGAAAATATTACCGCATTGGCGATACGTTAGGAAAACCATTTCCTGAGTAGAATCTGCCGCGTTGGCTCCTTGGGGAACAGCCCTGGAAAAGGCAAAGCCTTTGGACTTTCTCAAAATTCACAGGTTGGGAATGTGATTGTTCATCCATTTCACATAAAATATTCTATACAAACAATATAATTATCTGGAATATAACACTTTAGCACTTAAAAATAATTAATATTTCACATCTTGAAAAAAGTATTTAACATGTTTGAAATTTTCGTTTTTTTATCCTATTTTTGAGATGACGAAAGGGCTGTTTCTACAGTCAAAATACAACATCACATCGGTGCCTTCTGCTTTTACTATAAACTTCATATATACACTGATTATGAGCACCTATACTTTTAAAAACATCAGGAGAAACGTCATGACAGCCATCATGACGGGTTTTCTCAGCCTGTGTTCCGTACCAGTAATGGCACAGGCTGTAACTTTGCATTTCCAACTCTTTATCACTATTGATGATTTCGGGATGCATAGGGGGCCTAACAAGCCTCACCTTCCCTCCTACAGCCCCAACGTGACACTGGAGGGCCACACCCTCCACTTCTACTACAACCACCCCGACTGCACTGTTCAGCTGCTCGACGATGATGAAGTGGTGTTTGAGGAGCCCTTCTTCCCCTACACCGCCAACAACATCAACCTGCCGGCTGCGCTCTTGGGACAGTATCAAGATATCATTGACAGTGGAAGAGGATGCCGATATTATCGTAACCATTTCGTCAGACAATGGCAGGTATATCCACACATTGATGGACACGCATGCGGGACGTGGACAGATTGACCTTAAAACAGGGGCACTCAAGAAAGGGCTTTACGTAATAAATACACATCTTAACGGGCGCATTTATACCAAGAAAATTCTCATCAAGTAGAATTCCTTTTTTCTCTTACTCTATGAATTTAAATTTAAACCAACATAATAATTCATTACTATGAAATCATTTATTACAACTATTATTTGTATGGCGGCATGGCTTAATGTCTGCTCCCAAAATCTGACCGTACATGTCGAGACACCGGGAACACTCAGCAGCCTTCTGGAGGAAGAGGAGCTGAATGCCTCTATTCTACTCTCCATAAGCGGCAACCTGAATGGTACCGACATCAAGTATCTCAGGGAATTGTACGGCTATAATTCGTTGGAAGAGGGGACACCCATGAAAGATGTACTCCTTACACGGCTGAGCCTTGAGGAAGCGAAAATTGTCGAGGGAGGAGAGGCCTACTTCTTCAATCCAACCAGCAGCATGCCAGAAGAAGCTTCCTTGCTGTATACAGAAAATGACACTATACCTGTTGGCTGAATTAAATTTGTAAAATATATTATATGAAAAAGTTGCACATGTCACTGATTTTTAGTAACTTAGTGGTCTCCAAACTATTAAGTACTATTATCGTAGATATGCGCAACTTCGTTACAAATTTCAGAAAA
>JAEEGL014735713.1_pt1 | contig 12202 bp, 11 predicted proteins | sample 9134231 | NCBI WGS metagenome assembly JAEEGL01 (sample SAMN16246548, study PRJNA631951) | gut metagenome | biome: gut microbiome; feature: rumen; material: fiber-attached | host: Bos | place: Iran: Karaj | collected 2018-10
AGCATGGTGAAACCTCTTTTGCAGTCTTCGTTCATCACCTCGTCCCAATGCTTGTGGTAGCAGTATTTCTTCGGGTAGCGGTAGCGTGTCCGGGGGCCTGCCCCCAAGGTGTCCTCAAACTTTTTGAGCACCGTCCATTGGTAGCCGTCAACCAGCATACGCCGCCCCTGTGCTTTTGTAGCGTTGTGGATGGAGAGGATGCGGTCGGCATCCTGGGTGGTGCACATTACGAAGACGTACTTGTACTTTCGCATTAGCTCGGCGGCTTGTTGGCATAGCGTCTCCTCGCTGATCATTCGTCCATCGTCGCGACCCAGCATCGTCCCCTCGGTGACCAGCACATCCACTTTGCGACGTGCGATATAGGTACGGATGGTGGGCAACAACCCTTTCCCACGGTATCCGTGATCGCGGAAGTCGCCGGTATGCAAAATCGTATGCCCGTCGCACTCTACCAGGAACATATAGGAATCCGCTGCGGAGTGGCTGACGTAATAGGGTGTGACGGTGATGTCGCCAATCGTCACTTGCTTGTTGGCCTCAAAGGTGATGAAGCCGTTGAGCGCGTCGATGCTTGCCTGCATCTTGTCCATCTCCTCCTGCTTGACCCACTTTTTCCGACGTTGCATGTTGTAGAGAAGATTCTCGCGAAGCTGTATCAGCAGCGCTTTCGAGAGTGCTCCAATGTATTGAGGAATGCCTTTCTCTGCCACGTGTGCTTCGAAGCCCACGTGGTCGCCGTGGGAATGGGTGTAGAAGATGGCATCCACACCATTGAGGATTGGGTCGATGTTTTCGGCCTTGTCCAAGGGGTCGTTGTCTCGGTTTTCTCCCTCCGGCAGATTGTGGCCGAGGTCAATGAGTATCTTAGTACCAGAGGCGGATGCAATCTCTGTGATGCACCCGCCAATCTGGTTAATTCCGCGATGAATGGTAATGGTCATTTGCCGAATTGATTGTAGGAACGTATGGCTTTATCAATATTCGAGGTTACACCATGAGCCTCCAGTAACGTTTTTATGTCGGCCAATCGTTTCACCCTCCCTGGATGTTTCGGCTTTCTGTAATATTCTGAATCGTCAATAAACAGATGCACATAATCAGATAAACCGGCGATATTACGTCCTCTGAAACAGCGAGGTAAGACATGAATCTTATCCATGATTTCCAAAACCTTCTGATAGTATTCCACAACCATTAGCTTGTTTCCGCGTTTCAATTGAGAAACATCGTGAATGAATTTTGCATAGTTGCCCATCTGGACAAGTATCTCTGATTCATCAAGATTGCCGCTTCTCAAACGAGAATCTCCAACAAGTTTCAATTCTTCAAACTGGATTAAGTTGTCTTTAGTCAACGAAATCAGGTCAATTCTGATATCAGTTCCATCGTCTAATCTGACGGCAAATTCAGTATCAATGTATTCGCCTGACAAATACATATTGGCTTGTACGGCTTTTTCGCTGAATGCGTCCTTGTCGTTGTCAAATTCACCATGAGGAATGTCTGTTTCTGCCAAATTGGATTTGAATTTGCTGTTTCCTGCAATCCTTTTCTTGATAAATGGGAGTCTGCAAATCAACTCTTCTGGAGACAAGGACTTAACATTCCCATATTTTGTTCCCAGCAAAGAGGCTATAGGTTTCTCCACACCCAGATAGTGGTTGTGGATTTCGGCAGTTATCTTTTTACCGTCATGTTCCAGACTCATCACAGAGGCTCCTCTGTAATAGACGTTGATTCGGTTGTACTTGCGGATGTTTACATACAAGTCTTTGTCTTCTATAATCATTCTCCACCACAGCGGGGCTTTTTCCAGTTCCTCAAAAAGAGGGTTCTTGGGGTCTAAAACCTCTGGTTGGAAATAGTCTTTAAGACTTCTTGGGTTAGATTGCTTTGTCATATTATCTCGTTTTATTCATTTTTCTTTGACATGTCCGCCAATTTGGTTAATTCCGCGATGAATGGTAATGGTCATGGTAACACAATTTTATATGACCCTTCGTTAGGATTAGTATTGCTCTTATTGGTTCCAGTGAACTTGCATGGGTTTCCTTGGGCGTCTCTCTCGTAATAAAGTTTATATGGATATAGTTTAACTTTATTTTCAAAACCTGGAATTGGAACTGAAATTGGAGAAAAATCTTCACATTCTGGAGAATTTCCATCTGCCGGCATGAGTGACACTGAATCTATTTTTAATTCATTTGGAATTATACCGGCTCTATTATCCCGAAATATTTTCCACCATCTTTCACCAATCTCACTACATAATAAATGAGCAATAAATGTTGAGTATATTAACGATTGTTGAAGTACCAGACATTGAGACTCACCATCTTGATTTTCATCCTTCAATTCTATAACTGCAAGACGATTATCCTTATTGCTACCATGCTTTACTCTGGCAAATATATCCATATATCCATAACTTGCCGACTTATATTCTGGAGGTATAATGTGTCCGCTTGCGTTTAATGGTACAGGCATTTTGAAAAAATGACCACATAACATTACTGGAGATATATTGCACAAGAGATTATTTGAATGCCTCCGTATTTCAGCAAGAATCCAATGTTCAATTCGGACTTCCTCTTTTAGGGATTTTCCTATTTTTTCCTTTACTTCACGTGTGGAACTCTGTTTTTTGTAAAAACTGCGGTAATCACTTGCCTTTTTATTATGCCATTCTGTAGCAGAAAACTCTTGACAATTTTGTAAGTCATCCAACTTGTGCGCATATTTTGCCTGCGCAGCGGATACTTCTAATGTTATGTTATCTTTGTCAATGGCAGTGATTTCTCCAATACTTAGTCCTGCAAATCGTAGATCAATAGTGTTTTCCCCAGGTCTTGTCATACTCGTAAATGTATCAAGTGATCCTGGGGTGTGGAATAGTTTTGAAACATATCTATATTTTTCTTCATTTTCCTCTATTCTTTGGGCGAGTTTTTTATAACGATTCACCCAATTAGAATGGTTTTCAATGAGAATCTTGCTCGTTTCTGATACAACAGATATGTTATCTACAAAATTCATAATTTTTTTTATTTGAGTGATACTTGTCTAAATCAAGATGCAAAGATACGAATTTATTTTCAATCAGACTGAAAATTTTACATCATTCAGAGCACATCTTTGAGCTCGGCGAGGAATGACCTTCATTTTGGAGTATTCCAAGGGATGTGTGCGCATCTGCTCTCGGATACCTTCGAGGGTGTAGCCGCATTCGCGGGTTAGGTAGTGGATGCGTCTCAAGATGTCGATGTCGTGTGAGGTGTAGTTGTGCGCTCCGCGCTTGTTTGTCAGGGGGTGTATTTGCATGAACTCGCTCTCCCAGAAGCACAGCACCGACGGCTGCTCGCCGACTATTTTGGACACTTCATCTATGTTGTAATATGGCTTTTGGGCCATTTCACCTAAATCCATGTCAAGGAGAAAATCGACGACATCGTCAGATGTGTTTATGTGAGAGACAAGATTCTGTTTTGTCTCATTGAAGTTATTGCTCTCACGTTCCATTTCCCCAACGGCTTCGATGTCCATAATGGGGTTGTCATTGTATTCAGGAGTGATTGCCTGAATAACGATTTTGATTGACCCGTCTTCAAGGGTTGTAATATTGGGGGCTGTATATAATTTCATCTGGTGTCTTTAATTATTATACAAATCGTTGTCTGGAATTGATATGTCATACTCCCGAAGAGTTATTCTCCAGGAGTATGACATCCGAGTACAGTTTCGGGAAGCCTCGCTTCAATTCGGCCACTGGCAGGTCGGAGGCGATGATGAAGAGACCCTTGCCATCGTAGTGCTTGCCGCTGTAGAGCGAGGAGAACGGCAGGCTCTTGAGGTGAAGGGCCAGCAGCTCGTCCAGCAGATTTGCCCAATACATTCCCCTGCGGGTGTCGCCGCCGAGAATCACATTGATAGGAGGGTAGGGATTGTTGCCGCGCTGCTTGATTTTGACAGCCAGGTCAGCGATTTGCAATGCCTCGCGCATACTGGTGGCGTTGAGGAGAGCCAGGTCGTCGCTGTCGATACAGAGGGTACGGTTGCCCTTCTCACCCGTCATACCGTGGGTGTCGCTCATCACGAGCATGGGGAGGCCATTCTGGGCGAAGCGGGCATTGATGGCGCAGATAACTTTACACGCATTGGCGGCGTTGGCGATGGCCTCGTCGAGGCTCTTTTTCTGGGTGTTTTCCTTTGTCGTTTTCATACCGTGTTGCAATTACTATCTGCTTATATAATACGAATGACTTCCAACAAGAACTTTTTGCCAAAATTGCAATTTGCTATCAATTAGCGTTTTGAGTAAAAGCTCCGCAAAGGTACATTAACTTTTGTATTACATTAAATCTGCATAGTAGTGTATTTTAAGCGTACAAAATAGCAAGCAGTCCCAAGAGTTCCTTTCCCGACAGATGACCTTCGATTTCGTAGATGTATTGTCCATAATACTCTTTGATTTTGTTTCCTTCTACCTCATAGATGGGATTGCCATAATACCGTTTCAGGCATCTTCCGTCAAACTCAAGCAAATTGTTGCCGTTGTATTCCCTGATAACATTCCCGTTAAACTCGTAGAGGTAATTCCCATTGTACCTCCTTAACCTGTTGCCATCCAATTCGTAGAGATAGTTGCCGTTGTATTCCCGATACTTGCCGTTGTCTATCTCCATGATGTAGTTTCCGTAATATCTTTTAAGTTTTGCCATAATGATTTGTTTTTGTGATTGGTTATTATTCAATGATTTTCCCTTTTCTGTTGATTGTGTGCCTTCCGTTGTCATCAAATACGACGGCTTTTCCATTGATAAACCATGTGGTGTATTTCCATTGGCATGGTGTGACCAAATCTCCCTTCTTGTTGATGAATCCACATAAACCTTTGTCATCACATACCGATGCCAAGCCTTCGCAAAAAGGTTCCGCCATATCCCATTGGCAGGGAATAATCTCTTTGCCGGATTTGTCGACATATCCCCACTTGCCGTTGTGTTCGCACACACGCGCGAGATTTTCGCTGAATGGTTGGATTCTTTTCCATCGACTGGCTAATATAATTCTGCCGCGTTTGTTAATGATATAATCCTTTCCTTCGGTATCTTTTGCTACAGTATAACCATCCTGAAACCGTTTTATATCCATCCATTGGCAAGGTATGACAACTTTTCCCGTAGTGTCAATGTATCCGCATTTGTTGTCCGCGTCTCTAACTATTGCAAGCCCGTCTCGGAAAGTGGAGATTGCCTTATACTTGCAGGGAACAATCATTTCCCCAGTTCTGTCAATAAGTCCATACCGCTTTCTGCCATTCATTACTTTTGCAATTCCTCTGACATAGACTATAATGTCATACCATTTGCACGGAATGACCATTCTCCCAGTCTGGTCAATGCAGCCCCACTTGCCGTTGGAGTCTTTAACGGAGGCTATCCCTTTTGTGAATGATCCTGCTCTTTCCCATACATAAGGAATCACAACCTTTCCCGTTGTGTCGATGTAGCCGTATTTGTTATTGCAGACACTCTTTACAGGAACAAGTCCTTCGGAGAAATTAACAGGTTCCACATGCCATTGTGCGGGTATGACAACCTTTCCGTTTTGGTCAGCAAATCCCATTAGAAAAAAGCCGTCAATATATGTTTTGAGTTTAGGTTCTGCCGGTTGCTTTATAGTCTGGTTATTCATTATTGGTTCCATCTTCTACTTGTTTTTTCACTATGTAACGACTTATTGACACATTGATGTTATGCCCGATGCAGAATGTCGGAGACTCCTTTTCCACGGTCAACCCATTGGCATGGCAATCCTTGACAAGTTCATCAAAACGAGCCTTGTCTCCCCGCGCTTGGCTTATCAATATTGACATATAGATATCTGGATAATGGGATTTGAGGTATGCGCATTGGTAAGCAACCCGAGTATAGCAGACAGCGTGGCTTTTGTTGAATACATGGCTCCCCTCGGTTTTCCACTCCTCCCATATCTTGGCGAGTGCCTCCTTGGAGTGGCCTTTCTCCTGTCCGCCCTCGAAGAACTTCGGTTCCAACCAGGCAATGGCTTCTTTCTGTTTTTTGCAGATGGCGTTACGGAGGAATGCGCTTTGTCCATGAGTGAAGCCTGCCAACTGTTGGCTCAACTGCATAATCTGTTCTTGGTACAATGTGAGTCCGTAGGTGCTTTTAAGTACATCCTCCATCTCCGGCAGAGCATAGGTTATTTCCTCTTTGCCGTTTTTGCGTTCTATGAGTTTGGCTATTTTATTCATGCTTCCAGGACGATACATGGCGTTCATGGCAATGAGGTCTTCAAAGGAGCAAGTCTTCAATTTGCGTAGTTCCATCTGTAATCCCGTACTCTCAAACTGGAACACTCCCAAGGTATTGCCCTCGGAGAACAGTTGATATGTGAGTTCATCATCAAGAGGGATATTGTCAATATCAAATTTCTCATCCATATAGTATTTGATATTGTGTATGCAACGCTCAATTACAGTCAGCGTATTAAGTCCAAGGAAATCCATCTTGACAAATCCAACATCTTCAATGGAATGGGCATCATACTGTGTAACGAGAATAGGCTTTCCGCTGGAGCTATCCTTGACCGTCCACATCGGTGCACTGTTGCAGATGTCCTGCGATGATATGATGATGCCGCAGGCGTGGAGGCCGATACTCCGGTTTGTGCCTTCCAGTTCCGCTGCGTAAGTGAGTGCTTGTTTTAATTTGTCATCATCACCCTCCATGATACGGCGAAATTCTGGAACATATTTGGTGCAGTTTTTGAGAGTTGTCACTTTAAATTTGCCATTTTCGTCCTTAATGATGTCGGGAACGAGTTTTTTGAGAGCTTCAATAGTTTCGGCGGGCATTTTCTCCAAGCGCAGCATATCGGCTAAACTGCTCTTTGCGCCCAATGTACCGTATGTGACGATGTGTGCAACTCTTTTACTCCCATACGTCTTTTTAACCCATTTAATTACCTTTTCTCTACCCTCTGAATCAAAGTCAAGGTCGATGTCAGGTATATTACAGCTTCTTGTATAGTAAAAACGTTCAAACAAAAGACCGTATTTTATCGGGTCTATATCGGTGATTTTTAGGCAATATGCAACAATTGAACCAGCGGCGCTGCCTCTCCCTGGACCTACACGGACTCCCAGTTCCTCACGGGCTGCTCTGACAATGTTCCAAACGAGAAGGAAGTACCCTGCAACACCTTTTTTCTTGATAACATTAAGTTCGGATGTGATGCGCTGGATATGTTCTGTTCCTGAGCTTTCTCCATAGCGTTCCCTGGCGCCATTCCATACAAGATATTCAAGATACTCATTATCGGTCTTAACCGTATCACTTAACTCCTCGGGGATAGGTGTCACTGGCCATTGAGGAGCGTTGTTAATGCTGTACATCTCTATCTTGTCCGCAATTTCCATTGTGGTTTCAAGTGCCTCTGGAAGGTCGGAGAATATAGCCTGCATCTCCTTGGGACTTTTGAGCCACTCTTGTTTGGTGTAGTAATAGCGTTTGGGGTCATCGATATCCTGCTGCGATGCCAAGCAGAGGAGGCGGTCGTATGCTTCGCCGTGTTCCTCTAAAACAAAGTGTACATCATTGGTAGCCACTAACTTAATATTGTATTTCCTCGCTATTCGGCTTAGTTCAGGTTCCACCATCATCTGATAACGGTAGCGGTCGTGGTTGGCGTTGGGTTTGTCGGTCTTATGACGATTCAACTCAATGTAGTAGTCTTCTCCAAATGTCTCTTTGAACCAAGAGGCCAGATGTTCTGCCTCGGCAATTTTCCCTTGTAGAATAAGTTGAGATAATTCACCCTTGATGCCGCCGGAGAGTACGATTATACCTTCCTTGTTCTTGGCTAGAACGATGCGGTCTATTCTCGGTATATCTTTGAACATACCATCGGTGTAAGAGAGTGATGTGAGTCTGCACAAGGAATAGTATCCCTGTAGGTTTTTTGCAAGAAGCGTCAGTCTCCATCCTGCATAATCCACAAGATATTGCTCTTTGGTCACTGGGTCTTTCTCCCAATGGTTGCAACTTTTGTCGTACATTGTGCGCTGGGCGCAGTAGACATCCATTCCCACGATAGGTTTGAACAACGGTTCTCCTTCGGTTCGTTTTATGTTCTCTTTTTCCACTGTGTCAAGGAACTCCTTAATGCCGAACATACCACTGTGGTCTGTTAATGCCATTGCATACATACCATCCTTCTTGGCTTTTGCGACGAGTTCAGGAATCTTGCTCAAACCATCCTGAAATGAATAATGGGAATGCACATTCAGATGCGTAAATGTAGGCTCTGATAATTGTTTTTTGTCGGTTTTCATATTGTTTAATTTTTGATGTTATTTTGGGAGAGCTCTACATTAGTAATACGAAGAGGTCAATTTAAGAACTTTTTTGCGAAAATGTAAAAGGTTGTTATAAAGGTTTTTGTGTTGGTTTTCCCGAAAGGTTGTTTAACATCTGCATTACATTTTATTCGCAGACGTTCTGTTTTCTTCTTGTGTCCGTTTTACAAAAATCAGAACCTCACCCCAGTCTTCCCCGCGACCAAAAACGATGGCATCATGCAGGATGAAATCACGCCGTTCATAGTCCTTTACAGCCGGATGGTCGGAGTAGTCAACATACCCCAGAGCCACCACTGCTTCGGCGGTGTTGTCCTCTGTGCGGTACTGTTGTTCATAGAACTTGCGCAGATTTTCTAATGAATCGTCTGTCATTGTTTTGGTTGCCTATTTGTTCTCACCAGTCTCGGATGTTTAGTCAAAGGCGAAGATGTACTTGTACTGTCTTTGAGGGTAGATTCGCTTGATGACATCAGCCGACAGGTCGGAGGCAATCATGGCTAACCCGTTGCCGAGATAGAGCCATCCTCTGTGCCGTGTGTTGTACTGCAGTTCGCGCATCTTGAACTCATTGTGACGGCTGGCCACGAAGTTCGCACACCATCTGCCTTTGCGGGCATTTCCACAGAACATCACGTCGACCTTGGACTTGCTGTCATTGATGTCGCGCTGGAGTTTCTCCGAGAGGTTGAGCATATCCAGAATGCCGTCCATATTGACACCGGCATTGGCGGCGTCAAGGATGGTATCGATGGAAATGCCATTCTTGCGGATTTCGGCCAATTTCTTGCCGCCGTCTTCCAAATCCAGACTGTTGATTGCCGCACGTTCTTCGAGGTTGAAGTCCGAGGCAAACCTTCTCTCAGTGTAGACACCATTCTGCTGGAGAATCTCGAGGTTCTTGAAGAAGTTGGGATACTTGGCGGGCTTTTCACTCACCTGACTGCTGACGTTTGCATTGTTCTGTTCCATATCGATTGCGTTTTTCAAAAATTGAATATGATATATTATACTGAGAATTTCGTTGAGTTTAGAAATACAATATGCTAAAATGTTGAATTTTAACTATTTGATATTTTGGTGTTTTAACACTTGCATAACATTTATTTTGCGTATGGATTATTTTTCGTATCTTTGCAACGAGAAACAATACATCAGATGGACTACAAAAATTTGGAAATGCTCTCCTGGTTGGTTGCCCAGTTCCGTAGAGCTGGAGAGACAGGAATCACATTCGACCAGTTGATAGACAGACTTGTCGATGAACCGAATATGGAGAAGATTATGCCCAAGCGGACATTTCACAACTATCTGAAAGAACTCCGAGACAGGTTTGGTATCAAAATAGAATGTGTCAACCGCCTTCAACACGATGTAGGGAAGAATGCATTGTCAGAGGAGAACAGAAGATACCGCTACCGGTTGGTGGAAGAGCCGAAGAGTGACAGCGCCCCCTGGACGATGCCGTTCCTGATGGCTTTTGAGACATCGGCTGTTATGAGGCAGTTGCAGGACGCGGAAGTGAACAAGCAATATATTTATATTGACAACCAACGAAATGGGGCTGAAAACGTGAACATCCTGCTTGATGCCATTAGACAGCAGCAATGCGTTGATTTATATTACCATGACCCCAGAACAGGGTTCCCATATCTTCAAAATGATTTTGGGCCCCTTGGATTGGTGCAGAAAGATTACGTCTGGTATGTGTTGGGAGTCACAAACTATCGTGCGGAGAGGATATGGCCGTTGCGTTTGCTGACAGACATCAAAATAAAAGACATCAAGTATCGTCCGGTCTCTGGTTTTTCACCAGACAAGTTTTGGAAGGCAAAAAAGAATCTGTGGCAGGAATATGTTGTTTTATAATAAAAAAAGTTTATCTCGATACAATATTGCAATGGCGAATGTATATTAGCTTCTATCATTTAGATGTATGGAGGTTACTGTTGACAATAAAGTCTTCTTTATTTGCTGATATGCCACCGAACAGATGGGGTTGCATGCTGAAAGATGTATTCGAAAAGGGCTATTCGGTGGAATAGTGACATTTTATTTTGGGACGTATGTTAATAGGAATGCGCAGTAAATCATGGTTATAAATTCAAATGAGCATTTGGTCTGGAAAAATAGGGGACGGTTTCGGAATTTCCCTCGGGGAAAGGTTGTATTTTTGCAGCAGAAAAAGAACGCGAGAATGGGGTGAATGAGGGGATGTGAGAAAGTGTAAGTAAAAACAGAATAGAAAAACAATAAATAAAGAAAGGAGTAACATCATGAAGACTTCGAAAGTAATCGCACTTGCAATGGTAGCCCTGGCGCTGAGCGCCACGCCGGCATTGGCACAGCGTGGCGGCGGAAGCCGTGGCGGTGGCGGTAGCCACAGCAGCTCGATGAGCAGCAGCCGCAGTTCGTCCGGCAGTTCGTTCAGCGGTAGCCGCTCGAGCAGTTCTTCGTCGAGCCGCAGTTCGTACAGCGGTTCTTCGTCAAGCCGCAGCTCATACAGCAGCAGCCGTTCGAGCAGTTCATACAGCAGTCCCAGCCGCAGCAGCTCGGTGAGCAGCCGCTCGTCTAACCGCAGCAGCGTTGCTGCACCGAGTCGCGGCAGCTCGTCGGTGCGTAGCGGCGCCTCTTCGTCGCGGGCGGGTGTCTCCAGCCGTGGAGAGGGTATGCGCAGCGCCCCGTCGGTGCGTGGTGCCCGTGAGGCCGGTGTGACGTCGAGCCGCGGCGGAGCCCCTGTCGCTTCGCGCAGGGACGTCAACGCTTCGTCGCCGCGTACCCGTGGTGGCGCTGTCACCGCCGGCAACGGCCGTGTATCGGCCGGCCGTGCCAACGACGTGACCCCGTACGCCCGTCCGGGTCGCCCCGGCGGCGTGATGCCACCGAGCCATCGCCCCATCCACCCGGCCCCCTACTTCTACCATCCGTGGCATCATCACATGGTGCACTGCCACCCCATTTTCTGGGATCCGCTGCCCCCGCGCCCATGGTACTGGCCCGGCTTCTGGATCTACTGCAACAGCTACTGGTATGACTACCATGTGACCGATGTGGTTGTGGTACACGACTATGTGCAGAACAAATACAATGTGGACCTTGTGACCTACGGCATCAGCGGCGACATTATGTATGCCATAGTGCGCGACGGTGGCGACACCTACCTGCAGGTCTACGACAAGGACGACCACCTGCTGGCAGAGCAGAAGATCAACCGCAAGTACTGCAACATGGTCATCGACAGTGAGAACGGCGGCTGCTGGATTTCGAAGAAGAACGAGAAAGACCCGCTGCTCTTCATCTGGGCCGAAGGACAGCTGCTTATCTACGAGGCTGATTAAAAGACATACGAATATAAAGAAAAGCCCGTCGCTGGATAGCGACGGGCTTTTCTGTTGGTGTATTTCTGACAGGATTACTGCAGCTTGGCCAGGGCCTCTTTGATGCGTCGGAGGGCTTCGCGGAGGAGGTCCTCGCTGGTGGCATAGGAGAGGCGGATGCAGCTGTCGTCACCGAAGGCGCTGCCCATCACAGTGGCTACGCCGGCTTCGTTGAGCAGGTAGAAGGCCATGTCGGTCGAGTTCTCAATCTTCGTGCCGTTGTAGCTCTTGCCGTAGTAGGAGCTGCAGTCGGGGAAGAAGTAGAAGGCACCCTGCGGCAGGCGCACCTTGAGGCCGGGAATCTCGCAGAGGAGCTTGTAGACCATGTCGCGGCGCATCTGGAAGATGTTGCGCATGTCGATGATGTCCTTCGAGGTCTTGGGGTCCATCAGCATGGCGCAGACGGTGGCTTTCTGGGCGATGGAGCAGGTGGCGCTGGTCA
>JAEEGL016785524.1_pt1 | contig 12202 bp, 12 predicted proteins | sample 9134231 | NCBI WGS metagenome assembly JAEEGL01 (sample SAMN16246548, study PRJNA631951) | gut metagenome | biome: gut microbiome; feature: rumen; material: fiber-attached | host: Bos | place: Iran: Karaj | collected 2018-10
CGGAGAGCTTACTCCTGTTTTCTTTGGATCAGCACTTCAGAACTTTGGCGGAGAGCTCTTTTTACATCACTTCCTCAAGATGGCTACTCCTCCAACAGGAAGGGTTTCAGCAGAAGGTGAAAAGATCGATCCTTTAGAGAGAGACTTTACTGCTTTCGTATTCAAGATCCAGGCCAATATGAACAAGGCACACAGGGACAGAGTTGCCTTCATGAGAATCTGCTCAGGAAGATATGATGCGGATAAAGAAGTTAAGCATATGCAGAGCGGAAAGGTAATGCGCCTTTCACAGCCCCAGCAGCTTATGGCGGATGAGCGAAAGATCCTTTCAGAGGCTTATGCGGGAGACATCATGGGCGTGTTCGATCCGGGTATCTTTTCAATCGGAGATACCGTGTGCATGCCAAAGGACAGCGTTACCTACGAGGGAATCCCTACCTTTGCACCAGAGCATTTTGCAAGGGTAAGACAGGTTGATACCATGAAGCGTAAGCAGTTCGTAAAGGGTATCACACAGATTGCCCAGGAGGGTGCAATTCAGATATTCCAGGAGTACAACACCGGACTTGAGGAGATTATTGTAGGCGTTGTCGGTGTTCTGCAGTTTGATGTCTTGAAGTTTAGGCTTGAAAGCGAGTACAATGTAGATATCATCCTTGAAAATCTTCCCTATGAGTACATCAGATGGGTTGATAACGATGATGTTGATATGTCCACACTTGTTGGAACTTCAGACATGAAGAAGATAAAGGATATGCGCGACAGACCGCTTCTTCTCTTTGTAAATGAGTGGAGTGTAGGTATGACTATGGAGAGAAATAAAGGTCTGGTTCTTTCTGAGTTTAAGAAAAACTAATTTCTTTTCGGAGGGGGATTGTTTGAGAAAGTCGGGACGCATTAGCAAAAGAATGATGGCTGTCATGATGACGGCCTTTGTTGCGGCAGCAAGCCTTATGGGCTGCCAGAGTGATATCGTAGACAACTATCTCGAGGACCTTGGGATGATCGATCCTGATAATAAGGTGGATCAGACTCTCACAGGCGAGAATGATAATGTTTCTAACGAAATTGAGCAGGAGTCTGCTCAGGCCAGTGCTACAGCTGTTACTGTTAATCCTGACGGGGACAAAGACTCTTTTCCTTCTCTGGGAGACAATGAATCCGCTGCGGATGAGCAGTTTTCATCGACCTATACAGAGACATCCGGAGCTGAAACTGATAAGGATATTCAGAAGGCAAGAGAGGAAGCCGGTCTTACGGAAGATGGCATAGAGGCTCTTAAGAAGCAGCAGGAGGGGCTCTATGCTTACGAGCGTCTCACTGATGCGGGAAAGACTCTTTATGTGGAGATGCTGGCTGTCCTTCAGAACCTTGCATCTGATGTTACCGTGTCCACCACCAGTGACGAAGCAATTGAACTGGTTTACGATTATGTGATGGCTGATCATCCGGAGATTTTCTATGTGGATGGATACCAGTACACGAATTATTCTGTGGGCGATACCATCACCAGAGTTTCTTTTACGGGAAACTATCTCTACGGAGAGGATGAGGTTGCTCGAAGAAAGACACAGATCAATGAGGCGGTAAATAAATGCCTTGCGGGAGCACCTTCAACTGATGATGATTATCTTACTATCAAATATGTCTACGAGTATCTGATCGCCCATACTGATTACGATATGGAAGTTGAGGACAATCAGAATATCTGCTCGGTATTTATTGATGGCAGGAGCGTTTGCAATGGCTATGCCAAGGCTGCCCAGTACCTGCTTGGAAAACTGGGAGTACCATGTACACTGGTTGTAGGAACTGTTGACACCAAGAACAGCACCGGAGTGCGTCATGCATGGAATCTGGTTTTATGCAACAATGCATATTATTACCTGGATGTGACATGGGGTGATGCTTCCTACCAGACAGTATCAGGCGAGACAGCCGATGCTGCAAAGCTTCCCGATGTCAACTACGACTATCTTAATGTAACGACGGAAGAGATCTCAAAAAATCATGAGATATTTGATACCATAGCAATGCCGCTTTGCAGCAGTATGAGTGACAATTACTATGTGAGGGAGAATGAATATTTTACCAACGCAGAACTGTCACTTATTGGAGATCTTTTTGACAGAAGATACAAAGACGGAAGCGAGAATGTGACCATTAAGTGCGCGTCGGATGATGTGTACGATGAGCTTTTTGAGGCGCTTATCACCAACAGGAAGGTATTTGATTACCTTCAGGGAGATACTTCACAGGTTTCCTATACAACTTTTCAGGACACCAGAACCATCATCTTTTGGATATAAGGTGAGGTTACGGGCAAATTGTGGTATAATTATTAGGATGTTTTGAATAATGAGGTAAGAAAAATGGCAAAAGAGACATTAGATGTTGGAACAGTTAAGATTGCGGATGATGTAGTTGCAAGGATAGCAGTCCTGGCAGCCCTTGAAGTTGACGGAGTTTCAGCTATGGCCGGAAACTTTACAAGCGATATGCTTGAGAAGGTCAGCAGAAAAAATCTTTCAAAGGGTGCCAAGGTGCTGGTTGACGGCGGAATAGTAAAGGTTGATCTTGCGCTTATGATGGCATACGGTTTCAATATTCCGGCAACCTGTCAGCAGGCTCAGACCAGAGTTAAGAATTCAATTGAGAACATGACCGGTCTTACCGTTACTGATGTAAATATCAGAATCGCCGGAATCACAATGCCCAAGGCATAAAGAAGGAATATAAAATATGAACAGAACTGAACTTCGTGAGCAGATTTTTAAGCTGCTTTTCAGAGTAGAATTTAATCCCATGGAGGATATGTCAGAGCAGGAAGAACTCTTTACACAGACTGCAGATGATGAGATATCCACCAAGGATGCAGATTATATCAGAGAAAAATACGAGAGCATTGCAGCAAAGCTCCCGGAGATAGATGAGGCAATCAACAAAGAGACTACAGGATGGAGCACATCCAGAATCGCGAAGGTTGACCTGACTATCTTAAGGCTCGCTATCTATGAGATCAGGTATGATGAGTCGGTGCCAACAGGTGTGGCTATCAACGAGGCTGTTGAGCTTGCCAAGAAATTCGGTCAGGATGGCTCACCATCATTTGTAAACGGAGTGTTAGCTAAATTTGCGCAGTGAATATACAGTCACACAGGTTAATTCCTATATAAAGAATATGTTCAGTCAGGACTTTCTTCTTAAATCCATCGTGATAAAGGGAGAGGTCAGTAACTGCAAGTACCACTCATCGGGGCATGTATATTTCACCCTGAAGGACAGTGGTGGTTCAATAGCCTGCGTGATGTTTAAGAGCGACCGGGACAGAGGACTTCAGTTCCAGATGAAAGAGGGACAGCAGGTCAAAGCTTCCGGCTCTGTAACTGTATATGAAAGAGATGGTAAATACCAGCTTTATGCCAGAAGTATCGAACTGGATGGAGCTGGAGCTCTTTATGAGAAATTTGAAGAGCTTAAGAATAGATTAAAGGAATCAGGCATGTTTGCCGATGAGTACAAGCAGCCGATTCCAAAGTACATACGTACTCTCGGTGTAGTAACAGCGCCCACAGGGGCAGCGGTGCAGGACATAATCAATGTGTCCACCAGGAGAAATCCGCATATTCAGATCATTCTTTATCCTGCCATTGTACAAGGTGATAAGGCAGCCGAGAGCATAGTTAAGGGAATTGAGTTTTTATCCCATGCTCAGGTCGATACTATCATCGTTGGACGTGGCGGAGGTTCTATTGAAGATTTATGGGCTTTCAACGAGGAGATTGTCGCCCAGGCAATCTTTGACTGCCCAATTCCAATTATTTCAGCAGTCGGACATGAGACAGATACGACAATTGCAGACTTTGTTTCTGACAGAAGGGCGGCGACTCCTTCTCAGGCGGCGGAGCTGGCAGTTTTCGAATATGACAGGTTTTTGCAGGATCTTATGGATTACCGGAATGCCCTCACCGTGCGAATGGAGAAAAAGCTTAGGGGGCTTTCTCTTGAGGAAAAGAGATATGCAGAGAGCCTTAAGCATTTGAGCCCCATGGGAAAGATCAGGGACAGGCTTCTTAGGATGGACCAGTTCCAGGATACTCTAAACAAAGCCATGATGGGCAGGCTTTCAGATGCAAGGCACAGGCTGGGAATAGATGTGGAGAGGCTTAAAGGTCTTTCACCCTTGGATAGATTAAAGGGTGGATATTCCTACGTTTCCGGAGATGATGACAAAAACATACGAAGCATAAAGGATGTTGGTGAGGGTGATGCGCTCAAGATTTATGTCAGCGACGGACTGGTCAGGGCGAAGGCACTTGGAACGGAAGAAGTACCTTTTATCTCGGATAAGAAACAGTAAAAAGTTACTTATGGCTTACAGAGGATTATAATAAATGGCAGCTAAAAAAGAAGAAAAGAAATTGACTATAGAGGAGGCTTTTTCTGAAATCGAGCAGAAGATAAAGGCCTTGGAGAATGAGGATATTTCACTGGAGGATTCCTTCAGGGAGTATCAGGACGGAATGACTCTTTTGAAGTACTGCCACGAGGCTATTTCAGAAGTTGAGAAGAAGGTTCAGATGATAGCGCAGGACGGCAGCCTGGAGGAGTTTGAATAAATGAACAGTGAAGTTTTTGAGAAGAAGCTTACGGACAGAGCGGCTTTTTTTGAAGATGTTTTAAAGAAGTTTCTGCCAAAGGAAGAGGGCTATGCAAAGACTGTTCTTGAGGCGATGAACTACAGCCTTCTTGCCGGAGGAAAAAGGATAAGACCCGTTATGATGCTGGAGTCTTTTAGGCTCTTTGCAGGAAGCGATGCTGATACAAAAAATCTTGAGCCCTTTATGTGTGCCATGGAGATGATCCACACCTATTCGCTGGTGCATGATGATCTTCCTGCCATGGACAACGATGAGTACAGAAGGGGACGAAAGACAACCCATGCTGTATACGGAGCGGGGATGGCGACGCTGGCCGGGGACGGTCTTTTGAACTATGCCTATGAGACAGCGGTTCAAGGTGCTATAAATGGCGGTGCTCTTTCTGATTATGACGGGGAGTCAAAAAACAGATATCTGGCTGCGTTAGAGGTTCTTACCACCAAGGCAGGTGTTTACGGAATGGTGGGTGGACAGTGCGCTGATGTGTGTGCTGAGAACTCAGCAGAGCCCGATGAAGAGAAGGCAAAAGACATTCTTCATTACATAGATGAGAACAAGACCGGAGCGCTTATTGAGAGCAGCCTTATGGTGGGTGCCATAATCGGCGGAGCATCAAAGGAGCAGGTCCTTAAGATGGAAAAAGTTGGAAGCAATGTGGGCATTGCATTCCAGATCCAGGACGACATTCTGGACATCGAGGGAACGGCGGAGGAGCTCGGAAAGCCCATAGGCTCTGACATCAAGAATGGTAAGAGCACCTATGTAAGCCTATATGGAATGGAAAAGGCGAAAGAGAAGGTTAAGGAGCTGTCGGATGAAGCTATAGAGATCCTTGGAAGCTTTGGATACAGCGATACCTTTTTACAGGAGCTTTTTGAGTACCTGATTTACAGGAAGAAGTAACGAAACGTACAGGCGGAAAAACAATATGCTTCTTGATCAGATAAATAAAACTGGTGATATAAAGAATATACCTCAGGAAAAATATCCTGAGCTTGCCCAGGAAATAAGAGATTTCCTGATAGAAAAGATTTCTGTGACCGGCGGGCATTTGGCATCAAACCTTGGTGTGGTTGAACTCACCATGGCGCTTCATGCTGCCTTAAATCTTCCTGAGGACAAGATCATCTGGGATGTGGGACATCAGTCCTATACCCATAAGCTTTTAACCGGAAGAAAGGCGGGGTTTGATACACTTCGTCAGTTCGGAGGAATGAGTGGATTTCCAAAAAGATGTGAGTCCGATTGCGACTGTTTTGATACGGGACACAGCTCCACTTCCATCTCTGCCGGACTTGGAATGGTAAAGGCAAGAGACCTTAAGGGCGAGGATTATGCTGTGGTCTCTGTCATCGGTGACGGATCCCTGACGGGAGGGCTTGCTTACGAAGCCATGAACAATGCTTCAAAGCTGGAGACCAATTATATAATTATTCTCAATGACAACGAGATGTCCATCTCCGAGAGTGTAGGAGGAATGGGCAAATATCTTAATAATGTGCGTACAGCTCAGGGATATCTTACTCTGAAGGAGGATGTGTATGCACAGCTTCGAACCAGCACAAAGGTAGTGTCATCCATCAGAAGAGCAAAGAACAGCTTTAAGCAGCTCTTTGTTCCGGGCATGGTATTTGAGAACCTTGGTATCACTTATCTTGGCCCTGTGGACGGACATGATACCGCAGGACTTATAAGAGTCATCAAAGAGGCCAGAAAAGTCAAGAAGGCTGTAATGATCCACATCGTGACCAAGAAAGGTAAGGGCTATGAGCCTGCAGAAAGGCACCCTGCAAGGTTCCACGGCACTGAGCCATTCTTAGTTGAGAATGGTCTTCCAAGTAATCCAAGAACTACCGCCAACTATCAGGATATCTTTTCCACGGTTATGTGTAAGCTTGGCGCCAGAGATAATAAGGTTGTTGCCATCACTGCAGCCATGGCTGACGGCACAGGTCTTAAGAGATTCAGGAATATGTATCCGGACAGATTTGTTGATGCGGGAATAGCCGAAGAGCATGCGGTAAGCTTTGCTGCCGGTCTTGCCATTGGCGGATACAAGCCGGTGTTTGCGGTTTATTCATCGTTCCTACAAAGAGCCTACGATCAGATCATGGAAGACGTATGTCTCCAGAATCTGCCGGTGGTATTTGCCATAGACAGAGCCGGACTAGTGGGATCTGACGGAGAGACCCACCAGGGTATTTTTGACATCTCATACATGTCATCCATGCCCAATATGCATATTATGGCACCCAAGAACAAATGGGAGCTTTCCGATATGCTCAAGTTCGCTGTGAATTTTAACGGACCTACGGCTATCAGATATCCAAGGGGTAACGCCTATGACGGGCTGAAGGAATTCAGGGCACCTATAGAGATGGGTAAGTGTGAGCCTATCTATGAGGAGAAAGACATCTGCCTTCTTGCAGTTGGAAGCATGGTCAAGATCGCAGAAGAAGTAAGAAGGATCCTAAAGGACAACGGGCTTAGATGTTCACTGGTCAACGCCAGATTTGTAAAACCTATAGATACAGACTACATCCATCGCGCTGTCGGAACTCACAGACTCTTTGTCACCATGGAAGAGAACGTGGCTACAGGCGGCTACGGCGAGAAGGTCAGAAGCTACATTGATGAAAAGAAACTTGACGCCAATGTACTCAGCATAGCTATTCCGGATCAGTTTGTAACTCACGGAAGTGTAGACAAGCTCTACAAAGAGCTTAAGATCGATGCAGAGTCCATTGCAGAGAGAGTATTGAAGGAAGTACGGTAAATACTTATATGGCAAAGGATAAAGAGAGACTGGATGTACTTTTGGTGAACAGAGGACTGGCAACCTCCAGAGAGAAGGCAAAGAGCCTTATCATGGCCGGCGAAGTTTTTGTAAACGGTCAGAGGGAGGATAAGCCGGGAACCACCTTTGAGGAATCCAAGATAAAGAGCCTTGAGGTTAGGGGAGAGACCCTTCCCTACGTCAGCAGAGGCGGACTTAAGCTGGAGAAGGCTGTCAACAATTTCGGCTTTTCTCTTCAGGGAAAAGTCTGTATGGATATAGGAGCTTCAACAGGAGGCTTTACCGACTGTATGCTCCAGAACGGAGCTGTGAAGGTATATTCCGTTGATGTTGGACACGGACAGCTTGACTGGAAGCTTAGAAGTGACGACCGTGTGGTATGCATGGAGAAGACCAATTTCAGATATATGGTCAGGGATGACATTGAGGATGATCTGGACTTTGCATCCTGTGATGTGTCTTTTATCTCACTTACAAAGATACTTCTTCCCGCCAGAAAGCTTTTGAAGGATGGCGGAGAGATGGTGTGTCTCATTAAACCTCAGTTTGAGGCGGGGCGCGATAAGGTTGGAAAAAAAGGGGTTGTAAGAGATCCAAAGGTCCACAAAGAGGTGGTCCACAGAATCTTTGATTTTATGGGCATCTCAGGATTTGAGGTGCTTCATTTGTCTTTCTCCCCCATAAAGGGGCCGGAGGGCAACATAGAGTATCTGATCCATATCAGAAAAGATGAGAAGGAAAACGAGAGGGTAAACGCTCTTACAGAAGCAGAGGGCGAGAAGCTTTTAAAGGAAATAGAGGAAAACGGACAGGGTATTTCGTTCCTCGAAGAGAATAACAGGTTAATTGATACTATAGTAGCATCAGCGCATGGGGAGCTTGAGTAGAGACTATGGAAAAATTCTGTATTGTTACCAACAAGATCAAGGATGCTGACCTAAAAATCACAAATCACATCAAGGAGTATCTTGAAGAGAGAGGAAACACCTGCATCATCGCCAGTGAGAAGAAGGAAGATGATCCGCTTCTTGTAACAAGAAGACATCTTTCTGTAATTCCTGAGGACACGGATCTTTGCATTGTTCTTGGAGGCGATGGGACTATGCTTCAGGCTGCAAGAAGCATAGCTTATCTGGATATCCCGCTTATAGGGATCAATCTTGGGACCATGGGATACCTTACAGAGGTGGAGGAGTCCTCTGTTGATGATGCGCTGGAAAAGATATTAAACGATCAGTATGAGATCGAGGACAGAATGATGCTAAGGGGCAGTATTTCCGGAAGCCTCGAGGGCAAGAAGGATTATTCCTTAAATGATATCATCATTACCAGATATCAGGAGATCTCAACCATCGGCTATAATATCTATGTAAATGATCAGTTCCTTAGCAGCTACTATGCGGATGGTCTTATTATTTCAACACCCACAGGTTCTACAGGTTACAATATGTCAGCCGGTGGTCCTATCATTGAGCCTTTGGCAAATATGATCCTGGTTACACCGATCTGCCCTCATACACTTAATTCCAGGAGCCTTGTCTTTTCACCGGGAACAAGGATCGAGGTGGAGCTGATGGAGGGGAGATTTGGACAGAAACAGCAGGCACTTACAAGCTTTGACGGCAACGGAAACATTCTTTTGCAGTCCGGTGACAAGATCGAGATAAAGAAATCAAAGAAGACAACTAAAATATTGAGACTTAACAGAGTGAGCTTTGTAGAAATGATTAGTAAGAAATTTGAAAAATAATCCTTTAGGAGGTGTGCTTTGAAAAAGAACAGGCATGACAAGATTATTGAGATTATCAACAGTCACGAGGTAGAGACTCAGGAACAGTTGGCCGCTTTATTGAGCGAAGCCGGATATGAGGTTACTCAGGCGACCATATCAAGGGACATCAGGCAGATGAAGCTGACAAAGATGGTCCTTGAAGACGGAAGGCAGAAGTATATTTACGCCAATGCTGATCCGAAGGTAATGCATGATAAGTACGTCAATGTCTTAAAGGCCGGATATGTTAGTATCGATGTGGCACAGAATCTTTTGGTCATCAAGACCGTTCCCGGAATGGCCATGGCTCTTGCAACAGCTATAGATGCGCTTGAAGTGTCAGAAGTAGTTGGATGCATTGCGGGAGATGACACAATTTTTGTTGCTATCAGGACTGCTGATGATGCAGAGAATCTTCGTGAAAGATTTATCCGCCTGATAGGAAGAGAGTAAGAAAAAAGGATACTGGGGGCGGAGGCAATCCGGCTTACAGTAAAATTGGGGTCCTCATTGCTGGAATGAGAGAGGAAATATGTTATATAGTTTACACGTTAAAAATCTTGCTCTGATAAAGGAGCAGGAGATTGAATTTTCAAAGGGGCTGAACATCCTTACCGGTGAGACCGGCGCAGGAAAATCCGTAATTATCGGCTCCGTGAATCTGGCTCTGGGAGGAAAAGCCGATCCTTCGATGATAAGGACCGGAGAGGAATATGCACTGGTGGAGCTGACCTTCGGTGTTGAGAAGGGGCTCCAGATGGAACGCTTAAAGGAAATGGATATCCCCATCGAGGAGGACGGGACTGTGGTGATCTCAAGGAAGATCATGCAGGGTAGAAGTGTCTCCAAAGCCGGTGGGGAGGCTGTATCAGCAAAACAGCTCAAGGAAATCGGTAATATCCTGATCAATATTCACGGACAGAATGATCATCAGGAACTTCTCCACAGAAAAAAGCATATGGAGATACTGGATGGCTACTGCGCAGAGGAGCTTGGTAGCCTTTTTGGTGAGCTTTCAGATGATTATGGCAGGATGAAAGACCTGGAAAAAGAGCTCTCGGAGTCTGATATTGATGAGAGTGCAAGGCTCAGGGAACAGGAGCTTTTAGAGTTTGAGATAGGTGAGATCAATGATGCACAGGTGGTAATTGGCGAGGATAAAGATCTGGAGAATCTCTATCACAGGATGGTTAATTCCAGAAAGATCTCCGAATCGGTATACACCGTATCATCCATGATAAGCTCTGGTGACGGAGAGGAATGTGTGCAGGATCTGGTTGGAAGAGCAGTAAGGGAATTGGGATCTGTTGTGACCTATGACGATGCGTTATCGGATCTTCTTTCTCAGCTTTCAGATGTGGAGAATCTTCTTTCAGACTTTGGACATTCTTTGTCAGGATATATGAAGGATCTGGAGTTTGACGAGGAGACCTTCAGAAACACAGAGGACAGGTTGAATACCTTAAATCACTTAAAGGATAAGTACGGCGGAAGCCTGGAGGCTGTCCTTAAATACATGGATGAGAAACAGCTTCGCTTAGATGCCCTCACAGATCTTGATGCTCACAGAAACAGGTTGATGAATGAGCTTTCTGAAGTTAAGGAAAAAGTTCTTTTGATCTGTAAGAAGGTATCTGACGTAAGAAGGAAAGGTGCAAAGGCTCTTTCTAAGAAGCTCAAGGAAGCGCTCATTGACCTGAACTTTTTGGATGTGCAGTTTGAGATTGACGTAAGAAGTGATGAGGAGAAGATCACGGCCCGGGGCTATGACGACGTGGAATTTATGATTTCCACCAATCCGGGAGAGTCACTAAGACCCCTTGATCAGATAGCCAGCGGCGGTGAGCTTTCAAGAATAATGCTGGCACTTAAGACGGTGGTGGCTGACAGAGATGACATCAGTACCCTTATCTTTGATGAGATTGATGCCGGTATCAGCGGAAAGACTGCCTGGAAGGTATCAAGAAAGCTGGGTGAACTGTCAAAGGAGCACCAGATCATCTGCATTACGCATCTACCACAGATCGCTGCCATGGCAGATCAGCACTTCATGATCGAAAAGGGACTATCGGACGGAAGGACAGTTACAGGCATCCACAGTCTTGATGAGGACAGCAGTATTAAAGAACTCTCGAGGCTTCTCGGAGGAGAGTCGATAACAGAGGCGGTTCTCAGCAATGCCAGAGAGATGCGAAGAATGGCTAAAGAACAGAACGAGGAATAAAAATGACGATCGATAATGATGATCTTTTGAACAGTATAATAGCTTCTCTTGGAAGGATAGATCCGATAGCTGTAAGTGAGATTCCTAACATAGATCTTTACATGGATCAGCTCACATCCTTTATGGATGAAAGGCTTAAGAAGACGACGCGCTATCCGGGCTCTGACAAGATCCTTACCAAGACCATGATCAACAACTATGCCAAGAATGATCTTCTTCCTCCGCCAGTGAGAAAGAAATATTCAAAGGATCATATCATTCTTCTCATATACATTTATTATCTAAAAAATATTTTGTCCATCAATGACATTCAGACTCTTATTGAGCCCCTTAAGAAGAGGTTTCATTTAAGCGATGACGAACTTAATTTAAGCCGCATTTATGAGTCCTGCTATGAACTTCAGATCGAGGAACTGGAGCCGGTTATTGAGGACGTCAAAAAGAAATATGAAAGAAGTCTTGATACTTTCAGTGACGACAATATTTCCGATGAAGAGAAGAAGAGGATGCAGACCTTTTCGTTTATAGCTCTTTTGTCTTATGACGTATATGTAAAGAAGCTTCTTATCGAGAAGATACTGGACAACATTGCGGCAGAAGATGATGAACAGAAAAGCAAACAGAAGGATAAAAAGAACAAGACCAAGGAAAAATAATTAATGGGAATTTACGATACACTTAACTCGCAGCAGAAGAAGGCTGTCCTGCAGACTGACGGCCCTGTGCTGATTCTGGCAGGTGCCGGATCC
>JAEEGL016878036.1_pt1 | contig 12202 bp, 10 predicted proteins | sample 9134231 | NCBI WGS metagenome assembly JAEEGL01 (sample SAMN16246548, study PRJNA631951) | gut metagenome | biome: gut microbiome; feature: rumen; material: fiber-attached | host: Bos | place: Iran: Karaj | collected 2018-10
AAGCAGATAGGCGTCGGGAACGGACTGTTCCGTGATCTCATAGACGCCGGTATCCATCTCTTTGAGGAAAATCTCACCGTGGGCGTCTGTTGGTTCCGTCAGCAGCGTGGAGCTGTCCACCTTGCGGACGGTGAAGGTCGCGCCCGCGATGGGTCTTCCTGTGATGGCGTCGGTCTTGATGATCTTGAGGTCGGGCTTCTTCTCGTTGTTGACGATCAGCTCGCTGGTGCGTCCGGGGAACAGCTCAACATGGTACTCGGTGTCGTTGAGGATATAACCGGACGGCGCGGACATCTCCTGCACCGAGTAGACGCCCGGCTCCAGATCGTCGATGCGGATGCGCCCCTGCGTGTCCGTCACACGGTCAAGATAGTGGCTGCCGTCCTCGATGCGCGCGATACGGAACGTCGCGCCGGGGAGATACTTGCCCGTGTTCGGGTCGTACTTGACGATCTCAATAGAGGGCTTGGGCGTGTCGGTAAAAACGAACTCGGCGGTTTCGTTGCCGTCGAGCTGAATAATGCGGGTCGGGTTGTCAATGAGATAGTGGTCGGGGCATTCCAGCTCCGTCACGACATACGCGCCGGTCGGGAGCAGCGAAAGGTCGATCTCGCCGTTGACGTCCGTGGTGAACTCGGCGGGACCGTAGTCGCCCGCGACGGACTTGATCTCAAACTTGACGTTGGGAATGACCTTGCTGAGATTGCTGGAATCGACCTTGACAAGCCGGATGCCGGGTTTCTGATCGTTGTAGAACAGAAGCTGCTTCACGCCGTCGCCGGCTTTCAGCTCGATCTGCTGCGGTGTGGGGTCTGCAATATGCCCGCTGTCCGTCTGCACCTCTTTGACAAGGTAGGTGCCGGGTTCCAGGTCGTTCATGAAGATTTCGCCCATCGCGTCGGTCGTATAGACGCCAATGCTCTCGCCGTCGCGCCAGATCTCAAAGGAGATGTCCGGCATGGTCTGAAGCGTTTTGCGGTCATACTTGATGATGCGAAGTCCGGGTTTTTCCTTATTGATAAAGGTCACTTCGGACATCTGCCCTGTGACGATGGTAGCGGTCTTGATCGCCTCCACGTCCATGACATAGCCGACGATGCTCGCAGTTTCCTTGACCTCATAACCGCCCGGAGCCAACTGCGTGAACTCGATCACGCCGCCGGGGCCGGTCTTACCGGTCTGCGTTGCGCCGGTTTCCAGATTCTTGATGGTGATACTGACGCCTTCAAGGTTGTCGCCGATGTTGCTGATCTTGTGAACACGCAGATTGCCGTAGGGAGCATTCCAGAAGGTGAGGACGCCGCCTGTTTCCTCGGTCACGGTGCAATGCTGTGTGGAGACTTCGGGCAGGATGTGGTACTTGGGCGGGACGCGCTCGGTCACGGTGTAGTTGCCGAACACATTGATCGGCAGCGTAATTGTGCCGCTCGCGTCAGTGGCAAAGGAACCGTACTTGGAACCGTCGGGATACCACACGTCAAACACCGCGCCGGCAAGCGGGATTTCCGTGCCTTTTTCCAGCTTGATGATCTTCAGTGTGCTTTCCTCCGGGTCAGGCGGGGGAGGCGGAGGCGGGGGCGGATTGGTGGAAAAAGTGCTGATTGCGTTCGCAGAAATCGGCGTATCGGGGTCGGTGTCGAGGAGATAGTCTTGAATATCGCCGTACTCGCTGCGCTGGAGCGTCTTGGCATAGTAAATCTTGTATTCAACGACAACGGTATCGAACTTCAGCTTTGCGCTGCCGCTGTTGCCCTCGACGGCGCTCTTGGGGTACACGACCTTGATCTGCGCCTGATAACCCGCGCCAGCCGTGCGCGTGGTGCTGAGCTTGAACTGACTGATCTCGGTGTTATCCATGCTCATGATCTTCGTGCCTTCGGGCGCGCCTTGCTCCAAAGAAACGCGCACCGGCTCCAGTGCCCAGGTGTCGCTGTCGATGGTGAAGACCTGCTGATAGCATTCCTCACCGTTGATGGTTACGGCATAGGCGGAGCTTTGATCCGGCGTGGCGGTCAGCTTCGGCTGGTACATCTGATCCCAGTACATACCGCGCTGATAGATGTCCTTCGCCGCTTTGAGGACGTTCTCCGCGACCTGTCTATCCGCGCCGGTCAAACTCGGATTGATGCCGAGGCTGCTGATGCTCCAACTGCCGATCAGATAGCACCACAAGGCCATCTTGGTTGCATAATACGCCTGCTGCTTGCTGGTAACGCCCAGCGTCTCCAGCGACATATGCGGATAGCCGTTGCTGATGATACCGACCAGCTTCGGGTCGCTCTCCAGATGATCCGCGCCGTAGCGGATCGGCGTACCCTCCGGCACCTTGACGGGGACGCCGTAAAGCTCCGGGTCTACGCAGTAGGCGGGGACTTCTTTCGTTGTGCCGTTGGGCGAGGTGTAATTATAATAGGTGTACCATTGTGTTTTGACGGAGCCGTTCATCGTCAGCCAGTTTAAGTCCGTCTTGTCCGCGTAGACGTTGACGTCTGCCATCGCCTCCTCCAACGTGGGGGCGGCGCTTGCGGGGACGACGATCATGCTCAAAACGGTGGCAAGCGCCAGAATGAGCGACAAAATGCGTTTATGCATCGTTATTTTTCCTCCTGTAGATTGGTTTTGGGTAAAAAATGAGACGCACCGTTTCCGATGCGTCTCGCAGCAGAGTAATGATGTTTCATGTAATGTCGATGTAATACCTCGTTTCCTCAAAGATACCGTTGTGGAAGTAGTCCCACGCCTCGACGCGGAAGTGGAAGCTGGGAAAAGCGTGGACTTGCTTTGTGATTTCCACCTGTTTCCAAGGCCAGAAATACATGGTGTACGGCTCGTCCTCCGCGGGGATAGTCAGCGAAATCTTCGCAAGCGGCTTGCCGTCGCGCCATGCGGTCGGCTCGGACTTCAGCGCCTCATAGATCGTGTACTGCATCCGCCTTGTTTCGTACAGATTGCGGATAAAAAGGTCGTCGCCCGTGGCGGTGGCGTAGTGCCGTGTTTGCGCTGCGGGAAGCTCCACCGCGGGGAACACGCTCCAATCATAAGTCGGCGTGGGAAGCTCCGGCAGCGGGCCGGGGGCAAAAACATTGTTTTCCCAGCGCAGCGTGTCCTTGATCTCATAGAGATACCCGTCGTCGCAGCGGATCACGTCGCCCACCTGCGGAATGTACTTGCTGCCGTCCGTGGGCAGGGTCACGGCGCCGCCCGCTGGCTGCGCCGCTGCAGGTTTCGCGCTTGCGGGTGCTTCGCCGGTGTAGGGCGCGGTCGTGTCGATCTGCACCGCGCCGTCCCAATAGACGTTGAAGCCCACAGACTTTCCGACGTCGCGCAGCTTGACGTAGTTGTTGCCAAAGATGCTGTACGCCTCCAGCTCCACACGCTGCCCGTCGATGTAGACAGCGTTGGTGCTGCGCTCTGCGCTCACGCCCGCAGCCGAGGCCGCGCCGCCGGCAAACATTGCCGCGCCCAGCAGAAAGCAAACCATACCGTAAAGAATCGTTCCCTTTTTCATAGCGAGTACCGTCCTTTCTTTGTTGTGATACCAGCATACGAAAAAGGAAAACTTTTGTCAAAAAATTACGCGGTCGCTCTTGCCTGCACGCACCAACGATACTGCGGCTGATCCATGACGCAGGTGATAAGCGTGAGGATGTTATCCGCGCTGTCGCGTAGCACCGTGCTGTCGTCCACCGCGATCTTGGAGACGGCGAACACCTCATAGCTCCGTGTGCCGAGCTTCGTCTCGTAGGTGATCTTGTCGCCCACGTTCAGCGTGTGGATCTTGCCGAAGTGGTTGTTGACGCCGCGATTGTGTCCGGCAACCGCAACGTTTCCGTTCCACGCAGAGGTTTCGGTGAAGTGTCCCGCGCCTTTGGCGAGCGTCGCGCTGTCCGTTCCCTGATAGACCTTGACAGTCAGACCGATGGCGGGGATGGAGAGCGTGCCGAGATACCCGCCGCTGTAGTAGAGGTCGGACGTGACCGACGTATAGCCCGCTGCGCCGTAGCTGCCGCTTGCGTTCGTGACCGTAAACGGGTCGTCCGTCGCGGGGAGCATGGACGGCGGCATGACCGTGACGCCAGTGGTAGTGTTCGCCACTGAGTCGTACTGCTGATTCTGCTCGATCAGGTTCGGTGTCAGATATTCGCCCGCGTTCAGCGTGTACGATGTGGTAGAGCCGAAGGACGGGGGAATGACCGCGGCGGTCTTGCTGCGGTCGATGTTCGTGTCGTCGCTGACAAAGACATAGATTGTGTTATCCGACGTCGGCTCGCCAAACGTCCCGCCGTCCTCGCCGTCGAAGGTGTACTCATACGCCCTCGTGGGCAGGCAGAAGGCCGCCAACATCATGCAAACGGCAAGCAAGGTGGAAAGGTGCTTTTTCATCATTCATAACCTCTTTTCTTATTGATGTAGTGCTTATAGCCCTTGCGTCCGAAATAACCGGCAGCGCCCAGCGCGGCGACGCCCACGGGGATCAGCAGCAGCCGCGCTTTGGAAGGCTGCGCCGTCGCGGGCGTCACGGTTTCGCTCTCGTTGGTATCGCTCTTGTCCGGGATTACCGGCTCCACGGCCTGCTGCGGCTTGTCAGTGCTGGAAAAGACGGCGGTGTAGACGATGGTATCACTGCTCGATTTGCTGACCTCGCCCTTGTAGTCCACCGTTACCGTATAGCCGGTGGCGTTGCGGCTGGTCGCTGTGCCAGTGTAGGTGGCAACGGCGGTATAGCGCATGGCAAGCGGATCGCCGTCCACATAGTCCGTGCTGGCGTCCTGCCAATCCACATCGGCAAGTGTCAGCGAACGTCCGCTGTCCTCAATGTTCTTGGGAATGAGCGATACGTCGGCATCGGAGAGGTTGGGGTAGGTACGCTTGGCGCTTACCGTCCAACTACTTGTTTTATAGCCAGCGACCTCTACGGTGATAGTGGTGTAGTCGGGTTTCAGGATACCGCTGTACCCGTCCTCGGTCACGACCTCCAGTTCCGGCTCCAGCACCTTGATGATCTCGCCCACGTCCTTTGTGGCGCTCTCCAGCGTGATGACCTCGGCATAATCCTTGACGTCGGTTTCGGTCAAATCGTTTTTGAGAACGTCCAGCAGAGTATAGTGCCGCCCCTCGCGGTCAAAGTCGTCTTGGGGGATGGCGGAGGGATCGTCCCTCGCAGTCAGATAGTAGATTTTTTCCAGACGTGCGACGCCGTTTTCTTCGCTGACGCGGACTTCTGCGGGATAGACGGCAGGAGACGGCGGCGTGGCCGTCGTCTCCTCAGTGATTGCTGTCGGCTGCGGCTCACTTTCGGGAGCCGTAGCAAATACAGGGCAGCTCATGCCCAGGATGATAAGTACCGCTCCGAGAGCGGCAGAAATGCGGTGATTCATGGTTGCATCCTCCTTACCTTGCCGGCTGGTTGTGCGCCCGCTTCTGTTCCTGTTGCGGCGCGATCTCATTCTGCACCGCGCCCTGCATCTCGCGGAAGATACCCTGGATGCTGTCGAGGATGCCGCGGGCGTCCTGCGGCTCCATACCCTCATAGAGAATGCCGAGCTTGGTCGCGTCGGGCTTCTCGCACGACACGCTGAAGCTGCGGCAGAGCATATAACTGGCGCTGGTGGCGTCCAGCTCCGTTTCCTCGCGGGTGTAGCCGGTGTACCGTCCGTGGTCGTGGACTTTTGCCCGGAAGATCTCGCGGGAGAGGGCGGCGAAGGTCTGGCTGTCGGTCAGCATCTCCGACACGTCGATGATCTGGCGCTGCGGATCATAGTAGGCATCAAGGCCGTTGTCCCGGACGGGATTGACCTTGACGGGGGACTTGTAGAGCAGCGCGCGGAGCGCGAGCTGCATCTGCGGTGTGTTGTCCGCGAGGACGGTCTTGTTCACCGTGCGATTGCCCGTGGTCTGCGTGACGTCAAAGACACGCCCGACCTTATAGCCGCGGTGCGTCCTGCCGTTCTTGAAGTAGTTTTCGGATACGCGGACTTTGATGCCTGTTTCGCCGCCGAGGATGGTACGCCCCTGTGCGTTCCAGCCCTTGACGCTGTTGAACACCGTGACATCGGGGTACTGCTGCATCGCCAGCAGCACGTTGGACGTACTGAAACCGGGGTTGTCCGCCTGCACGTCCAGATAGTGCAGATACGCCTCCGGCTCCTGTGTGATGCCGGTGATGCCGGCGTCTGTCATTTTGCTGAGTTCCTCACGCTCGGCGCTCTTGCGCGCCTTGAATTCCTCGGTCTGCTTCGTCTGCTCCGCGATCAGACTGCCAATATTGGACATAATGAAATCCTCCTTATCGTTCGGGTGTGATTTTTTGAACGGCCACTTTGACCGCTTCCTGTGCGGGGGCGGCTTTCTCCGCGGCCTCCGCTGCCGCTTTGTAAGCGGCAAGCCTGCCCTTGACGGACGGGCGCTCGTCAGCTCTCACCGAAGTCTGCTCCGTAGACGCTTTCGCACCAGTCCCGCGCTCCTTGGAGCTGTTCCCGGACGGAGCGCGGGCGTCGGCTTTTTTTGCGGCATCGTCTTCCTTGACCGGCGCAGGATAGCCCATGCGCTCAAAAATGCGGTTGAGCTGCTTGGCGTCCTTTGCCTTCGCCATGATCTCCACGGTGCCGGTGTTCTCCATCTTGTTGATGATGGGGCAGTACAGAACGCCGTAGCTCTTGGCCTCCATGCGGAAGCCGTCCAAATCCTCATTTTTGACGGAGAAGATGGTCAGCTCGTCGCCGTCCTGAATGAGCCGCTTCAAGGTGGTCTTGCCGGCGAGCTTTTGGTTGTCGTTGGCAAGGGCAATCAAAAGGGCGGCGAGGTTCTTCGCGCCCAGCCCCGCCAGCTTGACTACGCTCTCGGTGATCTGGATGCCCTCGCGTACCATCAAATCAGCGGTTTCGCCGTTGGTACTCATGCTGTCGTTCCTCCTTTCTCACGTTTTCGGTGTGTTCTTCATGCGCTTGCCGGAGCTGGTCGGACACCTGCGGTATATCGGCTTGTATCCGGCGGCATAGGGCAAGCTCCCGGCGTTTTTTCCGCAGGGCGGCGGTATGCCGGTCGATTTCTGCGGAAATCTGCTCTTGTGTCTCTTCATCGGTTGCCTCCTTCCGTTGTTGATAAAGTGGTTTGCGCTCATCGGTCAGCGCCGCGATCTCTCCCTCCAGCGTCGCGATCCGTTGCTCCAGCTCGCCCACGGTCGTGATGTCCTGCTCCAGCAGATACTTGAATTGCGCCTGATAGCGTTCAAACTTCGCCGCCTCCTGACGCAGCGGGAACGGGACGCGGTAGGGCTGCTTGCGCCGTCTTGTGCGCCGCAGCAGGTAGAGGTATCGGAGATAGAGTGCGTGGAAACCCTTGATTTTGGGCTGATGGGCATAAAAAAAGAGTCCCCGCACTCTTAATTTCTTCACACGCTTTTGCGGCGTGTGGAGTGCGGGGACGTGATAAAGGTTGTTTTGGCGCTGCTGTGCGAGCCGTTGCTTGATGCCCTCCTCGGTGTACTCGTCACCGAGGCTTGCAAGGCGGATCGCCCGCTTTGCGCCTTTGGACTGGACGGTTGTGTACTTGCGGTGCGGGCCGCGTCGATGGACGGTGTAGCCCTTGCGCTCCAGAAGCATGAAAAAGGTGTCGAGCGTGTACGCCTCGGCAATGATGGCGTCCATGTCGGCGCGGATCATGCTGCGGATCGTGGGCTTGCCGTCCTGCTCGGCCTTCCACTCACCATAGCGCTTGCCCTTGCCCTGCGGAGCGATAACGGACAAATCATTTTCCCGACATAGCTCGTCCGACGTGGCGCGGACTTCGTTGTAATAGCTCTCCGGGCTGGAATGATATTTATGCCCGTCTACAAAGGACACGGAGTTGACGACGATGTGGTTGTGGGGGTGGGCTTTGTCGAGGTGTGTCCCGATCACCACCTCAAACTGATCCCCGAACATACGCCGCGCAAACTCCACGCCGATCTTGTGCGCCTGTTCCGGCGTGACCTCTCCCGGCGCAAAGGACTGAATGAAGTGATAGCCGAGAACGCCGTCCATCTTTTTGAATTTGCGCTTGGTGGCGCGCATGGTGTCAAAGGCGGTTTCGGCGCTGGCGCAGTTCAATACGTCTACAAACCGTACCTGTTCAGTTTTCTCCGGGTTGACGGCGTAGGCAATGCCTGCGTCCAGCTCGGTCTTTTCTCCGTTGACCGCATATTTCACGCGGTCGTCCAGCCTGCGGCGAATGGCAAAGATTTTTGTGTAGGCCATATCAAAGCTGCTCCGCGGTTTTCCAAATTTCCCGCTTTGCCTCCGTTACCGCTTCAATGTCCTCCTTGCTGGCAAAGCCGCGGGCATTGACGGCACGGGCGATCTGATTGATGTTGTTGCCGATGGCGGCGAGCTGTCGGCGTATTTCGGCATACTCGTTGGGCGGACGCGGGCGCATCTTTTCGTTGGCAATCAGGGAGCGAAGATATTGCTCCATCGGAAAGCCGGAAAGCGCGGCCTGCTCCTTCAGGTGTTCATACTCCGGCTCGTTCAAGCGAAGCGATAATTTGATGGGACGTTTTCTCAAATGGGGTTCCTCCTTTCATCGAGGTACGGGGGTTTTAGGGGGGCTTGCCCACCTAACAAGCGCATTTGGACGGCCAAATGCTATGCTTGCGACTGCAACGCAGCCGAAGGCTGCGCTGCAATCCTCCACCGTCCGAAAAAGAATCATCGCGCGTCGCCGCCGCGCGTTTTCACACGACCGGCGATGCCCTTCGCCAGTTGCAGCAGCTCGTTGTAGTCCTTGCCGCGCCGGGGCGGATTGTCCACCACGTCGTATGCTTCCAGCCGCGAGCGGATCGCCCGCGCCGCGACGCGCCCCGGCTCGTCGTCATCCAGACAGAGGATGATTTTCTGGATCTGCCGGTTGTCCGCGAGGTACTGCCCGAGGGCGAGCGGGAATTTCATCTCGCCGCCCTGCTTGGGCTGGTAGACGCCGGCGAGGGACAGACAGTTGGCCTTGCGCCAGTCCTGCCCCTGCATCTTCAAAAGCGTGAGGTAGGAGAGCGCGTCGATGGCGCACTCAAAGACGCAAAGGGCGCTGTTGCTGTCCGCCTTGACCGGCACGGCAAACGAAAACCGCTTATCGCTGCCCGGAACGTCGCCCACAAAGGTCGATTGCGATAGCGTCCCGCGCAGCGCGCCGTAGCGCGGTGTGTCGCCTTCAAAACCGACGAACACGCAGTTGTGATGCTCGGCGTCCTCATAGAGCTGCCCGCTTTTGATGCAATGGTTGATGATCTCCGGGTCGATGCCGCGGCTTCGCAGGTATGAAAAAACACGCCGGTTGTCGGCGTGCTTGGGCGGCAATGCAAAAACAGGGGGCGGCTGCGGCTTTTGCGCATAGGCCGGAGCGCTGCTGCGGGGCGCGCCCGCGATGGCGTTGATGGCGTCGGGCAAGGGCATGTTGCAGGCCTTGATCAGATAGTCCAGCGCGGTCTTGCCGCCGATACCGCGCGACCACCAGCACCACATACCGTTGGAAATTTTCAGCGAGTCGTGAGTGCGGGTGGAGTAGACATTGCCGCCGACGTGGACAAGCTCGTCCGGCTCGCAGCGTTGCAGGTAGGTCAGCAGGTCGATCTCGCGGACGCGGGCGATCTCTTCTTTTGCGTAGTATGGCATTACTTCACCTCCTCCGGGCATGAAAAAAGCGCGGGCATTTCTGTCCGCGCTTCGTGTAGGATATTTGGTTTACTCATCAAGTAGGGGTTGGTCGCTGTCTTTCGTGTGCCATCTGTTCAGCACTTCTTCCACCTGCTTGACAAGCTGCTCCTTATTCGGCATATATAGAACATACCGGGAAGCAAAAATGTTGTTGGACAAGCCGCCCAGCGCATACTCCGCAGTGATGCTGTCCTTGTCTGTGCAGAGGATAATGCCGATAGGTGGATTGTCGTCGGCATCGTTTACCTCGGCGGCGTAATAGTTAAGATACATATTGATTTGCCCTGCCGCCTCCGGCGTCAACTTTGTGGTTTTCAGTTCAATCAGAACATAGGCACGCAGGATTTTGTTGTAAAACACCATATCCACATAATAGTGAGTGTTGTTGACCGTGACGCGCTGCTGCGTTCCCACGAACATGAAGCCCCGCCCAAGCTCAAGCAAAAATTTTTCGATTTGAGCGACAAGCGCCTTTTCCAAATCACTCTCCATTACCGGCTTGTCCTCCGGCAATCCGAGAAATTCAAAGACATACGGATCACGGATAATATCTGCCGGCTCGGAGATTTCGATGCCTTTTTGCGCCAGCTCCAAGACCTGCTCTTTGTTGGCGTCACCGCGTGAAAGCAGTAGGCGCTCAAAGAGCGAGCTTTCAATCTGCCGCCGCAGTTCTCGGACAGACCAGCCGGAATTGATTGCCTCGCGCTCATAGAAGCTGCGCTTATCATCGTCCGTGATTGCCAAAAGATCGCAGTAATGCGACCAAGACAATTTTCCAGACAGTGTCTGGATTTTTTCATACGTCAAATAGAACAGACGCATATTATACAGATTAGCACGGGAAAACCCTTTGCCAAATTCCCGCGTCAGCTCTTTGGACAGCTCTTTCAGCGTCTGCTTCCCGTATTCGGCGCGGTCTTGACTGCTCTGCTCATACTCGACGATGATGCGTCCGATATTCCAATAGGCGGTCAACAGCTCGTTATTGACTTCCCGTGCGACATTGCTCCGTGCGTTCTCCAAAACGGTCTTAATCTCTTGGACGACCGGGGCGATGAGCGTCAGCTCGTTCATATCGACACCTCCATCAAATGTATTTGGTTTATTATACCACCGTGTAGAAAAAATAGAAAGCTCATTTTGCCGCTCGTCATTTCAGTTGGCTACGATTTGTAGTCAACTGATTGCTAATACGCTGCCTATCTCGCCAGCCCAGCGCGGAGGCGGTGGGCGTAGTTGGCGGCGCTAAAGCGCCTCATGTACTCGTTTTCGCTGGGACAGGGGCTGTCGAGGTCGATGCCGTCAAGGTATTTGCTATTGGGGGCATCCAGCACTTCCTCTGCGGGAATGAACCGCACCTTGCCGCGGCAGCTCAAATGCCCGCCGAAGGTGCCGGCAACCGTGTGGAAGCAGCGGTCGCCGCATACCCATAGCAGCTTTGCGCCCGCGGGCAGCTCCCCGATGGGCTGTTTGAGGATCACGACCGAGCGCGGCTCCGCGCCGGCAACATTGTAATACCCGTCCTGTTCCGCGCGCTCATACGCACGGATCAGCTTCTTGAAATTGAATTGGGGCTGCACATAGACCAAACTCTCTTGGTATCCCATTGTTTTTCAGACCTCCTTTACCGTTCGATACCACGGTCTTTTTTCTTCGGCTGGCTGCGCTCGGCGTCCTCCTCGCTGATCTCGCCGTAGTCCAGCACCTCGTTTTCCTTCTTGTCCATATCCAGCAGGATATTCAACTCGTCGAGCCGCGCGGACTTGGTTTTCAGCTCCTCCTCCTGCGGGAACGGGCGCGCCACCTGCTCCTTTGCACTGCTCTGTTGGACTTTTATGTTTTCAAGCTGTTCGGTACAGGCCGTCCGGCGCTCCTCCAGCACGCCGAGAAGATTGTCAAGGCGTTGAATGTTGCCGTAGATGTCCGTGCCGAGGCCGGTGACGTGGCCCAGCTCGCCTTTGAGCGTGATACGGTACTCGCGGGCGATGCTGTCAAAGCTCAACACCATGTCAAAGCCCCGGTACTGTCCGAGAGGGACAGGATCGGGGCTGGCCATATTGTGGCAGACTTCCAAAATCGCAGAGCCTGCCGCTTTTTTCTCGGTGTAGGTCTTTCCCTCAATCACCATCGGGGAAAAACCGTCGTCGTTGGGGCGGGTGTTCTCGGCAACGCGGGCCATGTCCGCCGTGTAACCCTCAATGCGCTGCTCCAACGCGCTGATCTGCTTCGGGAAGCTCTTGACGATCTGATCCTCCAGCGCGTACTTTTGGCTCAAATAGCTTGATTTCAGGAGCTTGAGCCGCTGCACGTCAATGTCCAAGTCCATCTTTTCCTTGATGTGCGGGTTGCCGGTGCAGAGCGCCTTGATCTCGGCGTAGGAAAGCGCCGTTTCGTCGATGTCCTCGGCGGAGCGGACGGGCGATTTGCTCGTCATGATCTGCCCGATAAACTTCTGCTTTGCCTCGATTGTTTGCCACATATAGCTGTCGAACGTGTTCTCGGTGACATATCGGAAGATC
>JAEEGL016905368.1_pt1 | contig 12202 bp, 9 predicted proteins | sample 9134231 | NCBI WGS metagenome assembly JAEEGL01 (sample SAMN16246548, study PRJNA631951) | gut metagenome | biome: gut microbiome; feature: rumen; material: fiber-attached | host: Bos | place: Iran: Karaj | collected 2018-10
GATAAAGATGATACCCTGCTGAGCCTTGTCGATATCGTTTCCTGCTGCTGCAAGGAGCTTACTTACAACTGATTCGATATCGTCGCCAATATAGCCGGCCTCTGTGAGTGAGGTTGCATCTGTTATGGCAAGGGGCACATCGAGGAGACGTGCAAGGGTCTTTACAAGATAGGTCTTACCGCTTCCTGTGGGACCGATCATCAGGATATTGGATTTCTCGATCTCAATCTCATCCATGGTACCGGTGGCCACTCTCTTGTAGTGGTTATACACAGCTACGGAGATGATCTTCTTAGCTTGTTCCTGACCGATAACATAGTCATCGAGCTTAGCCTTTATCTTGTGAGGAGCAGGGATGTTCTCGATATTGAACTCAGGCTTTACCTTGGGTTCTTCCTTTTTCTTCTTGATCTTCTGAGAATTCGGAATACCGTCCGATCCCTGGAAATTAGAGAAATCCATGAAGTTCAGGTTAGGCATACCGGAATGCTTGTTGAGCTCATTCATAAGATTAGGATTATTCAGCAGATTCTGATAATCGAACTGGCTGACGGTATCCATAGTCTTATGCATACAGTCGTCACATACACATATGCCGTTTGGAAGGTGGAACATCTTACCTGCCTTGCTTTCAGGACGGCGGCACATGAAGCATACGTCTTCGTATTCGCTCTCATTCTTTTTCTGATCGTTTTCGTTGTTTATATCATTGTTGTTCTGATCACTCATTTTGTATTCTCCATCTTTTTTTACTGCCAATATAGATTATATGCGCACCCGATTACATCAGCAAGTTAATAAACTATAAACTTTAGCATTTGCAATTGAATTGTGCTATTCTAATTGGAGGGGTTGAAAGAAGGAAGGATTATGGGTAAGACAACTACAAAAGACATGACAGAGGGATCGATCATCGGACAGATAGTGATGTTCTCTCTACCTTTGATGTTCGGCAATATTTTCCAGATGCTGTATAACACAGTGGATTCCATTGTCGTGGGAAATTTTGTCGGTAAGGAGGCATTGGCAGCGGTAGGTTCAACTACGATGATAGTGAACATGCTGGTGTTTTTCTTTAATGGATTTTCCGTGGGAGCGGGAGTTCTCATCTCAAGGTATTTTGGAGGGAAAAACCTTGAGAGACTTCACAAAGCCATAGAGACCACGATGGCAACCACATTTGTGTTCTGCGTTCTGTTCACAATCATAGGAAGTCTGGGTGTAAAACCGATGCTCAGATTCATGGCGACGCCGGATGACGTTATGGCGGATGCGACCACATATCTGCGGATTTATTTCCTTGGATTTTCGGGGCTTCTAATTTACAACATGGGAAGCGGTATCCTGAGGGCAGTGGGTGATACTACCAGACCGCTGATGTTCCTGATACTTACAAGTCTTATGAATATAGCGCTGGATCTGCTGTTTGTAATAGTGCTGCACACAGGGATTGCGGGCGTGGCCTATGCGACAATTATTTCACAGTTCATTTCAGCAATACTGATTTTGGTGTTACTGACGGGATCCAAGGATATATATAGATTCGTATGGAAGGATATCTGTATCGATTTTGGAATTCTCAGGCGAATATTCGTGGTGGGACTTCCTGCCGGAATACAGTCGGTAATTACGGCCTTCTCCAACGTGTTCGTGCAGTCGTATGTTAACCACTTCGGATCTTCCTGCATGGCGGGATGGAGTAGCTACAACAAACTGGACACCTTCATCATGCTACCTATGAGCAGCATGGCGATGGCAGCCACTACCTTTGTGAGTCAGAACATAGGTGCAGGTAAGGAGAAGAGAGCTGCTAAGGGTACAAGGACTACGGTGGTACTTGCATCCGTGATCACGGCGATAATAGCCCTTATGCTGTTTATATTTGCGGAACCTGCCATAAGGCTCTTTTCCCAGGATCAGGAAGTTATCGAATTCGGAGCACTTTTCATTCATGCAAATGTGTTCTTCCTGATAGCCAACTGTGTGAACCACACACTGGCGGGAGCACTTCGCGGACGGGGAGACTCCCAGGGACCGATGATAATCATGATAGCCTGCTTCGTTGTGATAAGGCAGATTTATCTGTTTGTGGTTACCAGATATGTTGCCAACACTCCGCTCCTTGTGGGACTCGGATATCCTGTGGGATGGGTGGCATGCTGTATTGTAGAGCTCACCTACTACAGAATCAAATGGCTTAAACCCAAAGCGGTCAGTGCTTAAAATAATTTCGGATTTATAGTAAAATATAAAAGTGTGTCGAACCGATCGGCATATAAATAATCCTATTTTTACTAAGGAGAATATCTAGAAATGGACATTTTACAAAAGATTACAGAGGAACTTGATGTCAAAAAATGGCAGGTGGAGGCAGCTGTCGGACTTATCGACGAAGGTAACACCATACCGTTTATCTCCAGATATCGTAAGGAGGTCACAGGTTCTTTAAATGATGAGCAACTCAGAACACTCGGAGAGCGTCTTACCTACTTAAGAGGTCTTGAGGAGAAGAAAGAGCAGGTGCTCTCAAGCATAGAGGAACAGGGTAAGCTCACAGATGAGCTCAAAGAGAAGATAATTGCAGCTGAGACAATGGTTGCCGTTGAGGATCTTTACAGACCTTATCGCCCCAAGAGAAAAACAAGGGCGTCTGTTGCTAAGGAGAAGGGACTCGACGGACTTGCAGATATCATCCGCGCGCAGGAGACCACAAAGACAATCGTCGAAGAGGCAGTTCCTTACGTGAATGAGGAGAAAGAGGTCAAGAATATTCAGGAAGCCATCCAGGGTGCGATGGATATCATCGCTGAGGAAATCTCGGATAACGCTGACTATCGTACATATATCCGTGAGGAGACCTGGAATCAGGGCTTTGTAACATCTTCTGCCAAGGATGAAAAGGCGGAGAGCGTATACGAGATGTATTACAACTTCGAGGAGCCGGTAAATAAGATTTTGGGACACAGAGTACTGGCTCTTAACAGAGGTGAGGCTGAGAAATTCCTCACAGTCAAGGTGACAGCTCCTGAGGAACAGATACTTCGTTACCTTGAGACTAAGACAATCACAAAGGATAACCCCGAGACTGCACAGGTGCTTAAGGCAGTTTGTAAGGATTCCTATGACAGACTTATAGCACCCGCAATTGAGCGTGATATCAGAAACGAGCTCACAGAGAAGGCTGAGGACAGCGCCATCGGCGTATTTGGTAAGAACCTTGAGCAGCTCCTCATGCAGCCTCCTATCGCAGGTAAGACCGTACTTGGCTGGGACCCTGCTTTCAGAACAGGATGTAAGCTCGCCATCGTTGATGCTACAGGAAAGGTTCTTGATACCAAGGTTATTTATCCTACAGCGCCTCAGAATAAAGTTGAAGAGGCTAAGGCAGAGCTTAAAAAGCTCATTAAAAAATATGATGTTGACCTCATTTCAGTTGGTAACGGTACAGCTTCAAGAGAATCAGAGCAGGTTATCGTTGAACTTATAAAGGAACTTGATAAGCCTGTTCAGTATGTGATCGTTAATGAAGCAGGTGCATCTGTTTACTCAGCAAGTAAGCTTGCAACAGAGGAGTTCCCTCAGTTCGACGTAGGACAAAGAAGTGCAGCTTCCATAGCACGTCGTCTTCAGGATCCTTTGGCTGAGCTTGTAAAGATCGATCCCCAGAGTATTGGTGTCGGTCAGTATCAGCATGACATGAACCAGAAAAAGCTGGGCGACGCACTTTCAGGTGTAGTAGAAGACTGCGTTAACAAGGTGGGGGTAGACCTCAACACTGCGTCAGCTCCGCTCCTTACATATATTTCAGGTATCAGCAAGGTTATTGCCAAGAACATCGTTGAGTATCGTGAGGCCAACGGTAAGTTCCAGAGCAGGGATGAACTTCTGAAAGTACCGAAGCTGGGACCCAAGGCTTACGAGCAGTGTGCCGGATTCCTTCGTATTCACGACGGAAAGAACGCCCTCGATGATACCAGTGTACATCCGGAGTCCTATGAGGCAGCAGAGAAGCTCATGGATAAGCTCGGCATCACCATGGACGATGTCCGTGAAGCACAGAAGAAGACAGCTAAGGATATAAATGCAGCCAAGAAGGCTGAGGAATCAGGAAAACAGAGACCTGAGAAGAAAAAGAAAGAAAAGAAGGTATTCATAAAAAATACCAATACCGCAATGGGTGCCGCTCTCGCTGCTGCCCTTAACGGAACAAGTCTCGGAGGAGATTCTTCCGACGACAATACTTCAGACAATAAGAACAACGGTAAGGGCAAGGCCGGCAAGGCTACAGTAGGCGGAAGTCTCCTCAAGAAGGTTGGAGATAAGAAAAAACTTGCAGAGGAGCTCGGAGTAGGTGAGATCACACTTACTGATATCATTTCCGAGCTTGAGAAGCCTTCACGTGACCCCAGAGAAAGTATGCCTGCACCTATTCTCAGAAGTGATGTCATGGATATGAAGGACCTTAAACCCGGTATGGTACTCAAGGGAACAGTCAGAAATATCGTGGACTTCGGTGCATTCGTTGACATAGGTGTTCATCAGGACGGTCTGGTTCACATCTCACAGATCACCGACAAGTTCATCAAACATCCTCTTGATGCAGTCAGCGTCGGGGATATTGTCGATGTCCAGGTTCTTGAGGTGGATCTTAAGAAGCAGAGAATAGGTCTTACCATGAAGTTTAAGAAATAAATGTCAGGAAAACACATGCTATACTTCACTAAGCATTGTTTGAAAAAGGCGCCTTTGATAGTGTTCTCTTCCGGAGGAAATATATATGTTGAAAAAGTTGGATAGTGAGATGAAAAGACGCCTTGCAATGACCTTGGGAGGTGTGGTGATAGCAGGATTTTCCGTTGGAATGTTCCAGTTTTCAATGCTGGGAATGGATCCCTTTCAGGTATTTGCCCATGGAATATGGACCCAGATACAGCATATTATGACAGGCGGATCGATCAGGCTTTTTGCCGAATATGATGCCAGAAATGCCGTGATCGGCTATGGAATTGTATATATGATCATCAATCTGGTACTGCTTGTGGGTGATTTTTTCCTGGATAAAAAGAAGATTGGGATAGCCACATTTATCAATCTTTTCCTGGTGGGATACGTGGTTGATTTTTCATATGGCATATGGATAAAGCTTATTCCGGCGCCTGATTTTGTCACCAGAATGGTATTTCTTGTGGTTGCGATAGTGATCATGTGCTTTGCATCTGCACTGTATTTTACAAGTGATCTTGGCGTGTCAACCTATGATGCCATAGCCCTTTCACTGTCAGAGCAAAAGGGCTGGGATTTTAGGATAGTAAGGATTATATGTGATCTTATATGTACAGGACTTGGTTTTGTAATGGGTGTTTTACCCGGTATAGGAACCATAATCACAGCATTTTTCATGGGACCTCTTATTGAGTTCTTTAATGTACATGTGGCAAGACCGCTTAGATATGGTAAAGGAGGAAAGGCCTGAGTCACTAGTCCATTACGCCGTTTTTTCTGAAATCGGTGGGAGAAGTGCCCGTCACTTTTTTAAAGGCTTTTGAAAAATTAAATATATCACTGTAGCCGACAGCAAATGCAATGTATTGTATAGTGCTGTCGGTATTTTTTAGCATATTTTTGGCCATGGTGATTCTGTATGTAGTCAGGTAATCCTTGATGGTTGAGCCTGTGGCATCGTGGAAAAGTCTGGATAAATAGCTTCTGTTAAGTCCGCAGGTGGCAGCAATATCATCCACCAGGATGGGCTCTGAGAACTTTAGCTGGATGAATTTGATGACTGTACGCACATATTGCAGTTGCTGGCTCTCGCTGGTCTCTTCAGTACTCTTCACGTAAACAGAGCGAATATAGTCCATAAACTCATACGTCTTTGCTATGCAGAAATACTCTCTTTCGAAATTCTCCATAAGATCATCCATAATACGTTTTAGAGGAGATACGCTCTCTCCTTCAGGAGTGATAACATCCCTTACCGGATGCATCTCATTTATTTCACTGTCATTTAGAAGTTCCCTCATGGCTGAGCCGCCAATATGAGCCCAGCAATAGGTCCAGGGATCGTTATGGTCTGCCTCATAATAAGCGCTTATTCCTTCGGGAATATAGAATATTTGCTCGGCATGTATATGGTATTCTTTTCCCATAATCTGAAGTATTCCCTTGCCTGACGTCACATAATGCAAAATACCTCTCGGGCGAATCACAGGACCATAGGAATAACCGGGAACAGCCACATAGTTTCCTACCTCGTACAGCCGCACATCTGCACTTTTGTCGTAATCCAGGAACGCACAAAAATCAAAACCGGGTCCATTAGTTTTTGTATTCATAAAACACTACCTCACAAAATGACAAATAATAATAACATAATAACATGTAACAAAAATTATGTAACATCTAAACTTACATCGTCAGGCAACAATAACGATGCAGATAAAAATCTGCGAAACAAATGGAGGGAAAATACCTATGAAAAAGAAAGTATTGGCATTAGTTCTTAGTTCTGTTATGGCAGCAAGCATGATTGGCTGTGGCGGCGGAGGTTCAACAGACAATACTCAGACAGCTACAGAGCAGAATGATGGCGGTGAGACAACTGCTTCTACAGAGGGTTCAGAGAGCAAGAGCTACACAACAGATTCAATCACAATCCATATTTGGGATTCAAACCAGCAGGCTGGTATCCAGCAGATAGCTGATGACTGGACAGCAAAGTCAGGTGTTAAGGTTAATATCGAAGTTATCGATTGGGATAACTATTGGACACTTCTTGAGGCAGGTGCTTCAGGTGGAGAGATGCCCGATGTATTCTGGATGCACTCCAACACAGCTCAGATGTACATGGAGAACGACATTCTTCTTGACCTCACAGATTACATTGCAAATGATTCTTCAATCGACAAGAGCAAATATTATGAAGGCGTTTGGGATCTTTACAGCAGCAACGGTAAGCAGTATGCACTTCCTAAGGATCACGACACAATCGCTCTTCTTTACAACAAGGCAATCTTTGATCAGTATGGCGTAGATTATCCTACAGATGACTGGACATGGGAAGATATGTACAATGCAGCTAAGGCTATCACAGAGGGTTCAAACGGTGATGTTTATGGTATGGCTATGAACACATCAAACAACCAGGATGGTTGGTACAACATCGTTTATGATTACGGCGCACAGGTTATCACAGATGACCACAAGGGAACAACAATCGGTTCTGATGAGGGTAAGGCAGCTATGGAGATGACAAGAAAGCTCATCTCAGTTGGTGCTCCTCAGTCAGTAGTAGCTGAGACCGGTACAGATTCTCTCTTTATCTCCGGTAAGGCAGCAATGATCACACAGGGTTCATGGATGATCAACACATTCTACACAGCTGAGAATCATGCAGACTATGCATGGGCAATGCTTCCTTATGCTGATACAAACAGCAACGGCTCTTGCGACAAGGGCGAGCGTTTCTCTTGCTATAACGGTCTTGGATGGGCAGCAAATGCAAATGTTGAAGATCCTCAGGCTTGCTACGATCTTATCGCATACTTCTGCTCAGAAGAGGGCCAGAAGAAGCAGGCTCAGCTTGGTGTAACAATGGGCGGTATGACAGGCGTTTCAGAAGATTTTTCAGGCGCATTTGATGGTATGGATGTATCTGCATTCGTTAGAGCAGAGGAAGAGGGAGATCTTTACTTCCGTCCTTACACAAGAAACACAACTGTTTGGGAGGATGCTCTCCAGCAGGCAGGCGGATTCCTTGATGCATGGCAGAATCCTGAAGATGCAGCAGCTATGGCTACAGCATGTGACAATGCACAGAAGATCATTGAGGATGCTATCGCAGCAGAATAATCTGATCTGAAATAAATCGGTATAGTAGCAAAACTTGTTGTCTCCCCATGAAAATGGGGAGGCATTATAAAGGAGAAGAAAACAATGGCCAAAGGAAAAATGACTCCGTCTCAGAAGAGACAGGCTATATGGGGATGGGCATTTATTACGCCTACAATGCTGGGACTTATCATATTGAACTTTTACCCGGCAATAAATACTGTTTATCAGTCATTTTGTAAAACCGGAGATTTTGGAAAAGGTAATAAGTTTGTAGGCCTTGCAAATTATCAGGCGGTACTTTCAGCAAGTGAGACATGGCAGTCCTTGTGGAACACTGTTAAATACGCAATAGTTGAGGTTCCTCTTGGAATTGTGATTGCTCTTGTTCTTGCAGTGCTTCTCCAGAGCAAGCTTCCGGGAAAGGGATTTTTCCGTACACTGTTTTTCCTGCCTATGGTCTGCGCACCTGCTGCAGTAGCTATGGTATGGAAATGGCTTTATAATCAGCAGTTTGGTCTTTTAAACAATGTATTTGGAACAAAACTTGCATGGATTTCTGATCCTAACATTGCATGGATCAGCGTGGGAATTATCGGTGTTTGGTCAATAATCGGATATAATATGGTCCTCTTTATTGCAGGACTTCAGGAAATACCAAAGGATTATTACGAAGCAGCACAGATCGATGGCGCTTCACCTTTAAATCAGTTTTTCAACATAACAGTTCCGCTTCTTAGCCCTACAACATTCTTTATCGTTCAGACAAGAATTATCGGAGCGCTCACTGTATTCGACCTTATGTTCATGGTAATGGATAAGACAAACCTGGCTCTTAATAAGACACAGTCAATCGTTTATCTTTTCTATACATATGCATTTACCAACAGTAACAGAGGTTATGGCGCAACACTTGTTGTAGTACTTGTAGTATTTATTATGATAGCAACCTTCTTCCTCCAGAAGCTTGAGAAGAAGATGGTATTCTATAATTAAGAGAGGAGCATTGTTATGGATAGCATGAAAAAAAGATATATGGTCAGTAAGATCCTTACATATACAGTGCTTATCATTTTTGCAATCATCATGCTTGTACCTTTTGTATGGATGATTCTTACAGCACTTAAAACAAATCAGGAAGCTATTTCGGTAGATCCTTTCTATATTTTACCCGCACATGGATGGCATTTTGAGAACTTTGGTACAGTTTGGAAGAGCTACAATTTTGTTACCCTCTATAAAAATACAATTTTGTTCATTCTCTTCCGTGTTATCTGTGCCTGCCTTACTGCTACCATGGCTGGTTATGCATTCGGAAGACTTGAGTTCCCCGGAAAGAAATTTATGTTCTCTCTGGTACTCATTCAGATGATGATACCTTCACAGGTTTTCGTAATACCTCAGTATCTCATGGTTTCAAAGCTAAAGTTGATGAACACGACAGCAGGTCTCGTTTTCCCGGGACTTGTAACAGCATTCGGAACCTATCTTCTGAAAACAGGTTATCAGAGTCTGCCCAAGGATTTGGAAGAGGCAGCAGCCATTGATGGCTGTAATATCGGTCAGACTTTCCTTTTCATTATGATGCCTCTTACAAGATCAGCAATGATCTCACTTGGAATCTTTACAGCACTGTTTGCGTTTAAAGACCTCATGTGGCCCATGATTGTCTGCACAAATGCTTCAACCACAACTCTTAGTGCAGGTCTTGCAAAGATGCAGGGACAGTATGGAAGTGATTATCCTGCAATGATGGCATCAGCAGTGCTTGCTATAGTACCTATGATTGTTATTTACATTATTTTTCAGAAGCAGTTCGTAGAAGGAATTGCAACATCGGGAGGAAAGCTCTGATATGGCAATTAGTTTTGATAAGGCAACAAAGGTATTTTTCCTGACAACGAAGAATACAGAATATCAGATAAAAATAAATGAATACAATATGCTGCTCCACACCTATTACGGAGCACCTGTTGGTAAAACAGACATGTCATATCTCATCCGTGAGATAGACCGTGGTTTCTCAGGTAATGCCTATGAAGGCAGAAAGAAAAGGGGAGTGTCACCTGACACTCTGCCCTTTGAATACAGCACTGACGGAGCCGGGGATTATAGAGTAGGTGCTATGGATGTGATTCTTGAAAATGGCAGCAGAACACTGGATCTGCGCTACAAAGATCACAGCATAGAAGAAGGAAAAGAAGGCATTAAGGGACTTCCTTATGTAAGAGATGAAGAGGATAAGGTAGATACTCTTAAGGTCAATCTTTTCGATAAGACATCGGGATTAGAAGTTACGCTTATTTATGGTGTGTTTGAGGATAAGGATATCATTACCAGATCCGTTAAGATTACAAACACTTCAGACAGCGTTCACAGAATTACAAAGGCAGCATCCATGAGCATGGATATGCCTTACAGAAAAATGGATATGATCCATTTCCACGGAAGACATGCTATGGAGAGACAGCCTGAAAGAAATGAGCTTACTCACGATATTCATGTGGTCTCATCAAAGCGCGGTGCAAGCAGCCATCACAACAATCCGTTTGTGATCCTCTGCGACCATAATGCTACAGAGAACAGTGGTGAATGCTACGGCTTCATGCTGGTATATTCAGGAAACCATGCTGAGGAGGTAGAGGTAGATCAGGCCGGAAGCATAAGAGTGGTCAGCGGAATCGGAAGCAATAACTTTAACTGGAAACTTGAAGGTGGAGATAGCTTTGAAACACCTGAAGTTATCATGGCATATAACGCTGATGGTCTTAACGGACTTAGCTACTTATATCACAGAATCATCCGTGAAAATGTATGCCCTAAGGAATTCAGAACAGTAAAGCGCCCGGTTCTTATTAACAACTGGGAAGGCACATATTTTGATTTCGATGAAAAGAGCATCCTTGAGATTGCAGATGCAGCAGCTGACACAGGCTGTGAGATGCTGGTTCTGGATGACGGATGGTTTGGCGTCAGAGATGACGACAACAGCGGTCTCGGTGACTGGTTTGTAAATGAGAAGAAACTCCCCGGAGGACTTTCCAAAATTGCAGACCATGTGAACAGCCTTGGTATGAAATTCGGTCTTTGGTTTGAGCCTGAGATGGTGAATGAGGATTCAGATCTTTTCAGAAATCATCCTGACTGGGCTCTCAGAGATCCTGACAGAGATCCGGTTATGGGACGTAACCAGCTGGTACTTGATATGTCCAGAAAAGAGGTAGTTGATTACCTTTTCGAGAGCATGTCAAAGATTTTGGATTTAGCTAATATTTCCTATATTAAGTGGGATTTCAACAGATCAATTGCTAACGCATATTCCAATGCTCTTCCTGCCGACAGACAGGGTGAGGTTCCTCACAGATTTATGCTTGGAACCTACGATCTTCTTAATAGATTAAGAACAGCTTATCCTGAAATAATGATGGAGGGCTGCTCAGGCGGCGGCGGAAGATTTGATGCGGGAATTATGTTCTATTCACCGCAGATATGGTGCTCGGATAACAGTGAAGCAGTGAATCGTTTGAAGATTCAGAAGGGAACCTGCTATGGATATCCGGTAAGCACAGTGGGAAGCCATGTTTCAGCTTCTCCCAATCATCAGAACGGAAGAAAGACACCTCTTGCAACAAGAGCAATCGTTGCTATGTCCGGTACTTTTGGTTATGAGTTCGATCCCAGAAAGCTTTCCCAGGACGAGCGAAGCGAGATAAAAGAACAGATTGCTATTTTTAATAAATACTATGATCTGATACAGAGGGGAAGATATTACAGAGTGTCAGATAATAAGACTGAAGAGTATTTCACCTCATGGGAGTTTGTATCCGAGGATAAATCAGAGGCTATGCTTAACATAGTTGTTACAGATGTCAGAGGAAATCCGGAGATACCTTTTGTGAAGCTCTTAGGACTTGATCCCGAGGGATGCTATGAGGTTGATCATGTATTTAAGTCTGAGGAGGGCTCTGCAGCAGAAGAAGGTACCAAGGGAGGAGACCTGGTTGGTACAAAATTCTCAGGAAGTGCGCTGATGAATGGTGGTCTTGCTTTAGATCCTCTCTTTGGAGTGTATCCTGCAGCCCAGATTCATTTTAAAAAATGCTAATAACGAATTGATAATGCTTTAACCTGGCCGTCAGTGATCCGAAAGGGTCCTGGCGGTTTGGGTTTTATTTTCAAACTATAGTAAATTAATGAAAAACTGATTCATAATATGATAATTTTATTCAATAACCCTATTGCAAGAATGGAATTTATATAGTATTGTATCTCAAAGATATGAAAATTCCATATTGTAATTTTCTCTTATTCAGAGTGGTGGAGATACATAGGATCTGTGAAGCCACGGCAACCCCGGACAACCGGAAGGTGC
>JAEEGL010081585.1_pt1 | contig 12201 bp, 8 predicted proteins | sample 9134231 | NCBI WGS metagenome assembly JAEEGL01 (sample SAMN16246548, study PRJNA631951) | gut metagenome | biome: gut microbiome; feature: rumen; material: fiber-attached | host: Bos | place: Iran: Karaj | collected 2018-10
AAAAATCAAAAAAAGAAAATTTTAAAAATTCTTCATCAGAAAAAGAAATATTACAATCAACATTAGAAATATCAAAAACAAAAAAAACTTTTTCAAATCTTTCAAACATTGATAAATGTTTTCAAGACAAGAAAAAAAATGATAATAATTATTCTCAATTTGAAAATATAGAAACAAGTGAAAAAAGTTATTTTAAAAATTAAAAAAAAGGAAAAACCTATAATTTGAAAGAAATTAAGTATTGATGAATAAAAACCAATAAATAAATTTATTAAATTATTTCCTTCTTATTTTGAAAAAAGATTAAATGGTAATTCTTCAAACACAAAAAAAATTATTTTAAAGTTTTTTTCTCCTCTTGAAAAATAATATAATAAAGTTTCAAAAAGTGAAAATAAATTAAAGTATAATAAAAAAATTAAACATTATTTGAAAAATCGAGGTTTAAATTTCTGATCATCTTTCAAGAAAAGAATTTTATGATACTTTTGAACAGTCAAAATAAAAATGTGTTTAAAAAAATTTAATATATAATGATATTTTATTAAGAAAAAAAATGATAATAGTTCAGATTTCACTGAAGAACAAATTAAAAAAATAAAAAGAGATAAAAATATAAAAAAAATTTTGACTGATTCAGAAAATCAAATAATTAAAATGTTTTGTGATTTATGAATAAAAGGATGAAATAAAAATCTTAAATTTCATAAAAATAATTTTTAAATATATATTATAATTTTTTTTTTAATTATATATACAATAATATTCATTTCAAATAAATTATTATATAAAAATAAATGATATTTGATTTTACTTTATCATAATTTTTTTTATATTTTTTTTAATATTGGAAAAGATAATTATTAAAAATATATTAAATAAAATATCCAATATTAAATTTAATTAATTTTAAAATTTAATAAAAGTTAATTTTATAATAAGTTAGGGTTAAAAAATTAAAAATAATTATTTTATATATAAGCAAAATTTATTTTCTTTTAATTATAAAAATTTTTTGATGATATTTGTAGAAAATACCTATTATTTAAAAGAAATAGAAAAATATATAGAAAAAGAAAATAGAATAATTAATTTTAATGAAGAATCAAATTTTAATCAAATAAATAACTTTAGACAATTATTTTCAGATTATTGGTTTTCAGAAGAAAATTTACCTTTATTTTATAATGAAAAAACATTATTATCTATTCTTTTTTATTTTATTTTTAAAATAAAAAAGATATCAAAAAAAAATAATCTTAATATTGAAAGATTAATAAGAATAAATACTTTATACTCAAATTTTTCAGAACAAATAATTAATTTCATTGAAAAAGGAAATAAAATAATTATAAATAATATCCAAAATATTTTTCTAGAAATTCAATTCTTTAAAACCTTTTTATCAACATTAGGTTCAAATTTAGATAATTTCCAAAAGAAATATTTAAATATATCTAAAGTAATATAATTTATATTAATATTTTTTTAGATTTTAGTTAAAATTTTTGAGGAAAAAGAGGAATTTTTATATTCATTCAACGAAATCATTATAAATGATTTATTACAAAAATATGATTTAATTTCAAAAGAAGAACAAATAATTGAAAAAGATAAATTGAAAGATAATATAAAAAATATTATAATAACTATAATCAAATCAATTATAAAAGAAGAAGGTTTATCTTTTAAAAATATTATCAATAATATTTATGAATTTTTTCAGTCAAGAAGAATAGATATTCTAGAAAATATTGATAGGAATTTTGAAAAAATAATACATGAAAAGAAATATATTAGTTCAGATGATGAAAAGTATATTATGAATAATGAAACACCTAAAAAAGAAAAAAAAAATAAGGTAATTAAAAAAGATAAAAATAAAATGAATAATATAAAAAAAGAAAATAAGAAAAAAACTGATTTAAAGAAAAAGAAAATTGACAAAGAAAATGAAATAAATATATTAAAAAATAATAATAAAAACATTACTCGTTCACAAACAAAATGTAAAAATCTAATCCAAAAAAATGTTATTTTAAAAAAAAAGAGAAAAAGAACTAAAAATCAATCTTAATAACTTTCAAATTGACCAAACAATAAATATCATAAATTAATTTATATTAATATTACATAAAAAAAACCCTCCATAAAAAATTATATAAAACTAATATAAAAAATACATAAAAAAAATAAGCATAAAAATAAATAATCAAAAATTAGATATTTAAAAAAAAAATTAAATAAAACTTCATTGAAAATGTTCAGAAAATTTGGATATATATTATTTCTCTTCCTTTCATCAACAAACAGTTTTCCAGTACCAAAAGATCTTCAAAAATATTGTCCAGAAGGATGTAAATATTATTACAACTGTGACGCAATAAAGAAAAAATGTATATATAAAGGTTTCTTTCCAATATACCCATTAGAATTAATAGAATTATGTGCAATGATGATATCATCTGCATTAGCTACTGCATGTGGAATAGGAGGAGGAACAGTTTATTCATCTATAATGTTAGGAGTTCAAGAATTTGAACCAAGTGAAGCTTTCCCAATTTCAAATTGCCTTATTTTAATTTGTGGATTTGTTACTTATATTGCTTGTGTTCTTGATAAATATGAACATCCTAAAAATAAATTTGTTCAATATGATATTGCCATTATTTTTGCTCCTACTATGTTATTAGGTGCTAAATTTGGAACTATTATTAATAAAATTTTCTCCAGTTTATTATTAATGTTCGGTTTAATTTTCCTTCTTTGCTTTACTACTAAAAAAACTTATAATAATATTCTCAAAGCTAAAGCAAAGGAAGAAATGTTGTTAAATAAAAATATTATTAATAAGAATGAAAATAAGGAAAACATTAAAGAACCTTTTTTAAAAAGTATGGCAACTGCAAATAATGAATTAGAAATTGTATCTCCAATTGGAAATGATGATGGAATATTTGAGCATAGAGTATTAACTGAAGAAGAAAGGAAATTATTAACAGAAGATGATGATCCTTTAAATTGGGATAGAATAAAATTTATCGCACTATTAGAAGTAATAGTAGTAATAGATCAATTAATAGAAGGAAATTCAAAATTACCATCATTTCTGGGAATAAAAAAATGTTCATTTTTATATTGGATAACATTCTTATTATATGTAGGAATATCATATTATTTTATTCAAATCGCAATAGAAACAGTGAAAGATCATTTAATAAAGAAAAAACAAGTAATTCCGAATTTTAAAAGTGAAATAATGGATAAAGTTCAAAAAGAAATAAAATTTGTAATATCAATGGCAATAATAGCAGGAATAGTATCATCATCATTAGGAATAGGAGGAGGAATGATAACAAATCCAATGTTTGCATCTTTAGGACTTGATCCAAAGGAGAGCTCAACAACAAGTAATTTCCTTATAATTACAACTGCAATTGCATCTACTTTTCTTTTTTCTTTTGCAGGACAATTAAATTGGAGTTTTACTATTTGTATTGGAATTCCATGTGCTTTAGCTGCTCTTGTTGGCAGTTTCTTTATTTTACAATATATTAATAGAACTGGAAGAAGCAGTATTTTAATTATTATTATGGAATATTTCCTTGTTGCTTCTCTTTTTATTGCTTTGTGGAAAACTTGGAAAGAAATTAAGGAAGATGGATTTCGCTCTTTGTTTTCTTTTAATAGTTATTGCTAAAAATCACTTTTTTTTTAAGGATTTTTTTAGGGTTTTTTTGTAATTATATTTATAATTTTTATTATTTAATAATATTTAATAATTATTTAAAATTGTTTAATGTTATATTTTAAAAAAAAATTTATTTATTTCATATTTAAATTTCTCATTGAGTCATTTTTCCAATTTGAAAATTTATCTCTAACATCAAAAATCATTTGTTTTAATGAGTTAAAAACCCATTTAACAGAATTAAGAACAAATTTCAAATTATAATCGATTAAATCATCTTTAATATTAAAATTAAAAGAATTTATTCTTTCATCATAATCACTGAATAATTCTAAAATATTTTTTTCTAAAGAAACAATTTCTTCAAAACATCTTCCAATCATCCAAAAAATACCTTGATTATATTGAAGATGACTTCCAGAATTTTTTTCATTTTTTTCAGCCAATTTTTTTTTTAAAATATTTATTTCATTTTCAAAAATTTTTTTCGAATTTTGATAATTTGAAGTTACTTTAATTGCATTATCAACTAAATCCATTTCAATAGGAGCATTTTTTAATTTATTATTTAAAACAATATTTTCTTTTAAATCATTTTTTGTTTTTTTTAAATCTTTCTTTAATTTTGAAATCGTTTTTTGTGCTGTAAATTCATCATATCCACTTCTCATTGTTAATTTTCTTTTTAAATTATTAATTTCTGTTTGATATTTTTTTTTTATTTTATTCATTTCTTTCTTTTCTTTTTCTTTCCATATTTTATTTAATGAAGATAATAATTCATTAATTATACTATCATTTAAATCATATTTGTTTTTGAATTGAAAAGCAAAATCAAAAGCTTCATTAGGAATTACATTTTCTTTATTCTCTTTATTTTCTTTATTTTCATTATCTTTTATATTTAAATCTTGATTATTAGTATTATTATTATTATTAATGTTAATATTTATGTTACTTAAATTTTTTTTTTTATTTAATTTAATACCTGTAAAAGTGTCATTTAAATATGAAAAATTTTTAAACTCTTCTGTTGTTTTTAACATTTGTAATAATCTAATATTATCATCTTTTAAATGTTCTATTTCTAATAATAATGTTCCTTCACTTTGTTTTTGAAGAAATAATTGATCAATTTTTTTTTCTAATTCATTTATTTTTTCTAAATGTTTCATATTTATTTTTTTCTCATTTTCTAATTCTTCTTTTATTAAATTTTTATTTCTTTGTGATTCTTCATTATTTATTGTAAAATATTTTATTGTTTCTTCTTTTGCTTTCAACTTCTTATTTAAATTATCTATTTTTTTTTCTTTTTCTTCTAATTCATTATTTTTTTTTTCTAATTCATTTCTTGTTTTTTCATTTAATTCTTTATTAACAATTTTTAATTCATAAATTTCTTTTTCATATTTTTCTTTATCTAAATTTAATTGTCTATTATTATTATTTTGTTTTGTTATTTGTTCTTTTAAAATTTCATTTTCATCTTCTGAATTTTTTAGTTTTGATATTAATTTATATTTTTGTTCTCCAATAACTTTTAATCTTGTTTCTAAAATATCATTTTTTTCTAAAAGTTCTTCCATTTTTTTTTCATATTCTTCTGTATTTACTTTCTTTATTATTATTGAAGGACTTTGAAAGTCTAATTCATTTTTTATTGAATTTTGAAAATCTTCATTATCACTTCTGTAATTATTTTGATCTTCCATTTAATAATTTTTTTATTTTTTTTATTTTTCTTTTAAATTTTTTATTTAAAATTATTAGTAAATGAATGTTTAATTTATAATATATATAATTTTAATTTATTTAATTTATTTTGAATAATTTTTGAAGGTTAAAAACTAACATTATATTATTTAACTATGTTCTCTTTTTTGTCTTAAAAATTGTTTATGTAAATTTTGAAAGATTTTTAATTGATTTTGGAAATTATCATTATCACTTTCACTATCAGAAAAAAAATAATAATTATCAATATTTTTTTTAAGGAATTTATCATAAAAATCATTAAAATTTTTTTCTTTATTTTCATCAAGTAATAAATCTTCATTATAATTTTTTAATTTTAATATTTCTTTATTAAAAGAGTCATTAAAAGGATTAAAGGATTTTTTATTTTGAATGTATCTATCAACAACAATCATATTAGATCTATTATATCTAATTCTTAATTTTAAAGTATTATCTTCATTATCATTTTTTTCAATTTCTGGTAACTCTAAAATTTTATTAATAGAAGTAAAATTGTATTTTGAATTATTAATAATATAATTTTTATGATTTTTAACATTTTTTTTCTTAATAATATTTTTTTCTTTTTGTTTTTTATTCTTTTCATTTTCATTAATTAAAGTACTTTGATGAGATGTAGTACTATCAGATTCACTTATTTGATGATAATTATAATCTTTATTAATATTTTTAGGAGGAATAAAATCTTCATTTTGTTTATCAATTGAATTTTGAATTTCTTTTAATATTTCTATATCTTTTTTAAATGATTCTTCTATTTCTTTTGGAATTTTTTCTCCTTTTAAATATGCTATTTCACTTTTAAATATATATTCATTTATATTTATCATTATTTTTTTTTCTTCTTCTTTTTGATTCATTAAAGTTAAAATTCTTGAAATTAAAGTATTTGATAATTTTCTTACATTTTTTATTTTTTCTAAAGATTCTAATTCATTTTCTTTATTTTTCCTAGTTTTCATTTTTTCTCTTTCTCTTCTTCTAAAAGTTGTTGTAACATATTTATCACTTGATTTTTGTTCTTTCCAAAATTTTCTTAAAAGACTTTTTTTAAAAAGCTCTCTTCTAGTAAAAAAATATTGACAAATTTTATCAATATAATTTTCATAATTAGGAAAATTTTCTCTAATTAATTCTTTAACTCTTTCTTGTGGAATTATTTCTCCATTTCCAATATCATTTTCTAATATACTTATGATTTTTTCTAAGTCTTCAAATTTAATTGAACAATCTACTAAATTTACAATAAAATTCATATCTATATTTGTTCCTTCATAATCTCTTTTTGAATTTTCTAATCTATTTTTTTCTGAATATATTATATAATGATTTGGTCTTTTAAATTCTTTTCTATTATATTCTATATCATTTTTCAATTTTAAATTTTCTTCTTTTTTATCAGATACATTCTTATTTGAAATTTGTTTATTTTTCTCTTTATCATTAATATTATTATTATTATTAATATTTTCAATTTTTTCTGAATTTGGAATAATAATTATTTTCTTTTTGTCATATAGTTGCAAAATTTTGTTAAGTTCATTTTCAATATTATAAAGTTCTTTCTTTGCATCTTGACATGCATTTTCAATTACTTTCTTTAAATCTTTCACTATTTGAATTGGTCTATTTTCATCAATTCTTCTTTGACGAATTCCACTTCTCCTAAAAAATGGTTAAATTAAATTTCAATTAAAAAATATTTTTTTTAATAAAAAAGAAAAGGATATTTAAAGGATAAAATCAAAAAATGGAAAGAATAATATTTTCTGAATGAAAATATTGTTTTTTAAGGAAAAATACAAGGAAATTTTGGAAATAAAAGAAATTGAAATTTTATAAACTTACATTATGTTTTCTTCTTTACTTGAGTATTAAGGTATCTTTAGCTTAAATCATTAATTAAATGATTATATTATAAATAGTTATTAATTTTTTTTAATTTTTTTCAAATCAACAATTCATTAAATTATTTATAATTTAAAAAAATATTTTTTTTATTTAATTATGTTTCCATTTAGTTTCCAATCAATTTTTCCTGGATCCTCATCAATGATATCATCAACTTTAGAAGAAAAATTACAAAAAGAAGATTGTAAATTAGAAGATTTATTAGATGAAACAAATATAGTTTTTGAATTAAAAAAAGGAAATAATAAATTATTTAAATTTTTAAATAGAGAACAAATAAAAAAATTAATTAGATATATTATATTTGAACCTCAAATTGATGATCAAATTATTGGTCATAAATATCCTTTTGTTGCTAATGATATTTTAAGTTCTGATATAAATTTAATTACTGATTATTTTATTTTAAATGATAAAGAATATAAAGAAAAAAATAAAAGTGATGAAAAAGAAATTGAACATAAAGAAGAAGTTGAAAATACTTTAAATATTATTGAAAATAATATGAAAATTGATGAAAATGAAAATTTAGCAAAAGAAAATGAAAAAGTATTTGATATTAATGTTTCAAATGAAGAGAAAAAAAAAGATTATGAAAAAGAAGAAAATGATAAAAAAGAAAATAATGAAAATAATAAAGAAAACATAGAAAAAAAAGAAAATGAAAATAGTTTTGAATTATTAGATTTTTTATTAAATTTTATAATGAATGATAATAAAGAATTAAATGATGTTTTATCATCATATTTTTCAAATATAATGATAAAATTAATAGATAAATATACTTCTAGAATAATTAAATATTTATATTTTAAAAGAAAAGATGCTTTAAATAAAATAATTGAACATTCAAATCAAAAATCAATTTCAATTTTAACAGTAAAATTACTTAAAATTAAAAATTTAGAATTTACTAAAGAAGAAAAAGAAAAAGAAGAAGAAATAAGTAATTTCAGAAATCAATTAATTCATACTTTTTTTAAATCAATTACAATAGAAAATAAAAATTATGATGTTGATGTGAAAATAAATTTATTAATTGAATTAATGGAAGAAAATTCTATTTTAAATTTATTTATTCAATTACCTGAAATTTACAATTATTTATTTGATATATTATCCTATGACATTAATTTAAATAATAATTATGAAATAACAAATTCTTATTATTCAACATTAAATTTATTAATTTCAATTTTAAATCAAATTGAAATTAATAAAATTTCATTACCTGAAAATTTTGATATAAACAGGAAAAATTTTTCTGATTGTTTAATTTTAACTTTACCTAAAATAATAATGAATTTTGAAGAAAGAAAAAATTCTGTTTTAATTGAAAGTCAATGTGATCAACCATATAAAAGTTTAGGAATGATAAATTTAAAAATTTTAGATTTATTTATTTTAATTATGAATTATCTTAAAAAATTACCTGAACAATATGATAATATTTTAATAAGAAATAATTTTATTAAAAAATCTTTAAATTTTTTCTTTAATTATCAATGGAATAATATTTATCATAATTCATTTGTTAAATTTATTAAATTATATCTTAATAATGAAAAAGAACATTATATTCTTACAAAATATCTATTTGAAGAAATTAAAATAAATCAATTATTTGAAAGTTTTTTAAAAGAAAAATCAAATTTTATTTTTAATTCTAAAAAAGAAGTTAAAAATGGAATTTATCCTCATATAATAGAAATATATTATAAATTAAATGCAATATTAGGAAATAAAATATTTGATGAAGAAAATAATTATAATAGAAAAGAAGGAGATTTTGACTTTATAAAAGATGAAAATTCAGGAATAAATTCAACAAAATTTAAATTAATGAATGTAAAAAATGAGAAAAAAGAAGAAGAAGAAAAAAAGGAAGAAAAAAAAGAAGAAGAAGAAGAAAAAATAAATATAAGTGATAATTTAAAAGGATTAATTTTAAATAATGAAGATTTTAAAAATATAATAAATGAAATAATCAATCCAACAGTCAAATTATATGAAAAAAATTTATGTGTTGAAAGTCCTATTCCAACAAGTCAAACTTCAGAAATGTCAAATGCTCAATTATTAATTAAATTAATTGGAATATTAAAAAAAGCAAAAGAAAATCCTGCTTTAAGAGATAAATTAGGAGAATTAAAAGAAACTTTAGATATTAATAAGAAAGAAGAAAAAAAAGAAAATGAAAATGAAGAAATTAATACTGATAAAATTAAAAAAGAAGTTAATGAAAATAATACTATTGAAAAAAATATCAATGAAGAAAATTCTGATTATAATGATTTTAATTATTGGAAAAATAATTCTTCCATTTTAGATGATAAAACTTTAGAAGATTGTTTAAATGATTTATAAATAATATTTGAAATATTTCTAAAATTTTTAAAAAAGAAATTAAGTTATTATTATATATTTATTTTATAATAAATTCTAAAATTCAAAAAAAATATTTTTTTATAAAAAAAATAAAATACATAAAAGTTTTTTTTTAAATAAAGCAAAAATAAAATAATAATAATTCATAAATTGAATAATTGAATGAATAATTTTTAAAATTAAGAATAAAAAGAAAGAATACAAATAAATTATATAAGCAGATACAAATAAGTAAAATAAGTGATAAAAAAATATTAAAAATATAATAATAAACATCCATGTTTAATTTTTTTTTTATATTAAAATGAATTTTAATGTATAATATATAGAATATAAAAATTAAAAATAATATAATTTCATTCTTTATATTATTTTAACTTTTTTTCACATAATGAAAAATTTAATAATAATATTGATTCCCTCCTTTAAATCATTTATGAACTTCATTTTCCCTTCAATAATTTCCTCTTCTAAAACTTCCATAATTTCCTCTATTATAGTAATTAAAACTTTATTATTATTATGATTACCTCTATAATAATTATATTTATTATTATAATAATAATTACTTCAATAATGATTATTATAATTATTTCTAATAATGACATTAATTCGTTTTTTTGGGTCAATATAATATTTGTCTAATTTTTTATTGGTAAAGGAGAAAAAAACCTTGTATTTTTTTAATAATTCTTCAATTGAAAATATTATATCTAAACAAGGTATTTAACTTATATATTATTATCTTTTTCCTTTATATATGAATTTGAAAAAAAATTTTTTTTTGATATAAATGATTTATGGGATTATTCTAACTAAATTCATTCTAAAATTGGAAAAATTATATAAATTTTTTTCTTAAATCCTTATTCTTTTGGAATTCTTTTTTATACATTTAATAAATAAAAAATAACAATTAATTTAAAATAAAATGATATTTATTTTAAAAAACTAAAAAATATATGGGGATATGTGGTTGTTTTGAAATAAGAAAAATTAATAAAAATTTTTTAAGAGATAAAGAAGAAGATGAATTAAATAACATTAAATTATCTCCATCAAAATTAAAACCAAAATATCAAATTTATCAAGAAAAAATAATAGATAAAAAAGAAGAGAATACAAAAAATATAAACAAAACTATAAATGAAGATGATAAAATTCCAATGAAAAATAAATATAATAAGAATACAATTTGCTCATTAAATAAATCAGAAAATGATGATAGTACTCTTTCAATAAATAGATGCAAAAAAAATAATAATATAAATAAAAATAATCTTGAAGAAAAAGTAAATAAAGAAATTAATATAGTTTTAATAGGTGAAAAGCAAAGTGGAAAAAGTTCTTTTATAATTCAAATTGCAGAGAAAAGATTTGAAAATATATATATACCAACAGTTTTTATAGAAAATATTTCTAAAATATTAACATATAATAACAAAAAATATATTTTAAATTTTAATGTAACACCAGGTGTACAAGAATATAAAGAAGATTATTCAAAATTATATTCTCAAGCAAATTTTATTTTTGTTTTCTATGATATAAGTGTTCAAGGTAGTTTTACAAAAACAAAAAATTTTGTTAAAAAAGAATTAAAAAATAAAATTGTAATGTATAACAATGATTATTCTAATATTTTTATTGTAGCAAATAAGATAGATAAATCTTCTTTTCAAAATCAAAATATTGATGCAAGGAAATATTGGGAAAATATGAATTTACAATATTTTGAAATTTCTGTTAAGAATAATATTGGTGTTGGTTATATGATAAATAAATTATTAGCGATATATGAACAAATTTCTTCTTAAATTGTTTTTTTATTCATCAATTGTTTTTATAGAATAAAGATTATTTTATGATATTAAAAAAAAGCTTTTAAATATAGTTAAATGTAAATAAAAAAATGAAAGCTTTTTCAAATATATAATTATATTTTTTATGTTGATTAATTTCAGATATTATATTGCTATTTATAATAGTTTATATTATATTTATTTTAATTTTTAACAGATTTATAAAATTCTTTTTTTATATGTTTTTAAAAAAATAAAATAAAAAAAATGGTAAAAGAAAAAATAAAAATTTTATCATCAATTAGAAATAGATGAAAAAAATTGTTAAAAAATAAAAATTATTTTTACTTAAAAGTGTTTTTATTTATTAAACTTTCCCTAACAAATATTTTATGTCCAAATTCTTTGGATAAATTTTTATTTTCATATTCATCTTCAAAAGATAAATCACTATTATAAGATTCATATAAATCACTAAAATCTAAAAATGAAAGTCCACTTTTTTTTTTAATATTAAACTCAGGAATAAAATTATCTTTAATTTTATTTCTTTTTAAATTACTCTTTTTTCCAGATAAAATTTTTTTTATTTTAATATTTAATTCTTCAAAATTGGGGATTGGGGATTGGGGATTGGGGATTGGGCCC
>JAEEGL010344011.1_pt1 | contig 12201 bp, 8 predicted proteins | sample 9134231 | NCBI WGS metagenome assembly JAEEGL01 (sample SAMN16246548, study PRJNA631951) | gut metagenome | biome: gut microbiome; feature: rumen; material: fiber-attached | host: Bos | place: Iran: Karaj | collected 2018-10
AACTATATAATTAAATAATTCTCCTCCTTCACAATAGTCCATTACACTATAATAACTATCATAACTTTCAAAAATTTCTGTTACTAAAATTACATTTATATGATTAAATTTTGTTAACATTTCAAATTCTCTTTTTACTCTTATTTCATCATCTTTTTCTCTTATTTTACTTTTTTCTAATATTTTTACTGCTACTTTTTCTCTTGTTGGTAAATAAATCCCTAGTTTTACTTTTCCAAATGTACCTTGTCCTAATGTTCTTTTTATTATGTAATTTCCTATTTTGAAATCTGATTCTTTTTCTTTTTCTTTTTCCTTTTCATTTCCCTTTTCCTTTTCTTTTTGAATATTTGAAGTCATTTATTTAATTTTTTTTTTAATAATGGATTATTTTTTTTTTTATAAAATATAAAAATCAATTTTATTAATTATTTATTTTATATTTTTTTATAATTTGATTTTAAACAATTTTATTAAATGGAAAAAAATGAAAATGAAAGTAAAATTAAATTAATAGTATTTGAATTTTTTAGTGGAATTGGAGGAATGCATGAATCATTAAATAAAATAACTAATATTAAAATAGAAAAAATAATCCCATATGATATTAACATAAATTCAAATTTAACTTATAAATTTAATTTTAACATTGAACCAAAATCAATAACAATTGAAAGTTTAACTTTAGAAAATTATGAAAAAATAATAGAAGAAAATTATAAAAATGTAAATAATAAAAATAACTTATTTATTTTATGGACAATGTCACCTCCATGTCAACCATTTACAAGACAAGGAAATAAAAAAGAATTAGAAGATAATAGAAGTATTGCATTTAAACATTTAATGAATATTTTAAATAAAACCAAATATTTTCCTAATTATTTTATTTTAGAAAATGTTAAAAATTTTGAAAATAGTAAAGCAAGTGCAATGTTAATTGAATTATTTAATAATAAAAAATATGATTTTTTACAATTTTTACTTTCTCCTTTACAATTTAATATTCCAAATAGTAGATTAAGATATTATTTTATAGGAAGAGAAAAAAAATTTTTAAATTTTAAAAATAATAGAAATGATATAATTAATAATACTGAATTAATAGATAAAAATTTTCCTATTTCTTGTATTATTGATATTAAAACTTTTCTTTCATATAATGAAAATGACGAAAAAAATAAAAAGGAATTTTATTTAACTGAAAAGATTTTGAATAAAGAATCTTCTAAATCAATGGATTTAACATTATTAGAAAGTAAATCATCAAATTGTTTTACTAAAAATTATACAAGATTAATTAAAGGAAGTGGTTCAATTCTTTTATTAAATAAAGAAAAATATAATAACATGGAATTAAAAAGTTTAAAAGGTTATACTAGATTTTTTACTCCAAAAGAAATTTTAAAATTTTTATGTTTTAATGATAATTTTGAATTTCCTGAAAATTTATCAAATAAATCTCAATATAAATTATTAGGAAATTCCTTAAATGTAAAAGTAGTATTTGAATTAATGAAATTATTATTTAATAACTAAACAATAAAATAAATAAAAAAATAATTTGTTAATAAAAAAAAATTTAAAAAAATGTCAATTGATGAAGCAAAAATTCAAAAAAAGCAAATATTTGTAAATAAAATATCATTAAATGATTACATAATAAAAGAAACAGTAGGAACAGGATCATATGGTCGTGTTCATATATGTCGTAATAAAAAAACAAATAAAATATATGCATTAAAAATATTAAAAAAAACTGAAATTCTTAGATTAAAACAAGTAGATCACATTTATAGTGAATATACAATATTATCAATGATATATCATCCATTTATAATAGAAATGAAAGGAGTAAATACAACAGATCAATATAATTTATATTTTTTATTAGAATATATTCCAGGAGGAGAATTATTTTCTTTATTACGTTCAATGAAAAATTTTCCAACTAATCATGCTAAATTTTACAGTGCACATATAGTAACAATTTTTGAATATTTACATAGTAAAAATATAATATATCGTGATTTAAAACCAGAAAATATATTAATTAACCAAAATGGTTATTTAAAATTAACAGATTTTGGTTTTGCAAAAATAATAACTGACTTAACTTATACATTATGTGGTACACCAGAATATTTAGCACCAGAAATAATAACAAATAAAGGTCATGGTAAACCAGTTGACTGGTGGACATTTGGTATTTTATTATATGAAATGTTAGTTGGTATTGACCCTTTTAATGATAATGATCCAATGGCAATTTATCAAAAAATTTTAAAGTGTAAAGTTAAATTTCCTAAAAATTTTGATAGAAATGCTAAAAGTTTAATTAAACATTTATTAGTTCTTGATATTAGTAGAAGATATGGTTGTTTAAAAAATGGTATTAAAGATATTATTGACCATAAATTTTTTGAAGGTTTTGATTGGAAAGGATTATTGTTTAGAACTATTAAACCACCTTTTATTCCTGAAGTTAAAGGAGCTGATGATACTAGTAATTTTAATCAATATCCTGATTCTCAGTCTGATGAAGAAGCTATTCCTTTAAAAGGTGATAAAGATCCTTTTTATAATTGGTGAAATTTTTTACTTTTTTTTATTTTTTTTTTTTTTTGAGTTTTATTTTTTGTTTTTATGTTTTTTTGTTTTTTTATATTGTTTTTTATAGATATTTTTTTGGGTTATTTAATTTTTTTTTTTTATTTACTTTTTAATTAATATTCATTTTTTGGAATATTTGTATTTTATATCTATTTTTTTTAGTTTTTAATTTAATTATGAAATTAAATTTTGATGATTTTTTAAAACCTGATTTTAAATTTTTATCAGAAGAATTTCCTGAATTTAAAAAACATGTTTATATAAATAAATATGGTGGTTATTCTATTAATTGGAAAAATCCAAATTCAATTAAAGAATTAGTTAAAACAATATTAAATAAATTTTTCAATATTACATATTATGAAATCCCAGAAAATTTTTTAATACCAACATTAACATCAAGATATAATTATTTGAATTATATAAATAAACTTTTTACTAAATTAGAAATTGAAAATAAGGAAAAAATATTAATTGATATTGGAACAGGAGCAAATTTAATTTATCCTTTATTAGGATATAAATTATATAATTGGAAATTTATTGCAAGTGAAATTAATGAAGATGCAATAAATATAGGAAAAAAAATCATTAAAGAAAATAATTTAGAAAAAGAAATTTTAATAATTAAACAAAATGATAGTAAAAAAATTTTTGAAAATATTATTAATTTTAATAATAAGTATTTATGTTCTATTTGTAATCCTCCTTTTTTTGATATTAATACAGAAATAAAAAAAGATAATTTATATACTGATAATGAATATAATTATAATGAAGTTTATTGTGAAGGAGGTGAAATATTTTTTATTAAAGAAATGATTAAGGAAAGTTATATATATAAAAAAAACATATTTTTATTTTCTAGTTTAATTGGTAGAAAAAGTAATATGAAAAAAATATATTCTGTAATGAAAAATTTAAAAGAAATGTCTTTATTAAAAAAAATAACAATTAAACAAGGAAAAAACGCAAGATGGATAATTATATGGTCTTTTTATGATAATTATATAAATTTTAAAAATGATAAAATAAATAATAATGTAATCAATATAAATAATAATCAAGAATTATTAAATGAATATTAATTTATAAATACTATTTATATATTTTTTATAAAAAAGTAATTTAAATAATTACAAAAAATTATAGTTTTTTTGAACTTTCATTTAACTTATTATTATCAATTAATTGATAATCAGAAGAAATATTATAAGAACCCCATAATTTCTTAAGTAAAAATTTCTTTGATTTTTTCAATTTTTTAATAGAATTACTAAAAGAAATAATGGGAGTATTTTTTTCAACAAAATTATATTTAGGTTCATAATAACAAATTGAAGGATTATCCAAAGAAGAAGGATTATTTAAAATATTTTCAGTTCTTGAATTCATTTTATTAAAATCAATAACTTTATTTATATTTTCAAGATAATTAATTGGTTCTAAATAAGTTAATTTATCTAATTTAGTAGGAATAATATATTTTCTTGAAGTATATTGACTAAATTTTAAAGCATGATTATTTTTTGAAATTGTAGGTAAATAATTTCTTTTTAAAATATATTTATTTTGACTTTTACTTTTATTTAATTTTCCTTCTGTAGTATTGATTTTATTAATTATATTACTTTCATTATTATTATTTGTTGTTAAATTTGTAGAAGAATTTTGTATATTATAAATATTATTATTTTCAAGTGACTTATTCTCAGAATTATTTATTATATTTAAATTTTGATTATGTTTAATTTTTGGTATTTTTAATTTTTTTTTTTTTTCTATACTTATACTTGAATTGTCTTTTTTTTTTAAAGGTGAAATATATTTAATTGGTTTCATAAATTTAACTGAAGGTACATTTTTATATATTGAATTATAATTAGGATTATATTTATAAGGATCTGGATTAAAAGGCAAAAAGTTTTTCTTTTTTAATGAAATCATTTTATTTGGTCTTTGTTTAAAAGAATGATTTTTTTTTAGATTTTTCTTATCATATTTTTTATCAAAGAAATCTACATTTTCTTTTTTTATCATATTTGAATCTAAATTATTATCTAAAATGTTTTCATCATAAAATTTTACTTCTTTATTTTGATCTTCTAATTCATTAATTTTTTTTGGACTTTTTAATTCTTGTATTAAATGTTTTAAACTACAATTTTTAAAAACTTTTTGTAGACCAAAACTATATTTGGAATAATAGTCAAATTTAGGAATCGAATCAAACATTTCTATAATTTTATTATCACTCATTTTTTTATAATTAAAAATAATTTATGAATTTTATTAATATATTTTTCAAATATGGAAAATGTGAATAAAACTAGTAATTCTTTTTATCTTCTTAAGAAAAAAATTAAGAATGAAGACTTTATAAAATTGACTTCTCATTCATATATATCAATTTTTAATATTTTGTATCAAAAAAAACCAAAAGTTGAAAATATTACTGCAATTAAAGAACATAAAAATGATTTGATTAAAAATGAAGTTATTAAAAATGAAAATAGTATTCCTAAAAATGATAAAAAAAATGATAATATTAATGATAATAATAAAGAATTATTAAATAATATAATAACTCCCATTAAAGATAATATAATTGATAATAATAATAAAGAAATAATAAAAACTCAAAAATATATTAATAATTCATCATTATTAAATCAAGTACATAAAAATTTTCAAAATTTATTACAAAAAGAATCTAATAATAATATAAATTTAAATAGAGTAAAGAATTTGAATATAATTAATGGATTAAATAAAACAAATAATAATAATAATATTAACAATAATAAAAATAGTTTAAATAGAATCAATGAAATTATAAATGATTTGAAACAAATAAATAAAAATAAAAATAAAAATAGTTTAAATGAAATAAATAAATCTTTAAATGATTTGAATAAAAATAATAAAGAAAAACAATGTTCAAATAAAATTAATAAAGATATAAATGTTTTAAATAAAATAAATAAAGACAATAAAGGTTTAAATAAAAAAAAAAATGAAGAAAGTCCAGAAATATTTTCTGATGATTCACCACAATTATATACAGAAGATGAATAAAAACATTATATAATTAAATTATAAACTATTTTATTTCTTTTTAAATCCTTGAATTATAAATAAATTAAAATATTAGCATATAATAATATATTTTATAAAATTTAATAATCAAATAAAAATTATTTTTATAAAAAAAAAATTATTTGCATAAAAAAAATCTAGACATATAATTATCATTTGGGTCAAGAATTTTTGTTATACTTTCTCTATTATATTTAAGTAAATCAATACAAAAAATAAGATCATTAGTATGGTCAATCATATAAATTAAATCATTAAAAGTATTTTGTGTTATTCCTTCATTTTGTATTATATCAATTTTAGTAATAACATCATTTTTAATAATAAAAGATTTTCCTTCAATAACTTTCATTTCATCAACAAAAGGAATTTCTTTTAATTCTACTTTTTTATTATTTTTATTTTTTTTATTAAAATTTATATTTTCTTCTTTTAATTTAACAAGATTTTCATATTCATTTAATTCTTTTTCATTCAATTCAAATAAACCGATATTTTCTTTCATTTTACTAATAGTTTTATCATCAAATATATTACCACCAATATTTAATTCTAATAAAGTTCTGTTAAATAAAAGCATTTGACATAAATCATCAAGGCAATTATTTGATAAATTATTTTTATATAAATTTAATATTCTAACATTAGTATTTTCTTTCATTAAATTAAATATTTTTTGACCCATTTCATTTCCAATATAATTTCCTCTAAAAGATATTGATTCAAGTCTACTCATATCAGGTTCAAAAATTGATATTATTAAATTAAATATTTTATTATCCTCTTCTTTTAAAGTATTTAATTCATTTATTTTTATTTCTTTTCCATTATCTAAACATAATTTACTATTCCATTCAAAGTTTAAATTAAAAATATGATTTGGAACAGTTAATAATGAATTAAATATTAATTCTAAATTTGTTATTGTTAAAAAATTTGAGTTTAATATTAAAGATATTATTTTCATTTTTTGAAGAAAATTAAATAATATATGAATTGTATATTTATCAATTCTAACATTTACAAAAGAAATTTCCCTAATTGATTCAATTATTTCTTCATTTTCATTTGTAAATTTTGCTTTAATAAAACTTGGATGAATTGCAGATTTTAATTCAGAATATAATTGTATTATTTCTTCATTTATTTTTCCTTTTCCTTTAGATATTAAATTTTTTTCATTTATTTCTAAATTTTCACAATAATTATATGAATAAAATTCTTCTGGTGAAAGTTCCATATTTTCATTAATACTTTCATTTTCATTATCCATTTATAAACTTTTAAAATAAAAAAAATAACATAAATATTATAAAAAAAATAATTTTGAAATAAAAAAAGAAAAAAAAATGTCAAAATTAAATACAGAATATTTAAATCATTCTCGTGAAAAATCCTCAGATATAATTGTTCATAATAAATTTAAAAAATTAAAAATAACACCAAGAAAAATAGGTAATTTTATTCTAGAACAAAAATTAGGAGAAGGTACATTTGGAAAAGTAATATTAGGAACACATATATTAACAAAAGAGAAAGTAGCAATAAAAATATTAGAAAAAAATAGAATATCTCATCAAGACATAAAAAGAATAGAAACAGAAATAAATATTTTAAAAACTATTCATCACAAAAATATAATTCAATTATATTCAATAATGCAAACTTCAGAATCAATATATTTAATAATGGAATATGCAGAAGGAAAAGAATTATTTGATTATATAGTAGAAAAAAAAAAATTAGATGAAAAAGAAGCATGTAATTTTTATCAACAAATAATAAATGGAATAGAATATTTACATAAATTAAATATAGTACATAGAGATTTAAAACCAGAAAATTTATTATTAGATTCAACAAAAAGAAAAATAAAAATAGTTGATTTTGGATTAAGTAGTATTTATAATAAAAATCAATTATTAAAAACTGCATGTGGTTCTCCTTGTTATGCAGCACCAGAGATGATAAAAGGTAATTTTTATAAAGGTATTAATATTGATATTTGGAGTTCAGGTATTATATTATATGCTATGATTTGTGGTTATTTACCTTTTGATGATAAGAATGATGAATTATTATATAGTAAAATTATGAAAGGTGAATTTATTATTCCTAATTTTATTAGTGATTCAGGGAAAGATTTAATTAATAAAATTTTGTGTGTTGATCCTGATAAAAGAATTAGAATTAAAGATATTAAAAATCATCCTTGGTTTAAATTAATTAATCCTAAAATTAATATTAAAGAAGGAATAATTTGTAATTATTTAGTTTTTCCTATTGATGATGATATTATTGAAAAAATGAAATTATTTGGTTTTGATGAAATTGAAGTTAAAGTTAATATTTTAGGGAATAAACATAATTATATTACTACTACCTATTATTTGTTACTTAAAAAAAAAGTTAAAAAAGGTAAAAAATCTGTTAGTAATTTAGATAGTGAAGAGTTTTATAAATATTATAAAGATAAAAAAAATTTATTTGAAAATTATGATAATGATATTTATAATGCAATTAAAGATAGAGTTGATAAGAATTTAAGTGATGTAGAAATAAATTATTTATTAAATATTAAAAAATATGTAAATGATGATTATAATAATTATAATAGTTACAAAAAAAAATTAAGTCCTTCTATTTATTATACTGATAATTATTTAAAAAACAATTTTTTTAATTCTTTAGATTGTATTAGTTCTGAAGATTCAAAAGAGAAATATATATCTAGTGATAATAGTCAAAAAAGTATTATAGTAAATTGTGAAAAAGTAAAAACTGAAAGATATAATAATAATATTATATTTTTAAATAATTCATGCCAAGAAAAAAGCAAAAATAATAATAAACATAATAAAATTTTTAATGAATATATTAATAAATTAAATATTGAAAATCAAGAAAAAGAATTTAATAATAAAAAATTTAAAAATTCATTAAATATTGATATGATTAATAAAATTAATAATGATAATAATTCTGCTTTATCAGAAAGAATAAATTATAATAATATTCCAATTATTACATATGAAAAAGAAGATTTTCCAAGTCTTATAATACCTCATATAATAGAAAAAAAAATATATTTTGGAAAAAAAGAAGATAAAACAAATGAAATATCAAAAAAATTAGATTTTTCTAATTTTTTAGATTCAAATATTTCATTTGATAAAGAAAATGAAAAAAATTTGAATTTTGATATATCATATATAAATAATGAAAAATTTAATAATAAATCAATAACATTAAGCAATATTAAAGAAAAGGAAAATAATAAAAAGACCATTCATATAAATAAATTAAAATTATCAAGTTTAAAATCAATTAATGAAACTAAACAAAATATGAAATTAAATTCAGTGTCTCCTCCAAAATTAATAAAAAATCAAATTCAAATATCATCTGTATCTAATAAAAAAATATTCCAAAAAGATAATAATAATATAAGATTAACAATAAGGAATGATGCAACAAAAAAAAAAGAAAATGAAAAAAATAAAACTATGTTTATTAAATTAAATAATAATTCTTCTAAATCAAAACAACAGAAAAAAAATATAGATTCTACAAATAAAACATATTTAAAAAAAATTAAACCTGTTGTTTATAAAAAAATAATCAATAAGAAAATTAATAATTTTTCATATATCGAACCTTTTGATTTAAAAGATTATAAAAATATAAAAGAGAATATATTATTAAATGAAACTGAAAAAAAAAATAAAAAAGTGATTTTTATAACAAATAATAATAATGAAATTAAAAATAAAAAAATTTTAGTAAATAATCAAATAAATAACTCTAATTTAAAATTTCAAAATCAATATAATAACAAATATAGTCAAGATAATAAATTAAATTTAGAACCAATTGATATTGGAATGATAAGTTTTAAAAATATAATTTTAATTAGAGAAGATATTATTAAAGTTTTGAAATATAATAAAATTAATTTTAGTGAAATAGAAAATAATATCTTTTATTGTGAGAAAGATAATATAAAATTTCAAATTGAAATTTATAAATCAAATGAAATTAAAAATTGTTATTCTATTAAATTTAAAAAATTAGATAATGATAATTATAATACATATAGAGAGATTTCTAAAAGTATACTTATGAAAATTGTATAATATTATAAATAATTTTTAATTTATTTTTTTACAATCATACTAAATAAAATAAATATAAAAATAAAATCAAAAAGTTCATTTAACATTTAAGATTATTAAATTAATTCTTATATTATTATTATTTATATTTAATAATTTATTGAATTAATTAAAATGAATAAAATAAATTTTTATCCTCAAAATAATTTTCAGAAAAATATAATAAGAAATATAACTCCAACAATTAAATCAACTAATAAAAGTATAGATAATTTTCATATTCCAAAGCATAATATTTCAATAGAATTTTCTCCAAAAAAAAAACAAGTAAAAAAAAGAAATATAAGAAATAACTCATATAGTTCATTTATACATAATAAAACAGAAACAAGTAATTTAACAAATAAAAAAATAAAAATTATTTCAAAAGAAAAAGAACATTTAAATACTATTAATAATTTTCATTCAAATAATTTTAATCATGTTAAACCTTTAAACAAAATTAATATTAATAATGGAATTCCTTTTCATAAAAAAAATAATTCAATGAAAAAACTAATTAAAAGTAATTTTTTAGCAAATAAAAAAATTAATAATAAAAATTATAATCAAAATGTTCAACATTCTTATATGTTATCAACAAATAATTTAAATATTAACTTTAATAACATGGATAATAGTAATATAAAAAGTAAAAATCAGAATAAAAATAGGAATTATATTAATAATACATATGAAAATGAATCAATTAATTTTTCTTTAAGAGATAAAAAAGAAGAAAATTTATCTAAAAAAGAAATTAAATCAAAAATTGAAAAAATAAATAATGAATTAAATGATTTAATTAGTAAAGTTAATAATGAAGAAAAAGAATTTTTATTTAAAGAAATTGAAAATAATTATAATTCTCTATTAGAAAATCATAATATTAATTCTAACAATATAATAAATAATTTAATAACAGATAATAAGTATTTAAAAGAACAAAATCAAAAATTTAATAAGAAAATAGATTATATTGAAAACTTTATAAATAATATTAAACAAGAAAATAAAATAATGAAAGAAGATTTATCAAATAAAGATAAAATAATAAAAGATATTCAAAATAATATTATAATGATATCAACAGGATTTAATAAATTAAAGCAAAAAAATAATAATGAAGAAGAAAAATCACAAACAATAAATGAAAGTCAAAATGATTCAAATATAAGTTTAACAGATAATTTGAATATTAATAATATTAAAAAACAAAATTCTAATAATAAAAATATAATAAATATTGCCTCTAATATTAATAAATTTACAACAAAATTAAATTTAAAAAATGAAAAACAAAAAGATTTTAATGATGAATTTTTAGAAAATTATAATGAATTTTCTCCTTCTTGGAGAAAAGAAGTAGATAAAATGATACAAAGAAAACAAAATAAGAAATAAAAAAAATTATTTAAAATTTTCAAAACAATTTTAATACAATATATATAAAATATAATATAATATAAATATATATTCATATATATTAATTATTATAAAAAACAAGTTCTTAAATAATAAAAATTAAAATGAATGAATATGATGAAATAAATACAAATATTAAAGATTTAAATATAAATGAAAACAATGATGAAAAAATATATAATCAATCATATGAATATACAAGTAAAAATCCTTTAATTGATATTTCTCATTTATCAAATCAAACACAAAATTCAATTTTATTAGAATCAAAAAATGGTGATTTATATGAACCCTTAGAATTAGATAGTGATGAAGAAGAAGAAATAAAAGAAGATATAAAAATAGTAAAAAATGAAAATTTTCAAAATATAATGAAAAATTTAAATACAGATATAAATAACTTTATAAAGAAAATAGAAACATATAATGATTATCCTTTTTTTAGAATTCAAAACACAATAAAATATATTCCAAAACTTTCAAAAGAAAGTGAAATATTAAATAAATATCAATTAAGAGAATTACATGCAAATTTACCATATTATCAACAATATAAAAACTTAGTTTTATTATATTCAATGTCATATGATGGAACATTATTAAAAACTTTTTATGAAAAATGTCAAGATTATCAAAATACAATTTTAATTGCAAAAGATGATTCAAATAATATTTTTGGTGCTTATGTAAGTGATTATTTTAAATGTTTATATAATGAATTTTATGGTACTGCTGAAACTTTTTTATTTACTTTTTTTAATTCTAATAGAATTCATTGTTTTAATGCAACAAGAGAAAATGAATATTATATTTATTCTGATGATAAAAAACTTGCTTTTGGTTGTTCTGATGATAATTTTTCTCTAAGTTTTGATCATGATTTTTGGGAAGGATTTACTGATAAAACTAA
>JAEEGL012616104.1_pt1 | contig 12201 bp, 6 predicted proteins | sample 9134231 | NCBI WGS metagenome assembly JAEEGL01 (sample SAMN16246548, study PRJNA631951) | gut metagenome | biome: gut microbiome; feature: rumen; material: fiber-attached | host: Bos | place: Iran: Karaj | collected 2018-10
AGGAACGGTTTATAGTTTTTTCAGGGTGAAAAACATCATTAAAGGACAATATATTCGTTTTGGTGTCAAACTGAATATTTGCCATGTAAACAGGTGCAGGGATTGAATCTGTGCACTGCGCCCGGAGGTTAAGCGCCATGAAGGCAGCAAGGATAAGTAAAAAGAATCGGTGTTTCATAATAATACCCTCATTTGTGTCGGGTACAACTTTAAGTTAGCTATTAATAGAGTTGATTTTCGGATTGCTTCGCTAATCCGGATTTTCCGGATATTCCGGAGAATCGGGATAGTGATTGTACGTAGTTCTTCCCTTTTGGTGCCGGCGTCGTTCCGGTAATCCTGTGTTAATCCTGTGTTGGTGAGTCGTATTTTACTGTTGTTCGTTACCATGCAGGGTAATCAGCCCTGCATGGCTTGGAGCCTATCCTAAATCCTTCCCTAAAAGGAAGGACTTTTGGGGGTTACTTTATTTCAATGCCTTGGGCGTTGTAGGTTTTGCCGTTGCGCTCGATGAGGAGGATGCCGTTGCGGAGGAACTTATGGGTTACGTGTGACGGGTTACCGGTGACGGGGTCAATGCCTTCTGAAGCTTGTGGCTCGCGGACAGGACGGACGGAATAGCCATAACAGGGCATACCGAAATTGACCTTGGCTTTTGAATATTCGGAAATCATTAGTGCCTGCGCCATATCGTCATATTGGGAAGAGGGAGTCGGTGTCCAATAATAGCCGTTTCCGGCGGCCAATCCGTTTATTTCTATACCATAACGGAATCCTGCTGCGGGCAGGAAGACCGCTCCTGCGGCTTCCAGTTTCTCCCACTGTGAGGCGGTATAGATGTTGGTGGTATAGTTATACGGCATGGCAGTGAAAGACAAGCCTTCCGGCAAACTCCACTCGTCCGGCAGCAGGATATATCCCTTCACGTCCTCCACGAGTGCCTGACCTTGCTTGGAAGCCGCATCGGCACGTGTGGAGAGCAGGTAATTCCACTCGTCTTCGGGCATGGTGTACCATGTCTGGTTCGCCGCATTCATGATGGTCTTGGTAGTCCAATCGGTGAAAGAGGTGTACGGTGCCGACTCTTTGGAGGTCTCGGTCGGGTTGGCAGCCGTGCCCCAGCCGAAGAGATCTATCCAGCCTTTGTAGGAAGCAGAGGTTTTCGCATTGTCAGAACCAATCATGTCATACTGCTTGTCGCTGAACGTCCACTTGTTGTCCGAGGCTCTGTATTGCAGGTTTCCTTGGGCGAAGATGATTTGTTTGTCGGCAGCGACAGAGAAACGTCCTGTCAAGGGCTTGCTGTATATGGCGGTAACGGTCATGTCGGACTGTACGTTGGTGAACCCGGCATCCCATCCGACGAAGGTGTATCCCTCTCGTACAGGGTCCGCCGGTGCGGTGGCATCTGCTCCCTGCTCAAGTTTCTCGGTCTTGAGCACCGTTCCGTCCCAGTCTTTGAAAGTGACAGTGCTGGAAGTCACTTCCGTTACAGGGCGAATAGAGAATAAAAGCTCACTGTTCGTTTCCAGATTCCATTGGGGGTGGGGACTATTGTCTCCTCCTTCGCACATAAAGCATTGGCGTGCTTCTTCAGATTTTTTTTGAGCTGTACCATCTGGTGAGAATTGGATAAACTCAAAAGTATAGTACCCATAATTATTCATTTTTATGGCACCCGGATAACAACCTTTTGGGTCTATTGTATATAAATCATAAAATATATCCTCATCTGGATAGTTCTTATATCTTTGATAGTACAGTTCAAGGGTGCTTGTAAATGGGAGAAAGACAGCTCCGGCATTCTCCATTGTATTCCATTGTTGGGCGGAATAGACATTTTGAGTAGTTGAACCGCCGGCTTTGAAACTTACGCCTTGGGGAAGTTGCCAGTTGTCCGGCAATAAAACAAAACCTTCAGTGTTTCCGACTGTGGCTGCCCCATGCAGACTGGCAGCATTAGCACGACCGGAAATGATAAATTCCCATGCGGTGGGGGGGAGAATATGCCATATGTAATCTTTTATTTTATATTTCTGCTCATTCTCATCATAGTAAATCTGTTCGAATTTACTGCTGAATTTACTAAGCGATATACGGTCTATCCATTGTGAAGAAGGAGTATATTCTCCTGTTTTCTCATTAACAGACGGCAAGGGCAATGTATCTGTCTGGTTTTCCGCAAAGCGCCATGTATCGGTACTCTCTTGGTACTGCAGGTTACCTTTGGCGAACCGGATCTGGTCGCCGTTTTCGTTGATAGTAAACTTGCCGTTCAGCGCGCCTTCGGTGGCATTTGCCAATCCTGCGCAGCAGAGAGCTGCGATAAAAAGTGTAAAAATTTTTCTCATAATGTTAGTTATTTTGTTGAGCCTTCGGCTCGGTTAATATATGTTGTTTGTTTTGTAACCATGCAGGGTAGTCAGCCCTGCATGGCCAGTCTCTCCCCGCAAGGGGTTATGTGTGTCAGTGTTTTTGTGCGCCGTAGCCGTTTTTGGCGCCAAAGAGGAGGAGGGCTTTGTCGAAGTTATAGCGGTTGCCGTACATCGACACGCGCCGTGTCTCGCTGCCCTGCATATTCTGACCCATAGCCGCACGGAACTGGTTCGATGCCGAGTTGCGGTTGAAACTCTGACTGGAGGAGATCACCTTCAGGTTCGCTACACCTGCCAGATAGTCCTGGTCAAACGCATCCAGCGCCGCATCGTTATCCGCCATCCGCAGGTTGTTCTCCGCCCTCGGAAGAGTCTTCTCGTCCACCATATCTTCGATATCGGTACATTGAACGTTTGTCCATTTGCCTCCACCGGCAGACGGCAGTTGCAGGTCTGCGGCATTGATGTAATAATAGTTATCGTAGAGGTTGGTGACACGCTTAGCCTCAATGACGCGGTCCGGGCCCGAAAGGACATGCGTACGGGCTACGGCGGCGTAGTTATTTCCGATAAAGAGGTTATGATGCACATCCGCGTTGACGAGCGTCATAAACTCGTAACCATATCCCATATCCTCCATATATTTGTCGCGACACCAGGAGAAAGCCACGGTGTTGTGGTGGAAATTGATATGCGATGCTTCGCCGTTCTTGTCGCCTCCGGCGATGCGTACACCGCCGTAACGATTGGAGATGATGACGTTATTGTATATCTCTACTTCGCCGCAACGGGTATTGATCTGGATGCCGAAATAGGTGCAGTTGGCGATGAGGCAGTTACGGATGATCACGTTACCTGCTATCCATCCCATCGACCGGATACCCGGGTGCTCTACTTGGGGCGGGATAGCATCTATCATACGTCCTGTCTCAAAGGCCGCAGAGGGACATCCGTTGCGCTCGTCCGTCGGGTCATTGGGCATATAGAACGCCTCCAGACCCTGGTCGATCATGATACCGTCGATGATGATCGTTCCTTTGGGCTTCTTCGCCATCACGTCGTCCAGACCGCTGATATGAATCAGACCCTTGGCGCCGTTGGTGCCTAACTGGTCTTGGGTAGGCTGGATGCGGGTGATGTATTTCAGCGGATTGCGCTCCGTGAAGTCTGTATTCCATCCGCCTTCAATAGTGACCCAGCTGCTGATCTCGATATATCCGGCGTTCGCAGCGCCCAGGAAATTACCTTCGCTCACGCGGATTACCGAACCCGATTCGTTATTCTCCTTGATGATATTGAGCACCGCCTGAATATCTTTCTTCGCCGTCTCGACACTCAATCCGTCTGCACCGCGGGACTTACCGTTGACGCTCACGTAGTAGATTTTCGCAGCCTGGTTCGGCTGCTGGCTCTTCTGCGGGGAGGGTTGGTTCGCGGGAGCCTGCTGCGTCTGCGGCTGCTCTTTCTTCTTGCCGAGTTGGTCAAGAGAACCTACGATGCGCCCGAACTGCGCACTGACCGGCATAGCGGATAACATCGCCGCCAGGATAAAGAAAATTATGCTTTTCGTTCTCATAATTGTATTGATTTGAAGTTGTTATCTTACTCTGAAGCCTCTTAGGTCGAAAATCTTGCCGTCGGGTAGGGCGATGTAAATCTGACCGTTGATCATATATTTGCGGGCATTATCCTGCGGCACAGGAATCTGCTCCATCCCTTCATTGGCTTTGACTTCACGCGCCGGTCGGACAGCATAGCCCATTTGAACCATGGCATCACTGACTCTTGCAGGAGTATAGGTGGTAAAAGTCACCGCCTGCGCCATATCAAAATACTCAGATGATGGAGTAGGTGTCCAATAATAGCCATTTCCGGCTTTGATGGAGTTGATGTCTGTGCCGAGGCGGTCTCCTGCTGCAGGTAAGAACACCGCACCAGCTGCCTCCATCTGAGTCCACTCGTCCAGTGTATAGACATTGGTTGAGTAGTTATTCGGCATGGCGGTGAAAGACAAGCCTTCCGGCAAACTCCACTCGTCCGGCAGGAGGATATATCCCTTCACGTCATTCACGAGTGCCTGACCTTGCTTGGAAGCCGCATTGGGGCGTGTGTTGAGCAGGTAATCCCATTCTTCGGCAGAGAGTGTGTACCATGTCTCGTTATTCCCGTTTACGATGGGGTTTGCCGTCCAATCGGAGTAAGAAGCATACGGCGCAGATTCTTTGGATGTTTCTACAGGATTGTTACCTGTCCCCCATCCGAAGAGGTCGATCCACTTGGAGCAAGAAGCCGAGATGTTGGCATTGTCATAACCAATCATGTCAAATTGGCTGTTTGCGAATTTCCATTCGTTCGATGAGGCTTTGTATTGCAGGTTACCTTGCGCGAAGATAACTTGTTTGTCGGCAGACACAGAGAATCGGCCGGTTAATGCTTTAGGTTCTAATTCCGGTTCTTGCGCAGTACCCGTTCCGTCGTATGTCTGAACCAAACGAACGGCTCTACGGAGAAATATCTTTTCATTATCAAACCACACTCTACTTACTCCTTGCGCGGAGCAAGATAAAGAGAAACCCTTTGCTAATGTTACATCATCGTCGTATGAAAATCCCCATGCTTGTGAAGTCCAGTAATCGCCTCCTTCGTACGGATTATGATAATAATCTTTACCCGTATAATATACAGACGGCATAAATACTGCACCAGCTACCTCCATATATCTCCAATCATTATCATCATATACGTTGATGTTTTCCGCATTGTCTGATGTTCTATAAAAATAAGCCTGATAATCAAACAGCATAGGAGATATATAATCAAGTTCGTTCGAATTATCGCATTTAAATGTCAGCCCCTGCGGCGTGCTCCAGTCATCTGGAAGAAAAATAATACCTATTACGCCGTTGACAACTCCTACTCCCCATAGTGTACCATTATTTCTGGCGGTCAAATATTTAATCTCGTCTTGAGTTAAAGCCCGCCAAACATTAGCTTGGTTCCCTCCATTAGAGATTGCATTATAAACACCCCAATCGTAGTTAGTACCTATAATATCGGTAACATCGTACTTCGTACCCCAGGTTTCTTCTTCTTTAGTTACTAATCCCAAATAGTCTTCATAGTCAGTACTGGTCATATACGGATACTTGTCGTTGTATCCGCTTGTTCCCCATACGAAATTGTCAATCCATCCATCAAAAGTACTGCTGGCTTGATCATTGTCTTCTTTGCTAATAGTCTCCCATTGATTTTCAGCGAAACGCCATGTTCCTTGCGCTGTTCCATTAACCGTAGCATGCGAGTCCAAGGTGGCATTGTATTGCAAATTACCTTTGGAGAATTGGATTTTGTCGCCGTTGGCGTTAATGGTGAATCCGCCCGGCAGTGCACCTTCGGTGGCATTTGCCAATCCTGCACAGCAGAGAGCTACGAATAAAAGTAAAAATTTTCTCATAATGGTTGTTGTTTTGTTGAGCCTTTGACTCGGTTAATAGATGTTGTTTTTTTGTAACCCGGCGGGAAACCAATCCCGCCGAGCTTTGTACATTGTACTTTGTCCCTTTGTACTTTACTTCACTTCCGCGCCTTGTGCGTTATAGGTCTTGCCGTTGCGCTCGATGAGAAGAACGCCGTTGCGGAGGAACTTATGGGTTACGGGTGACAGGTTACCGGTGATAGGGTCAATGCCGGTAGGCTCTTCCGACTTCTCTTGGATAGTACCAAACAATTTCCATCCGGTAGCATCTTGATAAGCAGCGAGGACGGAGTGGTCTTCCGAGAAAGGCACATACAGGGTCTTTTCTGTCGGGTCGAAGCCGTACCACTCGGGAGGAGCATATCCGCCTTTCTCATTGGAAACTTCAGGAGGAGTGGTAGCCTCCATCGTCACTGTCTGGATATTGGGGCAGCCGGAGAAAGCAGACATATGCACAAACTCCACATTGGCGCCGAGTCCCACTTTGGTAAGCGCAGCAGATTGAACCAGATTGGCATCTATCGACTGCAAGGCATCGGTAGCCTTTATCTCCGTAAGCGGGCAACCCGAGAACGCATATTCGCCCAGTGCCTGTGCGCCTCCCGGGTTGAGAGAGATATAGTTGCATCCCTGGAACGCGCGCATCTCCACAATCGTGCAACTTCCCGGGATAACCAGTTCAGCATTATTGCCTAAGTTGTAGTTGGAATAATGGAAGAAAGCACCTCCACGAATGGCCTTGAGGCCTTCCGGTAAGGTCAGCGATGTAATGTATGAATCATGGAGAGCCAGCGTATCGATCTCCTCGATGGTATATTCCACCTCGTCGTGCGTGATGGTGGCAGGGATAACCAGGTCACCGGAAGGAACGGTCGTGTTATAGTCATAAGCGTCTATGATAGTTCCCCAGAGAGAGCGGCTACCGGTTTGGTTGCAGACAGCTACTTTGTGGTTTCCGGCATCCAGAATCTTGAAATACAGAGTCTGACCGGAAGGAACCGTTTCTGCGAAGTCATACGGATGTGTCTTCTGCTCGTAGGTAAAACTAAGCGTGGCATCCGCCGTTACAGAGAGGGTAGCTGTGTTTTCTGCGTTGAACTGATCTGTTACATCCGTCTCGCCGTAGAGAGCTTTTTTGATGCCGTAGTAGGGGTTGCCAAAGTTCACCTGAATAGTGAACTCATCCCCTTCTGCGCGCTTGAAGGTGAAGTTTGTATTTGAGGCGTAATCCAATCCGTCCACCGTGAAGCTGACTTGCTCCAGCGAGGAGTATCCTCCTTCTATAGTGATATCATAGATAGGCAGCGTCTCTCCAATCTCAAGGATGTACTTGAAATCTTTCCATCCGTCCGCAGCTTTGTAAGCGGCTTTTGAACCTACCGGCACATATAAAATAGCGCGGTTCAGCAAGTCGGAGTAGAAACTGCCGTTGACCGTAGGAGGTGTCACAGTATGGATCACTACGGTATCAATCGATGTCTTAGCGTAGTAAGGGGTGCTTTGGCCCAGCGAAGAAGCCTCAAATCCATCGGCAATAGCGTTGCCTAATTCTACGTATTTGACGGCACTGCTACTGAAACAATCCACTCCGACGGCAGTGACGGCGTCGGGCAGTACCACGCGCTTTAGATAGGTACACCATCCAAAGAGTCCTTCGGGAAGAGCAGATACTCCGGATCCAAAAGTTATGTTACGGATACCCGTACCACGGAAAGCCTGTCCTCCGAGGGATGTCACGTTGTCCGGGATAACCAGCGAATGGAAGTCATAGCTGTCCATAAAGACGAAAGACATAGACTCGCTGATACCGATATGGGTAAAAGTAGCTTCAGTAGGGAAGGTCACACTGGTCAAATCGGAGCAAGCCCGGAAGGCATTATCACCTATACCGCTGACGGTGTAGGTAATACTCTCGTGCTCTACGGTAGCCGGGATAACCAGATCTCCGGTCGGTTTGGAGTTGCCGGCCACGACCACGCATACATGGTTCTCGGAGTCGGTGATGTTGAAATAGAGAGTCTGACCGCTTCCGACTACAGCGGAGAAGTCATAAGCCCACATGCTTGCCGCCATAAAGGCAGCGCATAAAAGAGTGAAAAATTTTCTCATAATGGTTGTTGTTTTGTTGAGCCTTCGGCTCGGTTAATATATGTTGTTTGTTTAGTAACCATGCAGGGTAATCAGCCCTGCATGGCCAGGGGAACTAGTCTAACTAGTTTATCTAGTCTAACTAGTACAACTAGTTTTTATTGAACCTGTGCGCCTTGGGCGTTGAAGGTCTTGCCGTCACGCTCAATGAAGAGTTGACCGTTACGAAGCACCTTAGTGCTTTGTACCTTGTCGTTTTGTACGTTCTCTACACCTTGGGTCTCGGGGATAGGCAGGACGTTGGTGAATTTCTCCCATTCCGCAGCCGCCTTGTAATCATTTACATAGAACGCGTGTACGTAAAGCGGAATGTTCTCCGTTTCAACGCCGGCAAATGCACCTTCTGCAGCAGGCGGAACGAGTGCACGGCAGGTAACAGAGGTTAACTTGTCACAGAAAGCGAAGGCACCTGATCCAATCTGTACAAGACTAGCCGGCAGGTCGATAGAAGTCAACCCACAGAGATTGAAAGCTGCACCGCCGATTGTCTTTACTTTCTCCGGGATGTTGATGGAGGTTAGTTTGCTGCAATTAAGGAATAAACATGAGTTGATTGTGGTCAAACCGGTCGGCAGATTCGCTGAAGTGAGGTTGGCACACATGGCGAATGCATACATTCCGATAGTACGAACGGAATTAGGAATATCAATAGAGGTTATACTACTATAATGGAAAGCATCTTCGCCAATTTTCTCAAGCGTAGCAGGGAGGGTAACCGTCGTCAGGTTCTTGCATGACTCGAAAGCTCCATTGCCGATTTTGGTAACCATGTAGGTGTTATCATCGTAGGAAACGGTAGCAGGGATGGTCAGTTCGGTAATGTCAGGATACGGGTTCAGATAACTGTGTTCCGGATCCTGGTCTTCAATCACTTCAGCTGTACCATCTGCGTAGAGGTAGTAATAGAGGTCTCCAACCTTAGCGACAGCTTCGTAGATGTGTGTGAAGTCGCTCCATCCGGCAGCGGCTTTATAGGCAGCCACGGTACCTGCGGGTACATATACAACGACATTGGATTTATCGACATTCAGGAAGCAATCCGCACCAAGAGTTGCCGGAACGGTATTGCGGCAGTAGATATTCTCCAGAGCTGTCAAGCCTTTGAAAGCCTCTTTGCCTATAGAAATCACGCTCTTACCGAGGGTCAGATTCTTAATAGCAGAACAATAGCCAAAAGCGCCCCAACCGATAGAGGATACATTGTCCGGGATTTCAACATCAATAAGTGCCCGGCAGGTGTTGAACGCCAGGTCTCCGATTGTTTTCAGAGACGAAGGAAGGAAGAACATATTGAGTCGTTCGCATCCCTGGAAGGCTTTTTCCCCGATAGAGGTCAAACCCGAAATACCCTCATCGCCATAAGGATCTACGAAGGCTACTGTGGAGCCATAGAAAGCATATCTGCCAATACTTGTCACCGAAGAAGGCAAATAGCAGGCAAACATTTTTACATTCAGGAACGCGGAGTCACCGATAGCCGTTACCGTGTAAGGTTTGTCGTCGTAATACACCTCCTCGGACACGGAAAGAGTTGTGTTATCCGTAAACGAGGCGTAATTGTTTTGCTGAATACCGGTCACATTGGCAGTCGAGTACGTTACGGTTGCCGTTTTCAAGCTGTGGTCCAGGAGGTAATAGAGGGCATCGATCTGGACTCTCTCTACAGCTGCGAAGAGAGAAGCTGTGCTTGCTACGAGAGCAAGGAAAAGAATAGAAATCTTTTTCATAATAAATAAATTTTGTTGTTAATTATGTTTGTTATAAAGTAACATAGATAATCCCTTGGGGGTTGTCGCAATGATGCGACAAAAATGCAACGGGCGCAGGAACAGCAAAAGCAGCTGTCGCGTAGCAGGCGATTGCAACCAGAGAAAGTAAAAGTTTTCGCATGATTTTTAGTTGTTTAATGAGTTGTTAGTTTTGTATGCGGAGCCCCGTATTGATCCCGTATTGTCCCTTACTCAAAACGAGTCATTCAGGCGTGTATGAAAAGCAAGCAAAGAAACACGGTGCAAAAGTACTGCTTTTTTCCGAAAGAGCATTCATCATTTTCTTTCAAAAAATCTACAAAATCGTGCAAAAACGCAATATATATAAAAAAAACGCGCCCCAAGGACGCGTTTAACGGGAAAATTCCGCTTACCGTTGTTTGTTTTTCTCCCTCCATTTGGCAGGCGAGATGCCGGTGTCGCGCTGGAAGGCGCGAATGAAGGAGTTGGCTTCTCTATATCCGCACCGGGTAGCAATCTCGTTGACCGGCAACGAGGAAGAAGAGAGCAGCTCTTTCGCCTTGTTGATACGGATCGTATCGACAAACGCCTTCGGCGAGCCCTTGATGATAGTGAGCATGCGTCTGCGGAAGGTAGAAACCGACATACAGAGGGCGTCCGACATATCTTCGACTGAGAGTTTACCGGTTGTGAGATTATTATTAATATACTCTACGACGCGCGCCAGGAAGAGGTCCGACTCCGCCGTGCATTCCTTCTCAACAATTTGTTTCGCTCGTTCCTGCCGGCGCAGCCTCTCCACCTCTATGAGGAGGTTGTTAAAATGCTCGATCTGCAGTTTCTGTCTGCGCCGATAGAAGATATACGAGATAAGCGCCATGAGAACGAAGAAAGTGCAGATAACCGAAATACTGACAATAGTCCGGACGCGCTGTTTCCGGTTGATCTGCTGGAGGATGTCATTCTCCATCTCCGCAGCGAACTGGGAGAGGTTGGCGTTTGTCTCGTGGTCATAGATAGAGTCCCGCAGGTGTTCGAACCGGTCGCCGTGTTCGAGCGCCGCCTCTGGGTCGATCCCCCGCAGCGTCTCGCGCAGGCCCTTGCGCGTGTGCGCTTCATTATATATATCATGTTGCGCCATGAAGATCGGCAGGGCTTTGTAATAATATTCCGCTCCTTCCCGGTTCCGACCGGTGACATAGAGGAGGTCTCCCATATGGTTATAGGCGATAGCGAGGGAGTGGTAATTGCCGGATGCTTCGATAACAGGAATAGCCTCGGTGAGTTCTTTCTCTGCTTCATCGAAGCGCTCAAGGACGATGAGCGCAGCCGCGCGCTGGGTCCGGCGGATAGCCGCTTTGTCCTTTCTGCCCAGTTTATTCTCTATCTCCAAAGCCTTCGTAGCATAATCAAGCGTCTGGTCCGGCATCCCCTTATGCTGGTACACCTCGGACGCCATGCCGTAGATAACCGCTTTGCGGGGCATGTTATCCGTATCTTCGATATAATCAATAGCCCTCAGGATATATTTCTCCGCTTCGTCCGGCTGCCTCATGGACATATAAATACCCGCGAGCGTGTTATAAGAGGAGGCTATATTATCGGGGTCTCCGCTCTCGAGATCCAGTTTATTACAGCGTTTGGCATAAAGCGCCGCTTTGTCGAAATCGCCGAGCCGCACATAGACGAGACTGAGGAGCGAAGCGCAGTCCGCCTCCATCGTCTTGTCGCCGATTGCTTTGCAGAGAGGCAAGGCGCACAACCCGTAGTGCTCGGAGAGTTTGAAATCCTGGGCGTCATAGTAATATTCCGCCGCCCAATACCAGACCATGGCACACAAAGAATCATGAGACATGTTCTCCCTGACAGCAATCGTCTCGTCCAAGAACCCTTCTTCCTCCAAGCCAGAGAAGAAACGCCCGGCGTTAGAGGCGTTAACCTGCTTGTTAAAAGCTGCCAGTGCGGCTTCTGTATCCGCCGCCTGCGCGACCGTGCAAAGCAAACAAATTGCAATAATGGTAAGGATGCGTTTCATGTTATTTCTTTCTTAGCCACAAGGGCATGATTTTTTTCCGGCTGCAAAATTACAATATTTTTTTTATATACGAAACATCATTTTCGTTCAAAAACACAAAAAAATATACAAAATCGTTCAAAATGCAGTTTTGCACATGTGAAAAATGGCAAAAATATACAAAAAAAATCTGCATTTGCGTGCAGATTTTTTCAGACGCCTCCTAACGGGCGTTTTTATGAGTCCGGGTTATTTCTTATTCGGGAGCTCCAGTCCGTAGTTCTTCTTTTTGTCCTCCACCTTGAGGGCGAGACTGAGGAGGAACGCCAATACGCCGAAGGAAGCAAAGACGATCATGGGGACTAGATACCCGTTGGTAGCCACTCTCAGTTTGCCTATCAGCAGCGGGACGAGGCACAGTCCTACGTTCTGGACCCAGAAGATAAGGCAGTACGCCGA
>JAEEGL013137629.1_pt1 | contig 12201 bp, 12 predicted proteins | sample 9134231 | NCBI WGS metagenome assembly JAEEGL01 (sample SAMN16246548, study PRJNA631951) | gut metagenome | biome: gut microbiome; feature: rumen; material: fiber-attached | host: Bos | place: Iran: Karaj | collected 2018-10
CGGCAGGTGCCGCGCCCGCAGAGGAGAAGACGGAATTCGACGTCATCCTCAAGTCCGCCGGCGCGAACAAGATCGCCGTCATCAAGGAGGTCCGCGCGATTACCGGACTCGGCCTCAAGGACGCCAAGGACATGGTCGACGGCGCTCCGAAGAAGGTCAAGGAAGCCATCGCCAAGGACGAGGCCGAGAAGATCGCCGAGCAGCTCAAGAAGGCCGGCGCGGAGGTCGAGGTCAAGTAACCTCGCCGCCGATATTCGGCAAAGGGCGCGGCATCTTTGCCGCGCCCTTTCTGTTTTCCGGACCCTGTCGCCCAGACCTCGTCGTCAGGAAAGTTTGCGCCCCGCGAGGATCGCTCCGCCGAGCGCGGCGGAGTCCGCCACGTCGAGCGTCTCGACGCGTGCGCCGAATACATCCGCAATCGTGTCGCGGATTCCCCTTGACCGGCTTGCGCCGCCCGTAACGCGGATTACGTCGAACCGTCCGATCCAGCTCGTGCGCTCGAAGAGGTTGAGGACCTGTCCCCGTACGACCGAGACCACCTTCTCCTCCGGCGAGGCGGAATCCCAGTCGAAGTTCGCCTCGATTCCCGTCGCCGGGTGGATCGGCGTGATCTCGCTCTCGAAGTACGGAAACGCCCGCAGTTCGCGCCGCGTGCCCGCCAGGTCGAACGCCGTCTCGTCGAAGAACTTCCAGTCGCATCCAGCCATCCCGCGCACCTTCTCGCGCGCGAGCGATCCGTTCTTCACGCAGGCGAGCGACATGAAGCCCCCCGAGGGATTCCCGAACACGTGCCCGCATCCGCCAGGGTCGGTCTGGAACCTGTCCATCGCCGCGAAGAACACGTCGCTCGTTCCGAGCGACACCACGGCGACGCCCGGCTTGTCCGCGCCAGTCCCGACGAGAGAGGCGGGATTGTCCCCTGTGAAGGGTATGATCGGGATGCCGGCGCGGAATCCGTACCGCTCGAAGTACGGCGCAAGCGATAGCGCGGCGTCTTCGCCCGGCCGTGCGACGGCGGGAAGGCGTCCAAGCAGCCCGGGGGCCGCGAAGCCGCAGATGTCCTCCGCCCACTTCCCCTCCGCGAGGTCGAGCAGGTTCATGCCCGCGCCGTCTCCCGTGTCGATGGGGGCGTCCGTGCCGGACAGCACGGAGCAGAGAAACGAGCTGACGAGATGGACGCGGCGCGTCTCTTCCCATGCGGCGGGATCCTCCGCCGCGAACTTCATTATCTGTGGGCCCGTGAAGCGCTCTATCGCAGGGGAGCCTGTCCGCAGCTGCAGCGCCTTGCCGAACCGTTCGTCGAGCGCGCGGCACTGCGCGGTTGTCGAGGAGTCCATCCAGATCGGCGCGACCTTGCGCGAAAGCGCTCCGCCGAAGATGTCGCGAAGCCCGTTCCTTCCGTCCCAGGCGCGGCCAAGCGCGGCAAGCGCGTCGCCCCATGCCGAATTGAGGTAAACGCTTCCGTGCTGCTGTCCGTCGCCGCCTATAGCGGCGATGGACGAAGTGTCGAACGCGTCCCCGAGGCGCGACAGCAGCAGGTCGAGCGCGGCGAGCCACATTAGCGGATCGGACTGCCTCACGAGCACGTCGTCGTTCGGGAGGAATCCGTCGGGGCAGCCGAATTCGGGAAGGTCCTTCCCGAACGACACGGACACCGTCGCCACCGCCTTCTGCGCGGCGGTGTCATAGACGAGCGCCTTTACCCCCTGTGTCGATGAGTCGATGCCAAGCGTGTACATTGCTGTTCCTCCGATCCTCCGCCTATGCGGAAATGAATTTCGCGATTTCCTGAGGAAGCAGGTTCGCCGACGCGAGGTCCGTGACTGAACACCACTCGAAGCCTATCCAGTCCTCGAGGCTCGGCACTTCGCCATCCCCTCCTTCCGTCAGTTCCATCGCGTAAACCAAGTTGATCTCGCAGTGCTTCTCGCCGTGCTGGAGGAACGAGTTCTCCACGATGCCGAGGAACTTCCCGACGCGGACGTCGAGCCCGGTCTCCTCCTTCATCTCCCGCGCGAGCGCCTCCGCGCCCGTCTCGCCGAAGTCGATGTGCCCGCCAGGGAGGTACGTGGTGTTCGCGCCCTTCGCGCGGCAGAGCATCACCCGCCCGTCCCGGACGCACACGCCGCGCGCGATAGTCTCGATCTCGCCGCGCGATCCGCCGAGTATCTTCTCGAACACGGCGCAGGCGATGTCGCGCTTCGCTGCGGGCACGGCGGCGGCGGCCATCGCGAGTATCTCGCGTTCGCGCGCCATATCCACGCGGGGGAGGCCCGCGTGCGACTTCAGCTCGCGGATGCGGTCGGACGCCGCGAAGCGCCTGTTGAGCGCGGCGAGGATGGCCTCGTCCGCCGCGTCAACTTCGGCCCTCAGCTCGTCGAGCTCCCTCATGCGCGGATCTTGATGATGATCTTGCGGACCCTGCCAGCGTCGTCCTCGGAGTAGCACGGGGCGTGCGCGCCGTCGCCGGGGAGGAAGAGCGCGAACTCGCCAGGCGAGACCGTGCGCCGCTCTCCCTGCGCGCGGAACGTCGCGCAGTCGTTCTCCTCGTCAAAGTCCGCCATCGCGGCGGCTGGGGTGATCATGTATCCGAACGTCTCCGGACAGGATAGCGGGATGTGGACGTCTATGTAGGCGCGGTGCACCTCGTAGGCCAGTTCGCCTGTCGGCGGCGGCATCTTGAGGTCGCACTCCACCACGTTCGCCCAGCAGTTCTCGCCGTCGATGTCGTACCTTCCGCACGCTATGCGGTCGAGGTCGTCGCGGGACAGGAACTTGAACGCCTTCTCGAGGCGCGGGTTGATTCCTATGTAGCGTTCCGCATCGGAGATTAGCCCGAAAACGTGTGGGCTGCTTGCTGCGGAACCTTCTTCTGCCTTGCTCATGACTGTTCCTTTCTTGTGAACTTTGGATTGTTCCCCGCGATCGCTATCGCGACCTCTCCCTTGACTTTGGCGTCCGCGAACTCGCGGACGAGGTCGGAGAGGTACCCGCGCGACACCCGCTCGTGTAGCTTGGTGAGCTCGATGCACACCGCCGCCTCGCGGTCGCCGAGCGCGTCGAGGGCGGCGGCGAGCGTCGCGCCGACGCGGAACGGGGACTCGTACAGGACGAGCGTGTGCTCCTTGTCGCGATCCTCCGCGAACCAGTTGCGGAGCGCTCCGGGGCCGCGGGGGGGGAAGCCCCGGAACGTGAAAGACGATGTTGGGAGGGCGCTCATCAGGAGCGCGACCTCCACCGCGCTCGCGCCCGGGATGACCTCGTACGGGACGTTCGCCCCGGCGCACGCGCGAATTAGCCTGTAGCCCGGATCCGATATCGCGGGGTAGCCTCCGTCGGAGCAGAGGACGACCTCCTTGCCGGACGCGAGGTCGGCGAGGACGCGCTCGGCGACGCGGTCCTCGTTGCCCTGCCGGTATGAGTACATGTCGGCGGGGCGGGGTATTCCGAAATGCGAGAGCAGCTGCCACGTCCGGCGCGTGTCCTCGCACGCTATCGCCGTCGCGCCCTTCAGGGCGTCGATGGCGCGCGGCGAGAGGTCGCCGAGGTTTCCTATTGGGGTCGCGACGACGTGCAGCATGGGAAATCAGGCCTGGTGGACCTCGATCTGCGGGAAGGGGATCTTGACTCCGGCCCTCTTCAGCTCGTCCTTGACGGTGGAGAGCGTAGCGGACGCAACGGTCCAGTAGTCCTCGCTCTTCACCCACGGGCGCACGTTGATCTGCACGGCGCTGTCGTTCAGCGACGCGACCGCGACGCCCGGGGCGGGGTCCGCAAGGACGCCGGGGACCGACGACACCGCCTCGCGGATGACGTCGATCGCATGGGAGACGTCCTCGCCGTAGTCTATGCCGACCTGGAGGTCCACGCGCCGGAGTCCGAGTGTGTTGTAGTTGACGATGGGTCCGCCCCAGACGCTCTTGTTGGGAATCGTTATGCGCTTGCCGTCGGCGGTCTTCATTATGGTGGCCATCATGTTGACCTCCATGATGACGCCGGAGTAGCCTGCGGCGTCAACCACGTCGCCGACCTTGAACGGCTCGTTGATCGCGATCATCATGCCGGAGGCGAGGTTGCCGAGCGACTCCTGGAACGCGAAGCCGAGTATGAATCCCGTGACGCCGAGTCCGGCGATGAGCGGCCCGACGTTGACTCCGAGGCGTCCAGCGACCGTGACGAGCAGTATTGCCCAGCACACCTTGCTGACCACGGCGCACACGAAGTTGACGAACAGCGCGTTCTTCGCCTTGCCGCGCAGGATCGCCTTGCGGACGAGCGCGTCTATCACCTTTATCGCGAGCCATCCGAGAAGCAGGATCACGACCGCGATGACAAGGTTCATCGCGAAGTCTATTCCCTTCTCCGCAATCCACTCGGTCACGCGGGAGGCGACCTGCCGCCCCTCGTCAAGCTGCGAACCTATTGCACACGTGACCTTGTTTGCCACGGCAACCTCATTAGTCATCTGCAGTCCCTCCTGGTGGTTTGTCTCAGAACGGCATGTCGTCCACTGCTGGATCTTCGGGGAAGCTCGGCTCCGCCGGCGGCGGAACCGGCTCCGGCTCCGTTGACGAGCCGTCCGCGTTGAGGACCTCGAGCTTGAGGCCAGTGAGGTCCGTGAAGTACTTCACCTGTCCCTGCGGATTCGTCCATTCGCGTCCGTCGATTGCGAAGCGGATCTTCGCGCGCTGTCCCTCGCGGACCGTGTCGAGGACTGACGCCGCCTCCTTCTTGAAGGTGAACGCGATGTGGTTCGGCCACTTCGTCTCGGTGCCGACGTCATCTGTCATCACGACGTCCCTCTTCGAGAAGCCGCTCGCGAAGCTCTGCGTGGGAAGCACCTTCTCCACCACGCCCGTGTATTCATATATTGCCGCCATTCTTCATTGTCTCCTTTTTGGGACTAACATTATACCATTTTTTGCCGCGCCTGTAATCACGCCTGTGATTTTTCGGCAGTGCGCGCGTCGAGCTGGGCGAGTTCCTCCGGCGTCGGGGTCTTGCGGAAGTAGCGGTAGTTCAGCACCCAGCAGGAGGGATGGCGGCGGATGACGCGTTCGAGGTCCAGGATGCACCGCTGCGTGAAGCCCCAGATGTCGCGCGCCTCCTCCGGCCCGTAGGTGCGCAGCACCTCGCACCTGTAGCGTCCGTCGCGGAGCGGACGCGACCACGCGATCGCGACGCGCGCCTTTCCCTTTGCCGCGAAGAACGCCGGCGCCGCCGACACCGGGACGGGGCGCCCGAAGAACCTCACCCATACCCCGCCGTTCTTCGGCTTCACGACCTGGTCCACGAGCAGCCCGAGCGACTTGCCGTCCTTTATCCCCTGCATTAGCGGACGGAACGCGCCGTCCGCGTGGACGATCTCCTGCCCGATGGAGCGCCGAGCCCGCATGAGGAGCGCTGTCATGCCGCCGGTCCCGACGTCCTTGGCGACGGACATCATCCGGTGTCCCTCGAGGAACGCAAGCTGCGAGAGTATCTCCCAGCAGCCGATGTGGGCGGAGACCGTCACGGCCGGACGGTTCGCGGCAAGGAACGCCTTGCCCTCCGCGCTCATCTCGCCGGCCTCCGCCGCGCGCGCCTTCGCGTTGCGGCATGTCCAGAACGCATGTCCGACGGCGCGCGCCATGCTGCGGTAGCTGCGGCGCACGATTTTCTCCGCTCCGGGGACGTCGCGTCCGAACACGACGCGCAGGTTGGAGAGCGCAAGTGCGCGTCCGCGCCTGTCGAAGAAATACATCACGGCGGAGGCGAAGTCGCACACCGCGAGCATGGCGCGGCGCGGCAGGGTGGAAAGCACGAGGAACCCGAGCCATATCCCGACCCACTCGAACGGACGCCGCACGAGCTGGACGATCCTCTTCCTGCGCTTGCGCCCCATGTCAGTCCCCTCCGAGGTAGATGATGAAGCATACCGCGATCACGACGAGCGCAAGTGCGACGACGCCGAGGAGCGCGAGCGCGAGCCACCAGCCCCGTGGCATCGAAGGGAGGTGATGGTGGTGTCGGCATGGCCTTTCCGGCGGCGGAGGCGGCGCGACGGGGAGGCGGATCTTGCCAGACGATGTGCGCTGGAATGGCGCTGTCCTTATGATGACTCGCTTGATGCGCTTGTAGATGGGAAGCTCGCGGTTGACCGCCGCCACGGCCTCCCTCACGGACTTCTCCGGCATCTCGGCGTATATCTCCGCAGTGACGGTGTGGCTTTCGGACTCGCCGGCGACGATAGCCTCGAGGATACCCGGCCTCGCGAGGAGTCGGCCCTCGAGCTCCTCGGGTGCGATCTTCTTGCCGGACGAGAGAATGATCGTCCTCTTCGCGCGCCCGGTTATCCAGACGTAGCCGTCGGAGTCAATGTTCCCCACGTCGCCGGTCTTGAACCAGCCGTCGGATGAAAGTACCTTGGCCGTTTCCTCGGGCGCGCGATGGTAGCCGAGCATGACGTTCGGGCCGCGCACCATGAGCTCGCCAGACTCAGACACCTTGGTCTCGACGGACACGAGCGGCGACACCTTGCCCGCGCTGCCCTTGCGCGTCCGTTCGCCCATAGGCGCGAGTGAGAAGCACGCCGCCGTCTCGGTGAGGCCGTAGCCCGTAAGCACGCGGATTCCAAGCGCGGTGAGCCGTCCCTCCGTCCTCGACGACAACGGCGCGCCGCCTACGAGGACCCACTTGAGGTTCCTTACACCATGCTGCTCGCACTTGGCGGCGAGGATGTCGGCGAGCGCCGGGACGAGGAAGGCGAAGTCCACGCGGAAGCGGTTGACCGCGTCGTAGATGCGGCGGAAGTCCGGGCAGACGCCGAGCGCGACTCCGTTCGCGAGCATTAGGTACGCCACCGCCAGGCCGAAGATGTGGTGGAGCGGCAGGAGCATGAGCGAACGCTCGGAAGGTCCCATCGGAAGCGCGGTGGAGCCGGATACCACGAATGCCTCTATGGCCGTGAGCGCGAGTTCCGCACCGCGCGGGACCGCAGTAGTCCCGCTCGTGAACACGATCGTCGCGACGGCGGGCGAGCCGTCCGCCTCCGTGCGCGCCGGGCCGGGCCCGTCCCAGAGCGCGAAGGCCTCGTCCGTGCGCCCCTCATCCATGAAGCTTTCCGCCGCGAGCGATCCGAACCCGACGCGGAGTACGTTCGGCATGCGCCGCGAGACTTCCATCGCCTTCTCCGCGTACAGGGAAGAGTGCGCAAGCGTCTTGGCGCCGACGAACGCGAGCCGTTCGCATATCTCGTCCGCCGTGAGGTTGACGTCGAGTGGGACGGCGCACGAGCCCGACAGGAGGCACGCCGCGTGCGCGACGATCCACTGGTACGAGTTCTCGCCGAGGATGCCGATCTTCGCGCGCGGGCAGTACTTGCCGATCGCCCACACGACCGCCGCAATGTCGTCCGTGAACTCTTGCCACGAGATCGGCACGGACCTGTCGCCGGACGAGACGAGGAACGCCGGCGCATCCGGCGTCTCCATGCGTCGGCGCCTGAACGACTCGAATATCACGAGTATACCTCCTTCGCCCATTCGTACGGCTCGGAGTGCCTTTCGCCCGCGACGGTCTCGACGAGGTAGCGCACCACCCGCTTCGCGTCGAAGAGCATGTGGTATCTGCGGCGTCCTGCGGAGGCGATCACTTGCCGCGAATCGTCGTGGACGTTGTAGTGCGCGATCTTCTCGGCGAGGTCGTCGGGCGTGTGGAAGTACACGGTCTCTTCCGGGGAGAAGAAGTCCTGCATCTCGTTGCCGTCGTACTGGAACGTGAGGAGTCCGTTGCCCATCATGTGCGTGAGCCTGTCGGACGCATACCACTTCCATCCCTCGAAGCGGTTGATGGAAAGCCCCATCTTCGACGCCGCGAGCGCCTCCTCGTAGGCGCGGCCGACGACAAGCGGACGCCCCATGCCGAAGAATCCGGTCCTAACGGAAGGGTCGAGCTTCGGGAGCAGCGCGTCGATGAGCGCCTTCCTCTGGTCGGCGTCGGCGGGGCGCCCGGCGAAGAAGAGGTCGTAGGCGAAGTCCGTCCTTGGCGAGTTGTCCTCGGTCTCGAACGACGGGTCGCTCGGGTTCGGGAAGAACCCCACGACGTTGCGCCCCGTCGTCCACTCCCTCAGCTTCTCGCCGGCGGTCGTCACGAATATCGCGTCGCACGAGTCCATGCGGCGGCGTATCTGCTCGCAGCAGTGCTCCGTCTCGACGGGATCGCAGTTGATGTGGACTATCCTGACGCCCGGATCGGCGTCGCGCATCGCGGCTAGAGTCTCGTTCGCCACGTAGTCGCAGTGCGCGACGAAGACGAAGTCTGGCCGCCAGTTCGCGACGGTCTTGACGAGGCGCGCGTTCATCATCTTCGCCCCGAGGCTGCGCATGAATCCGAGCGGCGCGAGGAAGCGCGCCACGTCGCGCTCGGAGAACGTCATGACCTGCCATCCGTTCCTGATCGCGCCTGCGGCGAGTCGCATGTCGATTCCGCTCCGCCCTGCGCCCCAGTGCCGGATCAGGAAGTTCCCGACGAACAGTATGCGCGGCGACTTCTTCACTTCCCCTCCTCGTGCAGCTCCCGGTAGAGGGCGAGAGTCTTTTCGCACATCTTCGCGACGGAGAAGTCCGTGCGCACGGAAGCGACGGCCGCCGCGCGGATCCTCGCCTTTTCGTCCTCCGCCATCTCGAGCATCGCGTCCAGCCTCTCCGCCATCGCCTTCGCGTCGCCGGGCGGGACGAGGAAACCGGTCTCGCCGTCCTTCACAGTCTCGCACGCGCCACCGTGCGCAGTCGCGAGGACGAGGCAGCCCGAGGCCTGCGCTTCCGGGATCGTGCGTCCGAACGCCTCCGGCTGCGCCGAGGACGCGTTGACGACGATGTCGCTCATCGCATAGACCACGGGTATCTCCGCCGTGTGGCTCCGGAACACCACGCGCGTCTCGTCCGGGAGCTTCCCGGCCATCGTGCGCAGGTGGTCGGAATAGGACGTGCGTCCCTGGTCGGAGCCGAGCACGAGGACGCCGTACCTGTGGTTGCGCATCAGCGAAAGCGCCTCGAAGAAGACCTCCTGGCCCTTCCAGTGCGTGAGGCGTCCGGGGATCGTGATGACCGGACGGTCCTTCTCGAATCCGTACTGTAGCGTCTTCTTCGCGTCCGCGACGTCGCGCGGCACGGCGTCGGGACTGAACATGTCAGTGTCCGCGCCCCGGTGGATCAGGACGAGCTTCTCGGGGTCTGTCCCCGGATACGTCTCGAGGATATGGTGGCGCACGTATTCGGATACCGCGATGGTCCTTTCCCCCTTAAGCATCACGCGGTTGTAGGGGATCTTCAGGAACGCGGGGCTCGTGCCATATACTCCGTGGAAGGTCGCGATCCACTTGACGCCGCATATCTTCGACGCCCACTTGACCGCCCACGCGGGCGCACGGCTCCTCGCGTGCATGAGCGTCACGCCCTCGGCCGCGCAGTACGCGGCGAGCGCCTTCGCGCACCGCCTCAAGACGAACGGGTTCTTCCTGTCGAGGGGGAGCGTAATATGCTCTATTCCAAGCTTGTCGAGCGCGTGCACGAGCCTGCCGCCCGCGCTCGCGACGGCATTTGGCATCCCGGCGGACGAGAGGGCCCTTGCGATCTCGACCGTCCCGCGCTCGACGCCCCCCTGTTCGAGAGCCGGCAGAACCTGCAATATCTTCATGGGGGATATTATACCATTTTCCCATGTTCTTTTGTTCGCCGGAAACAACTGATGTCGCTTCCCCGTCCCATGCCAGTCGATGCGATATGGTATAATATGCGCATGAAGCTGGACAATCCATCTCTTGCCGCAGACCATGGGGGAACGGCGAAGCCGGACCCCGCCATGAGAATTGTGGAGTTCGTGCCGCCGACGCCGCATCCCCTGTGGAAGCTTTGCCCGCAGATGGGGATCACGGACGTCATAGTGAAGGTGAATCCCGACCTGACGGGACTGTCCGATCCGTGGCGATACGACACCCTCGCGTCCATCGTCGCGCGCCTCAGGTCCGCCGGGCTCACAGTCGTCGGACTCGAGGGCGACCCGTTCGACATGTCGTCGATAAAGAATTTCGGGGAACGGGGAACGGACAACGTGGAGCGGGAAGTGGCGTTGGATCACTACCGCGAACTGCTGGAGTCGATGGGCAGGTTGGGGATAAAGCTCCTCTGCTACAACTTCATGGTCGGGAAGGGCTGGTCGCGCACAGGCGTGCGCGAAGGGCGCGGCGGCGCGAAGGCTACGTACTTCTCATTGGCTGGAAATGACAATCGCCACAATCTCGTCCTTTCCCATGACCAGGTGTGGGCGAACTACGAACACTTCATCAAGGCCGTGATGCCGACGGCGGAGAAGTGCGGAATTCGCATGGGTCTTCATCCCGACGATCCCTGCCTGCCGTCGCTCGGCGGCTACGCGCGGATCTTCGGCTCGGTCGAAGCGTACGACCGCGCCTATGCGCTCTACCCCTCGCCATCGAACGCCGTCACGTTCTGCCAGGCGAACTTCAAGCTGATGGGCGTCGATCTCGAAGAGACCGTGCGGCACTTCGGGAAGCGCATCGCGTTGATACACGTCCGCGACGTGGAGGGGACGAAGGAGGACTTCACCGAGCTTTTCCACGACCAGGGCGACGTGGACCAGTTCGCCCTGATGCGCACGTACCGCGAACTCGGACTCGACGTTCCCGTCCGCGGCGACCATGTCCCGGAAATGGCGTACGACAGGGAGCTAACCCCGGACGGAACGCCCGGCTACTTCACGCTCGGACGCCTTTTCGCGAACGGATATCTGAAGGCGCTTCTGAAAGGAACGGATTGACAACCTTGGATTTCGCCTTAGAATATGATACAATATGTACTGATGAAACGAACATAAAGACAAGGATGCCGTTGTGGATTTTTCGGACGAAATACACTTTTTCATGCTCTCGCTCGAGCTGGTGGGCGCTTTTGCCGGCGCCATCTCCGGCGTTAGGCTCGCAAGCGTCAAGCGCTTCGACTGGTTTGGCGCGAGCGTGATCGGATTCATAACCGCCGCAGGCGGCGGGACGCTGCGCGACATGCTGCTTCGCGTAGAGCCGTTCTGGATGTCCGACCCGACGTATCTCATCGTCTCCGCGCTCGCGGTCGTCTCCATCTGGCTGTTCGGCCGGCGCTTCATCAGCGGACAGATTACATGGTTCGTCTTCGACACGATCTCGATCTCGCTCTTCATGATGATTGGCCTACACAAGGCCATTCTGCACGGATACCGGCCTTGGTGCGCGGTCGTGCTCGGCGTGGTGACTGCGGTGTTCGGCGGCATCATGCGCGACATCTGCATCAACGAGGTGCCGCTCATTTTCCGCAAGGAGCTCTACGCCCTCGCCTGCGCCGCAGGCGGAATCCTCTATTTCCTTCTCCCGTTCGTCGGGGTGGAGAGCATCTACGTGCGCAACATCGCGGGCATAGCGCTCATCTTCGTGATCCGTGCGCTTGCGATCAAGTACCACCTCGGCGTCCCGGTCCTCACGGGGCACGGCACCACGTCCCGCCACGGCAAGAAGAAGACAGGATGAAGAGGGTCAGTGAAAAATGAAAAGCACATATGCGTTGTTGGTGGCGCTTGCGGCCACTGCGGCTTTTACAAGGAGAACAATGACATGAAAAACACTATTAGGAAACAGACACCTTTATTTACATGCCTCGTCGCCATGACGGTATTGATGGGTTCAGGGCTTGAGGCGGCAGTGTCGCTCGACACGTCGCCCGATCGCGTTAGGACGCCGCTTGTCGTCGATATGGAGCGTATCGGGACGTTGCGTCCGCGCTCCGTGGGCGAAATTCGCGGCTCCAACTGGACGCTTGGCTGCGAGACGCTTGACCGCGACTTCGCGGTTTTCGACGAGTACAAGAGTTTCCTCGCGCCACTCGGCATCAAGACGATCCGCCTTCAGGCCGGCTGGGCGAAGTGCGAGAAGGAGAGGGGCAAGTACGACTTCGCGTGGCTCGACAAGATCATCGACTATGCCTGCGCGCAGGGGATCAACGTCCTATTGGAAACCGGCTATGGCAACCCCGTGTACAAAGGCGGCGGCGGATGGGACCTTGGCGCGGGGTTCCCTGCGTCCGAGGAAGGTCTGGCGGGCTGGGACCGCTGGGTCGAGGCGATGGCGACGCGCTACAAGGGGCGCGTGCGCGACTGGGCGATGTGGAACGAACCGGA
>JAEEGL014088753.1_pt1 | contig 12201 bp, 25 predicted proteins | sample 9134231 | NCBI WGS metagenome assembly JAEEGL01 (sample SAMN16246548, study PRJNA631951) | gut metagenome | biome: gut microbiome; feature: rumen; material: fiber-attached | host: Bos | place: Iran: Karaj | collected 2018-10
AATCAAATTTGACATTTTTTTACGTACCTTTGCAACGCGGTTTCCGCCCTCCCGGCGGCTTCCGCACCCCGGGGTGTGGCGCAGTTGGCTAGCGCATCTGCTTTGGGAGCAGAGGGTCGTGTGTTCGAGTCACATCACCCCGACAAAAAATAAATAGGTAGATTAGTTTCTACCTATTTTTTATTCACCTAAAAAATTTCTCAGTTTATCTAGAATATCATCTGAAACGGGCTTGTGATCTATTTCTATTCTCGCTCCACATTTCGGACATACTATAACCGCGTCTTTAGATTTGTCAATTTCAGAAATATCAATAAGCCCGTTACACATAGGACAAGTTGTTATTATTTTTCTATCCATATCTATTTATATTTTAAAGGTTATTCACTTATAAGAATCTAATATCTTTAAAATAGCAAAAAGTGGTATTCTAACGTCTTAAACCCTTATATATGTTAGAAATTAGAGTTAGAAGCAGCTCTATTTTCTTTTTAACTATTAAAATCTAATCATTATGAAGAAAATAAAAACAATATCATATAGTCTAGGAATTAATAAAGGCGGGAGTCCTAGAACTATAATGACATATAATATAGAAGAAGGGGAGGAGCTAAAGAACAAAGTTTTTATTGATTCCGGCTACTCTATTTCTCTGGATTTTAAAAGTATGAAGGCCTTGATTACCTCACTCAAAGACCCATCAGACATTCAAGTTACAGATATAATAATAGAAGAAGATGAAGATAGTTAGTATCAGAAACAACGAAACATTTCAAGAATACAAAAATTACATTGCAAAATTTAGAGATGACCTATACCTTCCTAGTTTCCCACCTAATGAAAGAGAGCCATTCGAAGTTATAGAGGCTAGAATTAAGAAGGGTGAAAATTGGTGGCCACGAACGGATATAATTTTATGCATAGAAGGAGATGATGTGGCTTCTGGTTGTATTTCCGATTATTATCCTGAATGTCAATCTATAGAAGCCATTTACTTAGTCACCAATGAAAAATATCGGGGTAAAGGATTAGCTAAGGTTTTACTTTCTGAAGCCTTTAACTTATATCCTGAAGCTCTTGATATATACTTAGAAGCTGATAATCCTGCTCTTGTTTCTCCTGGTTTAAGTGCTATGAATCCTGAGACAAGAATTAAGATTTATCAGAAACTCGGATTTAAAGTAATTGATATAAACTACATACAACCACCACTCTTTCAAGGATTAGATTATGAAAGAAAGCTGCTTTTAATGTCTAAATCCAAAATCCCGCTAACGAAAGAAAGATTGGTATCGTTCTTAGAGAGTTTTTATCGTGGACTTGAATGTGAAGGATCAGAGGAGTTTTATGAGGTAATTGAAAGTATATCTCCGGCCCAAATTTACACACCGGAAATAGACTCATTCTCACAATCCCTTTGAGTTTTCTTCGGTGTCTTTTCTGGGCCGAAGAAGTAAAATCCTTATATATGATAAACTCATATGCATATTTCCTTCGTTGTTAATCTAGGTTGTCGAGAGATACCCTAGATTTTTTATTTCCTCCCCTTTCCTTATATATGTTATGAGTGATAGATGGAAAACGATTGTAGTAAACAGTAAACAAAAATTAGAAGAATCTCAAGCAGCCGAAATAATAAGAAGGACTGATCAATTCTTCTGCAAGCTCTATAATGGGAACAATCACGAGTTTAATAGGGCCCTTTATCGACTAGCTAATGTTCCAGCTAAATGGGATGAATTAGAAAAAGATCATTCTTGTTGTGATATGGATATTAGACATATGGTCGGGGCAGATTGGCGTGAGCAATATGAAAACTGGGAAAAGTGGAAAAAGCAGTGGGGATGCTTAGAACTTTCGCTTCTTTGCAATGACTGGATTTCTAGCGCATATATTGGTGGTCCTTATGGATGGATAAGTCCAAATGGTGAAGTAGGAGGACTCTTTAATGTAGGTAAATATCCAGACATTAATGAAGTTCAGAAAGACTTAGAAGAAATCGCAAAAGCCTTCCCAGTTCTTGAATTCACAATTTATCTGGTTGATGAAGTCAAAGAGAGTGTCGTACTTGTAGATGCAGAATGGGAAGTTAAAGACGGAAAAGTAGAAATTATTAATAAGGACTTTTCTATCTCTGACTTATGGTATACAGGAATCCAAGCTGACAAAGAAGAATACCTAAACCACTTAAAAGAGTCCCCAAATCCAGAAAATTGGTGGACCTTAGATGAACTTAAAGAACTTTGGAAAGATAAGTTAATAATAGAATGAAATACTATATTGTACAGCTTCCAAATGGGTCGTACCTAAAGTATGTATCCGGACGATATTTTTCATCTTGTAATGATCCATTAAAAGCAAAGAAGTTTAAATTACTTAAAAAAGCTATAGAAAATAGGGATAAAATAGAAACGCATCCATATTTTCCATATCCAAATAGCAAAGTTTTAGAGCTCTCAGTAGAAATGAAAGAGCTTGATGCATAAAAAAAAAGAAGAGGATTACCATTTCCTCTTCTCTTCTTTTTTTATGTCCCTGTAAACTTCGCGGACGATGAAACATAGGACTCCAAGTGCTAAGGCTGAGAAAAGTTTGTCCAGCCCAGCAATTACAATAACTTTCTTTTCCATATTGATTACTTTTTTCTTTGTGAGTTTCTATTTTCTAAATAAATATGTATCATCCATAAAATCCACAGGATGACTAATGTTAAGAGCACAATTATAGTTCCGGTATTGTCCATGTTCCTACTTTATTAAAAATCATCCTCATCATCATCTTCTTCCATATGCCTCTTTTTCTTAAGCCTTTCCCATAGTCCAGGCATAAATGAACTTGGTGTCTCTGGTTCAAAACGTCCAGGATTTTCATCAACTTCCTTTGGATTCCGTATCATTTCTCAGTTTTTTATATTCAGCAAACCAGTCTTCATGAGGGAAGTCGGCAATTGTTGGTTTTAAATTCACCGGTAAGACTAGTTCTTCTTTGTCTTCTTTAAACGGAGGTAATACTATATCTTCTTCTGACGTAAAATCTCTTATGCCAGCTCTTATATCATCCCACTCTTTCCTATATTCCTCATAGCTATCTGTATAATTGAAGCCGTCTAGCTGATATAGGCCGTAGATATATTCTAAGACCCTAAACCAATCACAAGGACGGTATTTCTTTAGTTCATTAAATTTTCTCCACTGACCTTTAAATAAGAAATAGCAATCATATCCAAGCTGATTTAGGGTTCTCTTATCTTCGGTAGTCGAATAGCTATCACCCGGATAATGATCTAGCTTCAAATCATCTGGAATATTAACTCTAATAAACTTACCACAATTATATTTAGTGCAGCTTGCGATAAGTCTGAAGTGATTTATAGGTTCGTTGCCTTCAGCTAATCCGGTAAATATGTATCTATGTTTCATCTCCTGAAGAATATTCTCCGTCTTGTTCTATAGCCTCTTCTCTAATGAGCTCAAAGGTTGTTAATTTCATTGGTTTAAAGACATAATAGTCGCCGCCACAAGAATAGTCAGAATATAAGTTTCCGTCTTTCCCTAACATATACATTCCTTCAGCATTCAGATTGATTTCTGTCTGTGGAGTTAAGCAATATTTCTTATACTTCTCGGCCCAGTCCTTTAGTAGCTCTGAATGTTCTTCGTGGGCAGTTTCTTGTAGCCAGATATAGTCTTTATTATGCCAAGTACCGTCTGACCACTTCTCGTACTGTTCAAATAAGAAATTAGATTCATTATTAGAATCGTCGTCTACATCCGGAAGACCAACAACCTTAAGAACTTTTGTTTTATATTCATTTATAAAACAAGTTCCTACAATTCTCTCATAATCCTCTCGAGTTGTATTAAAGAATTCATTTGTTCTCTGCTCAATATAGTCGCTAATATTGTCAAATGTAGTTTCACCAACATTTAGTGTTATATCGATTCCATCGGGCATATGATCAAGTATGAACTCCAACTTCGAGAGATCATTCAGAGACAATTCAGCAAGACTCTTTCCACTCCAGGAATATATGTCTTTAATTTCCATGATTATTTTTATCTTTATTTATCTGTTTTTCGATTTTCTCAGCAAACCACCTAACCCCACCAGCGAGAATTACAGTAGCGCCGAGGATAACAGATCCACATATCATAATTCCTTCAACAAACTTCCTCATCTCTATTCCACTCTTTAATTTCAATTCCGTGTTCTTTGAAAAGTTCTTGTATTGATCCTCTTTCACTACAAGGTTCATTTGAGGCTTCATGAACTATAAGCATAATTTCTGGCTCTTCTTGAAAACCCTCTAAGTGCTGTATATATTCCGCCGTCTTAGTTATGATTTCTAAGAGTTCCTGAAAATTGACCTTATTATGCAACCCTTCCGAATAGTCTTTAATAAAAGTACAAGTTTCTGGATTTCCGGCTCTCTGACAAGTTACGCATTCCGGCGGGAGAGAACAGCAGTTGTCAGGGTTTAATATTTCGAGCCGTATACCATTCCAAACTCCGTTCTTATCCTTCCATATATTATCTTGTCCCTGAAAGTTATGAAACCACTTAGGGTCCCAGACTGCAGTAGACATTGGGATCTGGTGAGGTTTCATAAATCTAATGTTATAAAAGTATGATGTATATATTTTCATTTTACTTTCATAACTAGTTCTTTAAGCTCAGTGAGGCCAGCATCGCTAATGCTTTCGATCCAGCTTCCACACTTAAGCCTAACTCCGTAATAATATCTGCCTTGGTTTCTGTCCCATATAACAGAAACATCATCCATATTAATAACTATAGTTCCTTCTGGGCTATATTTATCTTCTACTTCAACCCAAGGCCAATTAACGTTCTTTATTGCAGCCATCTGTTTCTGATATATTTAAACTTCATAAAAATCTGCCTCATTAGTTCCTCTTCCGGCGAGGTGTTGTAGTTTTAGTTTCAGGCACTTAAAAATATTTCCATCACACTTCATAGACCACGGACGAAGGCACTCTTTTCCAGGGCTTCCATCATCATAAGGACAATGAGTTGGGTTACTTTCCTGACTAGCGATTAGTTTATTCAGTGGTCGGGAGAGTGCTGTTCTCGGTTTTCTTTGTTTTGGCATATTCGACTACTTTTTCTATAAACACTTCAGGGTTTGGTTCTAAGAGAATCTGCCCCGGATTTTCTGGATCTACTAATTGCTTCGGATTCTTAGGATCGGTCATATCAATACAGCTTAAGCCAGAATCTTTTACTTTTACTGCAAGATGTTTTCCGTCCGTCATAGTCCAGAAATATTCCATCCAAGTCTTTCCATCCTCTCTTGTATATCCCAGAAGTCTTTCGAGATCTATAATAACATCTCTGTCTATAGGATCTTCGAAATACCAAGTCTCGCGATGTTCTTCAAGGCGCGACGGGACGAAGGAGCGAAATATTATATAATCTTCCGGCTTTACAGTTATGAAGTTATATCCTGGCTGTACCTTTTTAAATTGACAGCCATATGAATTAATCCAAGACCAAGCCGAATCTACTCGCTCCATAGTTTCGTCGCACTGGATATATTTGTAGTAGACTCGTATATTTCCATTTTTATCTGGAACAGCTTCGTCTACTATTATATCGAATCCTCTGGTATATAACATAGAATCATGGGAGAAAGACCTAAGGATGTTAAATCTTTCAAGCTCTCTCCTATCTTCCCAGCTCGCCTCCAGTCGTTTTTCATCTGGGATAACATTTCTGAGGAATCGAATATCTAACATCATATCCCCTTCATCAGTTATCACCAATTCTCCGGAATCTCTATCTAGTCTCGGAACGCAATAATGAACTTTGACAGTCTCAGAAATGGGCAAATCTCTACTAACTTGCCAAAACATTCCACCACACCACTCAGTAATTAGGCATGGTAAAAATTGATTATACTTCCAACTCCAAAATTCGTAAGGATAAGCTTTCATATATTTGATAGATAAAATTTTAGTCCTAGTCTAATTTCCTAGTTCTATAACTTTCTATAGCCTTAGGAAGAATTCTAGTATACCCTGGGTCTTTAAGCAGAGGAGACGTCAGAATAAGATCTGCGGTAGTTCGATTCGTAGCAAAAGCAATATTATACAATGAAGCGAGACGAGAAAGCGCTGATACATCCTGTTGATGCCCTTGTGTTATTAAGTTATCACAGAAAAATATCAAGACATCTATCTTCCCTTCTGCTATCATCGAGCCCATTTGCTGATCACCACCGAGAGGACCACTTAAGAGACAAGTAACTCTTCCTCTATAAGTAGCGTCTAATCTACTTGGATAGAAATCAGGATAATCTCCAATTGCATCCAGGTGAGCACTTACCAAAGTTTCAATAATAAGTTTTCCTGTTGTTCCAGTCGCGTATAGATTGTTGTTCATATCAGAAAGGGTTTCCCAATTGTATCTAACCCATTCCATCAACTCTTTCTTTCTACTGTCGTGTGCAATTAATCCTATATTCATTTTCTTCTATTTTGAAAATTATCTCTATTATTTTTTATGGATTCAAAATAGTAAATTCAACTTCTAAGACTTTTGCCATTACGTTTGGATGACTATGATATAAGCCTTTAAGATAACTGACTGCTTTTTCTGCATTCTTCTCAGCCGTTTCTTTTCTCATCCAAATTTTAGCAAATGCTGGATTGGATGTAGTTTCTAAGCAGCTTGGCGAAAAAGACTTTAAATATGGTTTCCAATATCCTGCGGCAAATGGTGAATCTATTGTATATCCACTAATTTCTATTATATAAATTTTCATACATAGATAAGGAAACAAGAAGGAATAAAAAAGGATAGAAATTAATTTCTATCCTAACCTCCATTAAGGGAAGATAAGCTCGAGAAGGAAGAATATAAGTCCTGCTGCAAGGAAAAATCCAACATACCAGCAAATAACTCTAAGGGTTTTCTTCCAAGTAACATTTTCTTTAATATAAGCCCAGTCTTCCTTTATACCCTCCTTAAACCAGTGCTCGCCATACTTGTCATGATAATCTTTCTTCCAATGATAAGCGATCTGACCAAGAGTGTACATGAAGGTCTCAAGAATAACGGTAACCCATGCCCATCCAAAGACGCATTTCATGATATGTCCAAAGAGGCTCATACCTTGCTCAATGGGTGAGAAGATTCCAACAAAAACAAAAGCAATAGCAGAGAGTACAGCAGTCCAAATTGCCGCTCTCTTCATAAAAGTTAATTTGTCTTCCATAACGCGTTATATTTTAATATGGTTTTACATTGATAAGGCTATAAACACGCTGAAATAGCAAAAAGGCACATTTCAGAATAAAAAGAGGACCTTTTGGTCCTCTAAAACTACAGAACATTTTCATTACTGTGAACAGCCGGCTGTGCATCAACATGAAGGTCAAACTCTCCCTCAAGAAGGAAGAACGTTGCGGTAGTGATTCCGTCGGTCGGGAAAGTACGAAGAGAGACTGAATAAGGAATTTCGTCGAATTCATCGCCAGATAGATCAGCAATATTACTGAGCTGCTCTAGGATTGCACCGACGCGTTCCATAAATTTAGCTTTCTCCTCGATTGTATCACCTTCTGTATTGATTGAGAAGAAGATGAAGTCCCCTACGAGGTCAACCTGTAAGACCTTTCCGATAAGCACAGACTCTTTGTTCTCGAGATGAACCGGCTCATTGCCTTCGTCATCTAAATGTTCTTTTCGACTAATTGAAACGAAAAGATTGTTAACTGATTCGTTGTTTTCCATTGTTTTTGAATAAATATTTTCATTTATAAGGCTTTTAACGGAAGGCCTTAAATCCTTATATATGATTAAGCTTTTGCAGGCCCCTACGGAATAGTTCACATTCAGCCATGTTGCCATTTGGATGTAGGGGCCTAATTTTTATTCCCCCTGAGAAGCCCTTAATTCCTTATATATGAGGCAAGATCCGCGCCGGGCATCAGCTCATTGCAGCGATAACGTCATCGGCGCCGCCTCTTATAAAATCCTGATAAAAAATCAGGTAGAAACCGCCCAGGGCTCTACGTCGTGACCATCGACGAAACTAGACCGCCGGCCACACCGCGGCGCCTCTCAAAAGGAGAAGACGTCAGCATCATCGCCCGCTGTCATACCGCCGCCTGAAGGGCGGTTTCTTTTTTCTTCGAATCTAAGAAGGCCTTAATTCCTTATGAATGAAACCCGCTGGGGGATATCATAAGAGTAGCTGTATTGAGACGGTGAAATGATTCAATCTCTACAGGGTTTTAAACCGCCGAGGAACTGCTAGAGAAAATCACTGGGAAGCCGACTAGCTTATTGTAAGCAACCTGGGCTGGAGGTGGCTCAACTCGCCCACCACGGCGGTTTTTTATTTTTTTTTGTTCATTTTGCGTTTTTCAAGGAACTATATTCTTATATATGTAAATACCAGAGAAAATATGTTAAAAGAAAAAATGCTTTATTCGCTGCGGGATATATCAATTATCCCAGCAGTAACGACCAGTATTAAATCAAGAAAAGAATGTGATCCATTTAGAAAGAGTCTAGAAGGAAAAGAGGGCTGGTATCCACTAATCGCTTCTCCTATGGATTCTGTAATGAATGAAGAAAATTGGAAGTATTATTGGGATAATAAAATATCTTGCATAGTTCCGAGAACAGTATCTTTTGAAAAAAGACTGGAGCTCTGCAAAGATGTGTTCTGTGCATTTAGTCTTAAAGAGTCTAGGTGGCTACTAGAAAATCCCTGGCCTGGAGATGAAAGCTTTTATTGGGACGGCGTGAAGCTATATGTCTTAATTGATATAGCTAATGGAAGTATGCAAGAAGAGATAGACCTGGGAAAAGATCTTAAGAAAAAATATGGAGAAGGTATTGTTCTTATGGGAGGCAATATAGGAAATCCACAAACTTATCTTCTATATGATGCAGCTGGATTTGATTTCCTTCGAATAGGAGTTGGCTCTGGAGCAGGGTGTCTTACCTCCACATCAACTGCTATTCACTATCCATATGCCTCTTTAATTAGTGAAATATCTGAAATGAAGTATAGATATGGAAGCCACTGTAAGATAATAGCTGATGGAGGAATGGCTTGGTATAGCGATATAATTAAGTCTCTTGCTCTTGGCGCTGATTATGTTATGGTAGGAAGATTATTTGCTCAAGCCGCGAAGGGAGACGAAGAGGTTGGTGATGTCCTAGAATATAGAGGAATGTCAACAAAAGGAGCACAGAAAGCTATGGGAAGCACTAATCTTAAAACCGCTGAAGGAAAGACAATAACAATAAAGAAAGAATATACACTATCTGGGTGGACTGAAAACTTTGATTCATACCTAAGAAGCGCTATGTCGTACTGTGATTCTAGGTCTCTCAGGGAATTCAGAGAAAAAGCAGTCTGTCAAGTAATATCTCCAAATTCAAGCACGCAAATAAATAATAAATAGTTATGACTGGGCAAGAAATACTGGACCTGATAGTTGAGAAGTCTAATCTATATGCAGGCGGAGCTACTATAACTCTATCTGAACATGGTTGGGGATCAGAATACAATAAAACCTGGAAAAAGATTAAGCCTGATGTATCAAAAATATATGGAGCTAGTCACAAATTGAAACTAGATCTCGGTCTTAAACAGGCATACTATCATGATCCAAAGAGGTATAGCTCTAATGTTTATGGAATTTCTTATCGGAAGGGAAGAAAAACTGTTACTATTCGGGTAGAATTTACCGAAATATTACCAGAAGACGAACTAGTAGAAAGATTTAGTCGAGACCCATGGAAGTTTGAAATTGATTGTCCCATGAAGGTCTCAGATTTTATAAACGAAGATTTAGAACTTGAGCTTGGCCTAGATTATAAAACTAAAAAGATAGGAGAGCTAGAAAAGAAAATAGAAGAGACGATGATACTTCTTGGAAAATTAATAGACGAAAAAGAAAGAATAGAGGGAACATTATAACCCTCTATTTTTTTTTATATTTGTATCTCTCCAAGTATCTCTAAGTCTGTAAACATCTCCCCAAGAGACTTAGGAATAACCATGGCTGTTTCCTCTTTTGCAATTCTGTCTACAGAGTGCATAACTGGGTCCCAAACAATTATATTTCCTAGGTCAGATATCTCGGGACTATTATAAAGCCGGAGAGAGCTTTTAATTAAAGAAGACCTCCGAACTGCAAAATATTCTTTAGCAACACTTGCTAAATTATCATTCCATCCTACTATTATATAAACAGTCATTTCATCAGTAAGGAAATAAAGAGGGCTGTATATTTAAATGCCCTCCTATAACAGAATTTTACCTGTCTTTAAAATATCTAAGTTTATGAATGGGGTATCTTCTTTTATATTAATACCGACCTGTTGTAAGGCCCATCCAATACAATTAAGATTGCCAAATTCATCCTGTACTGAAATACCAGGATCATATATCTTGGGGAAATACAAGATGCCTGATTTATACACGATGTCTTTTGAATCAAGAAGATCTGATATATCTAAACAAGATCTTATGATTCTGCCATTCCACATTACTTCGAAACACAGTCTTAAAATATAAGGCTGAACTTCTACATTAGGATTATCAATGTACGTTCTAGAGATAATCTTACATCCATTTTCGTATAATCTAGATATTTTTTCTTCCGGATAAGGTTTATTTCCAGTTAGTATTATAGTTCTTCCAGTGAGATATTTTATGTTTTCTGGATTAACTAGTACTTTGCATTCTCCAACTTTATCCGATAATTTGTCATTTAAATATACAGATTCTATAATAGATTCTATGCCCTCTAAATAAATCATACGATGAATATAATTTTATTTTTCTCGTCTTCTATTATTGTTGCAGCGTCTCCAACGTCTTGCTTCAACTTTTCTACTTCCTCTGAGTCTATTTCATCAAAGTATATTACAGAGGTGTTTCCTATCTGATCTTTTTTAGAATAAACTTTAAGATCATGAATAACTCCCGAGCTACACTTTTCAATAACTTCGTCTGGTAATTTGTCCCACTCGAAAGGAACAGTATCTATACTGGTTCTCTCATCAACTAGAACGAAATACCTGCTTTTTTTCTTTCTAGGCATTATGGATTACTATTTTTAAGTAGTCGTTTTCTAGATTTTCTTTTTTCTTTATGATTCTACGATTTGATTTTTTCTTAAGGTAGATCTCATAAGTTTCCCTATCTATATAAAATTCATTTCCATAAAAATCCACACCAACCTTAGTAAGATTATTATATTCTCCCATACTAACCATTATTTGAAGTTCCTAAAGAAGTATCTAAATCTGCCGAAGATATCCAAGGTAGCTTATCTGGGTCTAATTCGACAGAAAAAGTTGGACTCCAGTAAGATTTTTCTGCAAATGACGGTAGATAGTTCTTAAATTTCTTCATCCAGATTTCACGATCCCTTATCTCTTTCTTTTTTATTATCCTTCCTTGTCCCGGAAGACGAACCTTACTTATAATTTTAAGGAAATAATCAAACCCACCAATCTCCATCTTTTTTAGATCTTAAATAACCAATAGTGCGACAGACTCTAGAATCTACATCTTTTCTAAGCTCTTCTACAATATCATGAAGGGCTTTATCAAATTCTTCTCTTTGTCGCATTTCTTTCTTCTTTATTATCCTACGTCCAGAAGAGAAAAATGTTATTGGTGCATATATTGGTCCCTTTTCAGGAATATTGCCAAGAAACCCTTTTATTTTCATAGTTGATTAATTATTTCTTCAGTATACTTAATCGGATCGAATGCCTTAAGTTCCTTCAACCGATTTTTTAAGGCCTTCACTCTTTCGGCCGTGTCTTTATTGGCTCTAAGATATGAGATTGGTTTTCCCATAACTACTTCAATAATATCGGCCGGAATTCCTAAGGCCTTTGATATTTCGGCATCGGTAGCTTTTGGATTACGATTTAAGATATAGTCTGCAACCAGCGGTATAGCTTCTTGTACCTTTATATCAAATTGGCACTTCGCTATCCTCTTTTTATTAACCTCTGTAACTAGGCCTACATAATTTTTATATGTATAGTCTATCCACGCTTTCAGAGGTATTCGATATGCAGTAGTTCCATCAGTAATATTTAAACTATATTCCTGAGAACTATAACAAATTTTTCTTGCTATTCCTTCAATATCTTCAATAGTGATGCCCCTCGCCCCTGGAACTCTACCAACAAAGG
>JAEEGL014090568.1_pt1 | contig 12201 bp, 11 predicted proteins | sample 9134231 | NCBI WGS metagenome assembly JAEEGL01 (sample SAMN16246548, study PRJNA631951) | gut metagenome | biome: gut microbiome; feature: rumen; material: fiber-attached | host: Bos | place: Iran: Karaj | collected 2018-10
ACGATGCCATCGACATGGTAGGCGAGAAGATGAAAGATTCTGACAAGGCTCCTATAGATATTTGGAAAAAGGCGCTCGAGAACGTGACTCCTCAGATCGAGGTTAAGTCCCGTCGTATCGGTGGTGCCAACTTCCAGGTGCCTACAGAGCTCCGTCCTGAAAGGAAAGTCTCAGTCTCCATGAAGAACATGATTTCTTTCGCCCGCAAGCGCTCAGGACACTCTATGGCAGAAAAACTCGCTGCTGAAATCGTTGCTGCTTACAACAACGAAGGTGGCGCGTTCAAGCGTAAAGAGGACATGCACAGGATGGCAGAGGCCAACAAGGCATTTGCCCACTTCCGTTTCTAAACCGCAAGTCAAGTGGCCAACAGGGATCTCAAATACACCAGGAATATCGGTATCATGGCACACATTGATGCCGGTAAGACCACTACGTCCGAACGTATCCTTTTCTACACCGGTAAGACCCACAAGATCGGCGAAGTCCATGAAGGAGCCGCCACAATGGACTGGATGGTGCAGGAACAGGAGCGTGGTATCACTATCACCTCCGCTGCTACCACCGCATTCTGGCATTTCCATGGAGACACCTATCAGATCAACCTGATAGACACTCCGGGACATGTTGATTTCACCGTCGAGGTCGAACGCTCGCTGAGAGTACTGGACGGGACGATTGCTACATTCTGCGCAGTCGGCCGCGTACAGCCCCAGTCCGAGACCGTGTGGAGACAGGCGGACAAGTATGGTGTTCCAAAGATTGCCTATGTAAACAAAATGGACCGGGTCGGAGCTGATTTCCTTTCCTGCGTGGATGAAATCAAGGCTAAACTCGGTGCCAATGCAGTTCCTGTTTGCCTCCCTATCGGAGCAGAGGACCAATTCGAAGGTATCGTTGACCTTATCACGATGAAGGCTATCTATTATGATTCCGGCGAAGAACTCGTCAATTACGAGATCAAGGACATTCCGGCCAACATGATAGAAGAAGCCCGTCAGTGGAGAGAAAAGCTCCTTGAGACAGCCGCCGAGTGCGACGACTCCCTCATGGACAAGTTCTTTGAGGATCCCGATTCCCTTACAGAGGATGAAATAGTAGCAGCTCTTCGCAAGGGCACAATCTCTATGAAGATTGTTCCTGCCTGCTGCGGCTCATCATTCAAGAACAAGGGAGTTCAGTACCTCCTCGACAGCGTCATGAGATATCTTCCGTCCCCTCTCGATAAGGGAGCAGTCAAAGGGACTCACCCCAAAACCGGACAAGAGATCGAGCGCAAGCCGGACAACAAAGAGCCGTTCTGCGCGCTTGTATTCAAGATTGCCACCGATCCGTATGTCGGACGTCTGGCATTCATGAGGGCCTATTCAGGCCATCTCGACGCCGGTTCTTATGTCTATAATACCCGTACCGGCAAGAAGGAAAGGGTCGCACGCCTGTATCAGATGCATTCCAACCACCAGAACCCTATCGAGTTCGTGGAGGCTGGTGACATCTGCGCAGCAGTCGGCTTCAAGGACCTCCGCACTGGCGACACCGTCTGTGTTGAGGAGCACCCTATCACCCTCGAGTCGATGGAATTCCCTGATCCCGTCATCGGTATCGCCGTCGAGCCAAAGACCCAGCAGGATCTTGACAAACTCGGCATCGCCCTCGGCAAACTTGCCGAAGAGGACCCGACCTTCACGGTCAAGGCCGACAACGAGACAGGACAGACCATCATCAGTGGTATGGGCGAGCTCCATCTGGACATCATCGTCGACCGTCTCCGCAGGGAGTTCGGCGTCGATATCAACCAGGGAGCCCCGCAGGTCAACTACAAGGAGACCATTACGGGTACGACACAGCTCCGCGAAGTCTTCAAGAAACAGACCGGCGGTAGGGGTAAGTTTGCAGACATCATAGTAGAGATCGCTCCGGCCGACGAAGGCGTTACCGGTCTCCAATTCGTCAACGAAGTCAAGGGAGGAAATGTACCGAAAGAGTACATACCTAGCGTCCAGAAGGGTTTCGAGTCGGCAATGTCCAACGGAGTCCTTGCAGGATTCGAGGTTCCGTCCATCAAAGTCACCCTCCTCGACGGAAGCTTCCACCCGGTGGATTCCGACCAGCTCTCCTTCGAAATCGCAGCCCGCATGGCTTTCCGCCATGGCTGTGTGAAGTGCCACCCTATTCTTCTCGAGCCTATCATGACTCTCGAAGTCGTGACTCCCGAAGACTATATGGGCGACATCGTAGGAGACCTCAACCGCAGGAGAGGACAAATCGTTGCGATGGATTCGACAGCCAATGGCGCACGAATCGTCAAGGCATACGTTCCTCTTGCTGAGCAGTTCGGCTACGTCACCGTTTTGAGGACGCTCTCCTCAGGACGCGCGACCAGCACGATGAGCTTCGACCACTATGCCGAAGTTCCTGCGGCGATTGCCAAGGATATCATCGAAAAGAGCGGCTACAGCAGGATGCACTTCGACGACGAATAAAAAGAAGAAATTTTAAAAGTTATTGATATGAGCCAGAAAATTAGAATCAAACTCAAGTCATTCGATCATACCCTTGTTGACAAGTCAGCAGCTAAGATCGTTGATACAGTGAAGTCTACCGGTGCAAAGGTCAATGGTCCTATTCCTCTTCCCACGCACAAGAAAATCTTCACCGTAAACCGCTCCACCTTCGTTAACAAGAAGGCCCGCGAGCAGTTCGAGCTCGACTCCTATGTTCGTCTTCTCGACATCGACGACTCCAATGCAAAGACCGTCGACGCTCTGATGAAGCTCGAACTTCCTTCGGGAGTTGAAGTCGAAATCAAAGTCTGAGGATAATTAAGAAATTATTCTTATATTTGTAGGACCGCCTATCCGGGTTTTATGACTCAGAAGCGGCGGCTCCGCAATCCGGTCCCATAGCTCAGTTGGTTAGAGCATCTGACTCATAATCAGGGGGTCGTAGGATCATGCCCTACTGGGACCACACGCTAATAGAACGCCACCCTTTCCCGGGTGGCGTTCCGCGTGTGGCCCCAGGGTTGTCAATACATTGCCTGAAAGCGCGAGTGGCGTAGGTCCCGGGCATTTTTCCGCACCTGCGCCATGCCGCGCGACCGGGAGGGTGGTTTCGTCCATGGAAAAGGCCGATTTGCATGGATGAAATTGTGTTTTTGCCGGTTCGTCCATGAAAAAGCCATGTTTTCATGGATGAGATTGCAACTCTGCCGCAGAAGGCTCGCCTAATGCGCGTCAAAGACTCGTCTAATAACTTCAATTCTTGTTGGTTCCTTGCATTTTGACCACACAAAAGTAAAAAAGTGCTTATGTTTCTTGTTTTTTCCATTGGGTGGGGGTATCTTTGCGACTGAGCTTAGTGGTGTTAATCAAAATCTTACGATATGAAAAAGAAACTATTCTATGAGGCTCCAGGGTCGGAGCTCATCCTCATTCGGTTTGAGAAAAACATCCTCAGCGGAGCGGACAACCGGGACATGACGCCATTTCATGGAGATAATGATACCGCAGGAGACCGCGATGGCGGTATCGGCGGAAATGATTACGACCTTTAAACCGAAAGACCATGAAAAAGTGTTTCCTTTATTGCACTCTTGCTGTCGTTGCTATTGTTGCCTGCACCCGTGAGTCCAATGTCTCGGAAGAACCTGACAGCAGCATCAAGAATGGTCCTATCTCAGTCACACTCAAGGTCGGTGAACCAGGTACTCGTACGGAGTTGACCGAGGAGAACGGAGAGATTCACCCCTGGTGGTCCCCGGGAGATGGTATTTGCGTCGTCTCGTTCCCAAGCGGCACCAGTGAGTTCGGCGTATTCGATTTCGACAGCGCACTTGAAACTGCAGCTCACACCGCCTCTTTCAGCGGAACCCTCAACGAGCCGGGCAAATATTTTGCTGTCTATCCGCAGCGGAAAAAAACTTATAACTCCAATTGGGGCGATTATGTGAATAACCCTGATTTTTACAGTCATTCCTCGAATGATGAAGTCGACCTCCGTTTCACAATTCCTTCCGTGCAACACCCGTCCCTCACCTCGTTCGACCCGGACGCTGATTTTCTTATCTCCGAGCCATTCGATATAGTCGAAAATGATTTCGATGAAACAACCGGACAGATTGTAGTCGACGGAGTTTCCTTCACCCGGTTAAATGCCATTGTGAAGATTGTTCTAAAACCCCAGGCTAATGTGCTGGAAGGGCAGACGGTAAGGAAAGTCACCATCGGAACCGATGATTTGTCCTCGGAAATTGGTGGTGAAGAGCCGATGTATGTAGCCCGTCCCACCCGTGCGACTGTCTTAAATAGCGACGAGGAAGATGATTATGCCTCTCACGGCCTTGGCGGGTCCATGGATTTCGAATTTTATCAGGAGGAACAGCGTATATATTACAATGGCCGGCAGAGTATCACCGCAGAATACACAGATGTAACCTATCAGCTTGGGGACAAAGACGCTGCGACCTACTTGGTCACATTCCCCGGCATTCTGAAAAACCAGGAATGGAATGACGAGGAATCCGGGGAGTCATATGTCGATGGCTTGCATGTACGGGTGGAAACCGATGAGTTTGTCATTGACAGAAATATCGTCCTTCCCACGAATGGCATCGCCCTTCAGCCTTCCCTCGTCACAACGTTGAACATCAAGCTTTATGATGACGGTGTACAGGGAACGACCATTCAGACCATCGGCATGAACCTAAATAAGGAGAGTGTTTCCATGAAGCCCCGGAAATCGCTGCAGTTGGAGGCGCAGTTTGTCGGCATCAATCCTGACAGCGATGACCTGGAAGGCCTCGTATGGACCTCGTCCGACGATGCCGTCGTTTCAGTCGAGCCGGTAAGATATTATTTTGGCTTGGGAGATGAGCCAGAAGGAGGGAATACCGAATACACCAATCTCGCCAACATCAAGGCTCTGTCGGAAGGAACGGCAACCATCACAGCAACCTACCATGGACAGTATGTCGCCACCTGCGCCGTGACAGTCGAAATCATCCCCGAGCAGCCGAGCCAGATGGTTGACCTCGGCCTTCCTAGCGGCACGAAATGGTCGCAGTGGAATGTGGGCGCACAGTCCTGGGATCAGGAAGGAGACCTCTATGCCTGGGGTGAGACCCAGTATAAGGATGAATTCTCCTGGGGTGACTACAAGTGGGCTGCTGGGGACGAGGTCCTGAAAAAGTATACCTCTTCTGCCCTCTTTACCCCGAATCATCAGATTGATAACAAATTCCTGCTTGATTTGGAAGATGATGCAGCCTATGTGAATTGGGGAAGCGAGTGGTACACTCCGACGAAAGAGCAATGGGATGAATTGCGAGACAATTGTTCCTGGGATTTCGTCTACGACGATGACGATAATGTGATTGGCTGTACTGCGACGGGGGTCAACGGGAACAGCATTTATTTCCCATCCAGGGATCGCACCTATTATTTCGACAGTTTCCCCTATATGTGTTCCCGGCTTCCCTTGCCCGACCGGGGTGACTGGAAGTTTTCACTTTCGTTCTGGTCATTGAACTTTGATGTCAATGAGGCATGGTCACAAGAATTGGGAAATCACATGTCGGTAAGTATGTACCTATATTCTCCGAAACGCGGTGAAGACGGAGCATATGTGCGGCCTGTCAGCGGAGGGTTGACATGCAGAACTGAATATACGGAAGAAGACCTGGGCGCCATTACGCTGCCATCTTCTGACGGTAGGGTGAAAGCAAGATTCCCCGTATATGAATCCGTGCGGGAGCAATCCTACAAGAACGATCCTCAATATTATAATTATTCGGCTTCAGCGGTCATTCTCTATAGTACCGATCCCAACATAGAGCCCTGCAATTACTATAACGGCCATGTCCCCTCCGGCGATAGCGGCAGTTATCAGAATGGAAAGTACATCCGCTTCAGCCTCGATGACTACAAGGAGAATCAGGTGTGCTCATTTGTTCCTGAAGGGATGACTGGGACCATCTATTATCGAGCCTATTATTATTCTACCGTCATGAGGAGTATGTATGCAACGAACTCTGTCATTGTCAACGAGAAATGGGGTGTGACTCGAAGCGTCACGATTCCATAGACAACCTCGAGTCTCCAAGATAACAAGCCTTTGCCTCCCGGCAAGGGCTTTTTCTCGTTGTTGCAAGATCTGCCTGAAAGCGCCCTGGCGCAGGTCCCGGGTATTTTTCCGCACCTGCGCCATGCCTCTCCATCCTATCCTATCGGCCTATGGAATCCGAATAACCAATAGGACATCATCTACTACTTTTTGCATCTATACCAAATATTCTTAAATTTGCCAGTAGGACAAAGGGTTATCTATTATGTTTCATGTACGTTCGAGCCTTGTATTAAAGATATGCATTCTCCTTATTCTTGGTGCGATGCTTATTTTTGCTGGCTGTGAAAGGCCGAAGTATCATTATATCTATAACGTCAAGGCCGAAGTTTATGTTTATAAAGGAAATCATTGGACGGTGATAAACCTCGGACCGAAGACAATAGAAGTCAACTCCAGAAAGGACGCTTTGTCAGACGATAATTTGCATTACATCCTTTTTTCGTTTCCGGAAATTAATCGCCTCCGAAAATCAATTTACGAGCCTTTATCTGAAACCTATGAGACTTATTATGATTTCGAGTTTGGTATCCTCCATATTAAGTCTCAGAATCCTGCTTCACTTATACAAAAGCAATATACTGAGTCTCTATTTTTTGAGGGAGGCTGGGCGGTGTCTTTCCATACTCAACCACTCCACTATGACCCCGCCCTCGTTCAATACGTAATTACCCATGCCGTTCCTGATAATTAATTACGTGGTTGCTTTGGCGAGAAAGACGAGGGCGGCGGCGCAGGTCCCCGGCATTTTTCTTAAGATCTTTCAAACCAAGTCAGAGATATATGCTATCTTTGATTGTTTAAAAAGGGATATCATGAAAAAGCAACTAGTCATTCTCGCAGCAATTATCGCAGCTGCGGTCTCATGTGGAACCAAAGACGGCTTCACTGAGAGGGAAAAAGAAATCATAAACGGGCAGGAAGGGCCTATGTATGTCACCGTAATAAATGACCCCGACGACAGTGTCATACTCCGGACGCCATCTCTTCCGCTAACGAAAAAGATGCTCCAAAGTCCTGAGTTTAAGGCCCTTGCCGAAAAAATGCTCATAACAGTGAATGACCCCTCCCAGGACGGGGTCGGTATCGCGGCGCCCCAGGTCGGAATCAACCGCAGGCTTGCATGGGTCATGAGGTATGACAAGGAGGGAAAACCGTTCGAACTCTTTCCCAACTTAGTCATTGAAAGCCGATTCGGAGAGATTACACATGGACCGGAAGGCTGCTTGTCGGTACCTCCCAAAAGAGGTCTTGTCCCTAGATATTCATCAGTAATTATCTCATATACAGACCCTTCCACTCTTGAGCCGGCAAGAGACACCATCTCCGGATACACCGCTATCATCTTCCAGCATGAGTGCGACCATCTAGATGCGACCCTCTATATCGACAGGGCGGATACTGTGTTTATCAGCGATTCATGGGTTGCAGAGAGAGATTCCTTCGAAAGAGCAGGGGCTTATTTGAAACCCGAAGTCATGAAATCCGCAAAAAAACGCTAACTTAGCATCAAACACTGATTCTGACAATGAGAAAAAAACTCTTCCTCCTCTCTCTGGGACTTATAGTCTCTTTAGCCGTTTCGGCGCAATCCAAGTACGATGATATATACTATTTCCCTGAATCAGAGTCTCCGGACGGGACTCATTTCCTGCCCCCTCCGCCTCAGGAAGGCTCCCCTCTTTATGAGTATGATTTAAAACGGCATGAATGGGCCAAAACATTCAGGGGTACCGAAAGAGAGGCAAGGGCGCTCAAGGAAACCACCACCAGCATAAAGGAAATGGCCGCCCTCTTCAGCGGAGCGTTCGGAATGGAGATAACACCGGAAAAGACTCCGGCAATCTATCACGTGCTCGAAAGAGGGGTTGTTACCATGAGACTATCAGCGACACAGCCGAAGGCCCATTACATGAGAAAACGCCCGTTCGTTGTCTTCAATGAATCAACAATCACCCCCGAAGAAGATGAGGACCTCGGAAAGTCCGGATCCTACCCTTCCGGCCATTCGCTAAGGGGATGGGGCATGGCGCTGATTCTTTCTGAAATCAACCCGTCTGCTCAGGACACCCTCCTTAGATTCGGCTATGAATGGGGAGAAAGCAGGGTTATCGGGAACTATCACTGGCAGAGCGATGTTGACGCCTCAAGACTTCTTGCAAGCGCAGCCCTTGCCCATCTTCACACGAATGAGCTTTTCCTAGAAGATCTGGACAAAGCGAAGCGGGAATTTGCCATCCTGAGCGGAAAGAATGATTCCGACCTTGAAGAGATTGCACGCCGCCACTATGAGGCCCTGACAGGAAAACCTTTCCCAGAGGAAAAATGCACTTGCTGCTGCGAGCAATCGTATTATCAAAGAATAACTAATTAAAAGAATATGAAAAAGATTATACTGGTCCTGACCGCTGCCACACTCCTTGCCGCCTGCGCCGAAAAGAAGCCGGTCGTAACAGAGGAAAAAATTGATTTTGAGACGGTTGTGTCTCAGAGAAGGAGCACCCGCGACTTTGATCCTTCGGCAAAGATATCAGCCGAACAGATCAGCGAAATTATCACCGTAGCCCAGAACGCACCCTCTTGGAGAAACCTCGAGCCGGCCCGTTACCACGTGGTCCTTTCTGAGGAAAGACTTCCCGCGGCAAAAGCTCTTCTTATGGGCAATGCCGAAAGAGTCGGAGGAGCAGCAGCTATCGTTGTAACCACCTTTGTAAAAGGTCTTTCCGGGTTCAGAGACAACGGCGAACCGGTCGATGCCCTTGGCAATGGATGGGGAGCTTATGATTGCGGCCTTGCAAATTCATACTTCGTCCTTGCCGCCCGAGCTGCCGGATTTGACACCCTTATCATGGGCGGTCGCGACGCAGAGGGTCTTCGCTCCCTCCTCGGTATCCCGGAGACAGAAGAAATCATGACTGCCATAGCTGTAGGAGTAAGGGCATCCGAGCCCCGCTTCGCAGAGAGACCAGCTGTCGAAAAAGTAGTTAAATTCTACTAGATCAGAAGGTTGGTCACAAAGATGACCACAATCGCTATCGGCGCCACATACCGAATAAGGAAATAGACCGGTCCGATATAGGGGCGGTTGGACGGTGCGGCTCCGCAAGAAAGAAGTTCGTCTCGAACGGCGCCTTTATCCATCGCCCAGCCGACAAAGATTGTAAAGATAAGGCCTCCGATTGTCATTAAATAATTGGATACCAGCTTGTCAAGGAAATTGAATATGGTCTCTCCCAGGAGTTTTACTCCCGAAAGCGGGCCGAAAGATAGAGAGCACAGAACTCCTATCGCCCATGTCGCTATGAAAATAATAGCCGTCGCCTTCTTGCGATTGAATTTCTTCTCATCCACAAGATAGGCCACTGACGCCTCCATCATGGAAATAGACGAAGTCAGTGCAGCGACGAGGATGGTAATAAAAAAGACTATCGCAATCACTGCGCTCACCCACGGAACCCCTGCTCCCATCTTGTTGAAAATAAACGGAAGCGTCTGAAACACAAGGCCGGGGCCGGCATCCGGCTCTACTCCGGAAGCAAAGACGGCAGGCATTATTGCAAAGCCGGCAAGGAGAGCGAAGATAAGGTCGGAAACAGCGGTTCCCACCCCTGAAGCAAGTAAATTCTCCTTCTTGCTTATATACGAAGCATATATCAGGATGGTCCCGACCCCGAGAGACATGGAGAAGAAGGACTGCCCCATCGCTGCAGCAACCGCTTCCGCTGTCAGCTTTGAAAAATCAGGCTTGATGAGATAATCAATTCCCTTCGATGCTCCCGGAAGGCTCACGGAATATACAAGTATAATGAGGATCAGGAAGAAAAGGAGCGGAATTGTAATCTTAGTAAATCGCTCGATCCCTTTTTTGACCCCTCCTATAATGACCCCGGCCGTGGCCCCGAGGAAAAGCGTATGCATGATTATCGGTTCCCAAGTCGAAGAGATGAACATGGAGAAAAGGGAGGGAATCCTATCCGAAGGGGTGTTATTGAATTCAAAGGCGAGGGACTTGAAGAGATACTCTACCGACCAACCTCCGACGACGCTGTAGTAGGAAAGAATCAGAACCGGAGAGATTATCGTTATAAGGCCTGCCCATTTCCATTTGGAGCCCGGGGCCAACCTTTTCATGGCCCCATATATATCAGATCCTCCGCGGCGCCCGATTATCGATTCTGAGAGAAATATCGGCAGGGAAAGCAGGAAGCAGCATAGAATATAGACAATGATGAATGCCGCCCCTCCATACTGCCCGACCATATAGGGGAATCTCCATATATTGCCGAGCCCGATTGCCGAGCCCGCCATTGCCATTATCACAGCAAAGCGTGAGGAGAAATGCTCTCTAGAGGGGTCCATACTAGAGGAAATTTGCTATGAATACTATCCCGAGGAGCACCGGCGCCACATATTTAATAAGAAAATATGTCGACTCAAAAAGTCTTCGCGAGCCTCTCGCTTTCCCCGAAGAGGTAAACTCGTCGCGAACAGACGCTTTATCCATCTTCCATCCAACGAAGAGAAGAGTCAGCATGCCGCCAATAAGAAGGAGGAAATTGGATGCAAACTTATCGAATATATCGAAGATATTATTGCCAAAGAGCGTTACCCCCTTTAACGGCCCGAATGATAGCGAACAGACAGCTCCTGCCGCCCAAACTACGGCAAATACAAGAAGACTGGCAGAGGACCGCTTCATCTTCTTTTCATCGACAAAATAGGCAACGCCGACTTCCATAAGAGACACCGATGATGTCAGGGCGGCAATGAGTATTGTGAGGAAAAAGAGGATGGCGATTATGGAACTCAAAACAGGCATTGTCTCGCTTAGCGAGGAGAAAATGAACGGGAGCGTTTCGAAAATAAGACCCGTCCCTGCGCCCGGCTCTATTCCGGCCGAGAAGACGGCGGGGATTATGGCAAAGCTTGCAATAATGGCGAAAAGAAAATCGGAAACACCTGTAGCAAAGCCTGTTACCACCGGATTCTCCTGCTTCTTGATATATGAAGAATAGGTGATAATGATGCCCATCCCGAGGGACATTGAATAGAAAGACTGACCTAGGGCGTTGACCACTGTCGCCGGAGTTACTTTGCCCCAATCGGGACGGACAAGATACTCTATTCCCGCAGATGATCCCGGAAGGGAAACCGAATAGATAGCGATGATAACTACAAGGACAAAAAGGAGAGGAATGGTCAGTTTGCTGAACTTCTCGATTCCCTTTCGGACTCCGCCTAGAATGACACCGAGAACGAGGAGTAGATATATTGTAAAGAACACAAGCGGTCCCCATGTCCCCGTTATGAATTCTCCGAAGAGGCTCCTCACCTCAACAGCGTCAGCATTGGTAAAGGTCAGCGAGCAGGCTTGAACGAGGTACTCGAGTGACCATCCTCCGACAACGCTGTAATATGATAAAATGAAAAGAGGAGTGAAGATACTGAGAGCCCCAAACCACTTCCAGGCAGTCCCTGGAGCAAGTTTTTTCATCGCTCCGATGCAGTTGGACTGGGTGCGGCGGCCAATTATGAACTCGGCAAAAAAGATAGGCAGCGACAAAAGAAGTGTCGCTGCGATGTAGATGATAATGAAAACCGCGCCTCCGTTTTCTCCTACCATGTAGGGGAATCGCCAGATATTGCCAAGTCCTATCGCCGAGCCTGCAAGGGCAAGGATCGCGCCTACTCTTCCTCCGAATTTTTCTCTTTCCATCCGTCGTTTGTCCTGGTTCGTTTGTAGATTGAGAATGCGTACTCTATGCCGCTCGCCTCATCCTTTTTAGGCTCAGTGCGTGAGATTTCCAGCCAAAGCGCCGGATCAATCTCGGGGAAGAACGCATCTGCGTCGAGGACGGTATCGTGGACATGAGTAATGAAAAGAGTATCAGCCGTTTCCATCGCCTGCTTATAGGTATAGGCCCCGCCGATGACAAAGCAGCGGCCTTTATCTTTCGAGGCCAGAGTGAACGCCTCGGGGAGAGAGGCTACCACATCGACCGTCGAAGGGGCATCGGGCCAAGGAAACTCGGAGATGACGATATTATGGCGCTTGGGGAGAGCGCGCCCTATAGACTG
>JAEEGL014216599.1_pt1 | contig 12201 bp, 9 predicted proteins | sample 9134231 | NCBI WGS metagenome assembly JAEEGL01 (sample SAMN16246548, study PRJNA631951) | gut metagenome | biome: gut microbiome; feature: rumen; material: fiber-attached | host: Bos | place: Iran: Karaj | collected 2018-10
GAATCAGTAACTCTTGTCCCTACAGAAGGAAATCCATAAATAAAAAAAATATCCGTTTCATCGATAAAATCTGGTTGCTTCGTTGTACCATTCTCATTTAGGTCTTCATATGATGAATACAAATAGAAATGCGTGTGAGATTCTTTTAATTGTATTTCTAAATATCTGTAGTATTTTGAATCAGCCATAAATTAAATAAAACTTGCAAACTGCGAAGTTTCTAATTGTTTTTGCATACGACCAATTTTTGCTTTACTTAAAGGTAAAGAATATCCTTGAATCGTAGTCGTTTCATTAAGTTTTACGACTTTTTTATCACAGAAGTCATACAAATTTTTTAGTAGAGTTCCTATTTGACTTCTATTACCATGAATTTTTGGTAAAATCTTTTGCAAGAGTTGTTCATCCATTAATGAAATATAATCATTTTCTTCTAGCTTTTTTTTCTCATTATCAGATAGTTTCGAAGCTGCATTTAGATAGAGCCTAATCTCCTTAACCGTACGATAAGCAAACTCAAATTGAGTTTCATTAAGAATATCTGAAAGATTTTTTAATATTTTTTCAGTTTCTTTCGTATGAGATGGCAGTTTTCTTGAAGCTCTAATTTGCTTTGCTAATATTAAGAATCCTTCTGCACTTCCGTCATCCACAGGAGTAATATCAATTGGCGATGTTTCTTCTTTGAAATTATTTAGTACTTCAGTTGGATCAGGAGTAAACTCAATAACATTTGCTCTATCTAAAACTTTTGGACTAAACATATAAGTTGTTTCATCGATATTTACTGTACCAGTAATAAAAAGATTTTTAGGGAATTCAAGCTTTCCATAATTATCAATTTCAAAATATGTTTTTGAATTTTCATCATTGTAATTAACCAATTCTATTTTACTTAAAAAATCTGAAAAGTAACGCTCTACATGAGAAAGATTCATTTCATCAAGAATTAAGAAAAAAGGAATTTTAGGATTAAAATTTGCAATTTCCAAAAACTTCATTATTTCTGTTTTTTCATATTTTCCTTTTCCACTATCAGCTAAAGGATTATAATAACCAAGCAATTTTGTATTATCCGTCCAGTCAGCTCCAACAGGAATTATAAGTGAGTTTTTGATACCCAGGTCAGATTTCTTACCAAGCCATTCTGCAAATTGAGTAGCAATTCGTGTTTTTCCTGTTCCAGAATTACCAGATAATATTACAAAAGGTTTTGTTAGAAGAGAATAAATATATCGCTTATTATTAAATAATTTTGAATCTAAAACAAACTCTTTTGGAGATTTATCAATTATCGTTAAATCATCAGATATTGGTAATAATGTTTCGGAAAGAAAATCCGAAATCCAATCAATTGTTTTTTGTATGTTACATGTATTATCTCTATACCAGTCATTTGTAATTAAATAATACTTATCTAAGAAAATATATTTGTCATAATAATATCTTTGTTTTTTCGTATTATATTTTGCAATCTTCTTTAATTCTTTTCCTGTAATTGATTCATCAATTTGTAATAATATTGGATAATATGTAGTTAATTCAGATTTACAAAAATTTGGATCTACAAATTTTTCTATTATTTCAGGTTTATTACAAGCAATAGTCTGTAAAATCTTAGCTAATTTGTTTGCAAAATCCGAATTCTCCAACATTTTCAACATCTTTAACTTTTTAATAAAAGAATTATTACAATCCTTAAAGCATAATTCATCAAGCTCCCTTTTTGATCCTTCAATTATATCTTTTCCAAATATTTCTATCAGTTTATCTTTCTTATCGTGTTCTTTTTCTATAATGACTTTACAAATTGCTCTTATAGCATAATCATTTTCTATAACTCCCAGAGCTTGGTTTCTTTCACCTTTGGTTGTCGGACCTAAACCTGAGTCATAACTATCTGGGTAAAACATCAATTCCCTTCTTTCTAGAACAGTATCAAATCTTAAAAGAATTTCTATTTTAATCCTATAATATGGTTCTTTATGTTGTGTATATGCGTAACCAGAATCATAAATCCCTTCGCTTACACGACCTATCCCACTACATCCTTTTGTCCATGTTTGACCTCCATTTCCTCCAAATGAAAGAAAAAGAATTGTACCTTTTTTTATATAATTCTCATAACCATAAATTCCAGAAATTTCAATTTCATCATTTTTTAAGAAATTTTCATAAATTACTTTCTCACTGGTTTTTATTCTCAAAACTGTCATTTTTTTCCTCCTAGTATTTATAATCTTACATCGAAATTTTGCATTTTTGGTAACATTTTGCAAATAATTCAAATCTCTCCTGAACAGAAAAAGAAAAATATAATCTGTATGCTAATTGTGCATTATATTCTTTTAAGACTTCACGGTATAATTCCTGTGATTTTCCTGTAACATTGTTTTTATCTAATTCATCAAACCATAAACTTATATTTGCAATATGTTCCGGTAAACCACGGCTGTTTGTTCTTTCATATAAGTCAGCAACATCTCTGTCGGACATTTCCATGTACTTCTTTAAGGTATGTTTTGTGATATTAAAAAGATAATATCTCCACCATTGCGTACCTAAATAATTACGTCGAGTTGAGGTAAAATGGTCTTTAGAATCTCCCCATCTCCATTTTATTACATCCGGGATTAAACATAAATTTAGAAAGTGCCATATTTGAAGAGTAGCAGCAAATGAAGGTGTAATGTTCATCGTTTTATAAATATATTCACCAATTTCTTTATCCATTTGTGTTAATAAATTTTTTGAAGTCTCAGACGGTGAATTAAAACCATATTGCTGACAGATTGCAATTATTCCACTACGCAAATTTAATAATTCTTCCCGTGATACTGTATCGCCAATTCCCATCGTAGTAATTTGATTTTCATTAGGTATTAAATATGAAAAGTTTCTTTCAACAAGATTTTGATATTCTTTTTCAAAATCTTCAACGATTGGAAATGTACGCATATTGTTTTCTGTTTCGTTTTCTATATCCGCCATTTTTATTCACCTATATAATAATCTTGAATTGCTGTAAACAATGCATTTCTTGATGTTTCATCACTATGCAACATTCTTTTCATTGCTTCCAGATTTTTTGATGGAAAATAAAGATTAATCAAATTATTAATAATTCCAGAATAAACAGCACGAAGTGTGTATATTTCTTCTGTCGGTTCTATTAATTCAATTAATCCTGTATCAGGATTTAATGCATCTTCAACAATAGTTCTATAAACATCATACATAATCATTTTTAATAAATACGAAGATGTTAAATCTTTTTCATCTTCAGAATTGAGCTTATAAAAAAAAGGATGTCGAGTGTTTAAATAAAGAGTATAAGCTGAAGAAAAATTACTATCCAATTGAGGGAATTTCTTTCTTAAATAATAGAAAGCTTTTTTTCCAATGATATCTGGATTATCATTAAAATCAATTGCTTTTACCGGGAATAAGAATTGGTTTCCTTCAAGCTGTAATACAACAGTTTGTTCAAAAAGAATGGCACCTTTTTCTTTTGCAAAAAGAGATACATCTTCTAATGATTCCGGCTTTTCAAGTACAGCATAAAAAGTTATCTCTGTAGCACCTGCGATTTCTTCACCTGGAATAATAATATTATCAATAATAATATCTTGAGTTGGTTCATCTGAATTTCTATAAGGAATCTTCTTTGCAAGACCATGTAAAGATGTTCCCCCAAGTTTATTAAGTGAATGATAACAAATATAAAATGAAATGCTGCTATTTTCTGATACAGATTGAGTAATAGCTTTATTATTCAAAAAGGCTCTTAAGGATAATTCAAGATCTAAATTTTTCTTCCAACGTTTTATTACACAATCTTTTGGAAGCATTGCATTATAAACATACCAAGTAATTTGGATTGCCTCAGAAGGAATCGTTTTATAAGAATAAATTGTTTTAGGCATCTACTTCCTCCCAATCAATTTTTATATCAAATGCACAGTCAGATGCACATTTAGTTTTGATATTAAAATTAATATTGTTGGTAAGCTCAAAATTATCTTTTACATAAATCATTTTTGTTCCATCTCTTTGAGTTCCTTCAAAAGAAATAAAATCCAAAATCGATTTATCTATTATAGGTTCAGAAGAATCGAGCATTTTTATGCGAGGAGTTATAGCTTTTATTTTAATTTTTTTACCTTCGCCGACAGTTGCTTTAAATTCTATTAAACATACTTTATTTCCTTTTTCAATTGCGAAATCAACATTTCCAGTTTGTGTAATAGAAGTACGATTTTGTACTCTTGGTTGTAATTGTGCTTTATCAGGAAGAGGCACAGATGCACCTCCAATATTTGTCAAATATGGCATAAGTTTTGAACCAAGAGTTCTTTGAATAACAATAGAAATATCTGCGGTTTTTTGTTCTTCTTCTTGTACTAAACAATTGTTTCTAACAAGGTCTTCAACATCTCTTAATACGGTCTTTAAATAATTACGTTTACATTGTTCATTTCTGTGTTCCCATCTATCATGAGTTTGATTTTCAATGTTTGCAAAGTAATCATCAATCGCACCTTTTTCTTCACCATCAGGTGCACTGTTTTTATCTGTTTTAAATATTCCATAACAGGTTTGTTCGATATGATCGGAACTTATACGAACTTTATCATAATAAACAATATGTCCAATGCCTCTCATATATGCAACAACTGGCTCATCTGTATAAAACACTGGAAATAAATCTCTGTGTTTTATCATCATAACTGGCGTATTTGCAATTGAAGCGTAACCTAATGTTACTTTAGGACTTGCTGAAGCAATAACAGCAAAAGTCTTTGTTTTAGCAAGTTTCTTTTCTTTCTTATTTGCTACATATTTTTTATATGCTTTACAAAATTCACTGTAAGGGTAAAGAGATTCTGGATCTTGTATTGAAATTTTTTCATTTTCATAAAATAAATTAAAATTAATTTTTGAAAAAATAATCTTATTCCAATACCAGTGAATAATATAATAAGGCATTCTTTCTTTTATTATTTCTTCCAAAGATACTTCGTTTTCATAAATATCTTTTGGTAATACATCAGGGCCTGCATTAAGAACTAAAATTTTAGTTCCAGTTTCGTCATGATTGAAAGTACTGATTCCAAGGCTTTCTGCCAGTATGTCAGCTTCTTTTCCTATTACTGGTGCTGCATAAATACCAAGATTCTTGTCTGTTCTTTCTTTTTTTATTCCCCACCAGCATCTATCACTTTTTGTATCAGTTATTCTTTCATCATTTGCAACTATAATAAATCTTGATTGATAAGCTTTCTCATTATTGACATTTACAGTTCCAGAAATTCTTGAATAAATAACAATACATCTTGCTTGTGAATATGCATATAAAGCAGCTTTTCCAAAACCAAAAGTTCCACCTTTGTTTCCATCCGGATTTTTACTTCCTGTTGAATATACAAAATCAGCAAAGTTTTGTTTTTCGATTTTATCAGTTGGTTCTGTTAGACCATATAAACCTGTTGTATTTGTATCTGATACTTCGATATTAAGCATATTTGGAGAAATGTTTTTACATAGATACTGACCATAAAATGAATTTGGATTCTTTTCTTTGTTTAATAGATTTTGTAGTGAAGAATACTGTTCTTTTGTAAAATGATATGCACGCATTGTGAAGTTTATACATCTGCTTTTGTTATTTTCTTTTATTCTTGCATCATAAGAATTTTGTACAGCTTCACGTAAAAATATTTCAGAGATAGATAATTTTGAACCTCTTATATTTTTTATGACACCAGAAGCGTTAATTGTTCCCATTCCGGATGAAAATCTGCATTCGTCAAGCGATTCAATTTTTTCAGTTTCCATGTATAAATTCTCCAGTCAAATCTATTGTCATATAGTTATCAAGTAAAATATCTTTATTGTTTGGGAAAATAAAAGTATGTCCTATAATATGTTCAGGTGCATTTAAAGGAATCCTGTTTGTACTGTTATTTTTAGGCATAGAGTCTTTATTAATCGGGTAAATCAATAAAAGACCAGGTTCTTCAATTCCTTTATTTGAAAAATATTCATGTCGTTTTATAAACATACGTTCTATGCTTTCAGTATCTGAAGTTGTACTACATAAATCAGTATCTAATAACATATTAGTAGGCTGCTGCAAAACTTTGAGATATAGAGTTTCTTCTTCAGGATCTTTTCTATCATATCTAGAACGTTCTATTAAATTAACGGTTAGATTCGAACTGATTTGAAAAGGTTTTCCAGATTTGTTAGTAACAACAACAACATTCCATTTGTTTAAGAAATTTCTGTTTTGAGCTTTCTCAAGAAATTTTAGAAGTAATGTTTTATTACAAGATTTATTTTCATCATGAATATTAAGATTAGAAATGTATCTCTTAATATATTCAATTGAAATATTTTCATATATTGGCATTTCATTCATTACAGAATTGTTTCCTAAAGAATCAAGGAATTCTGAAGTTACTTTCTGATTATGTATTAACCAATCTTTATCAAAACGAGGGAAAAACAAAGTTTGCGGTCTATGTCCAGAATAATTTACACCAGTTGAAATTGCAGACTGCATTGCCATTTTTCGTGTTATTTGAAGAGATGGTAAAGTACGTATTTTTACTGAGACATCTTCAGGAGTTGTATCAAATGTATAATTAGAGAATTCGTCTCTTAATTCATCTTCTACATCTGCAAGTTCTGAAAATTTAAATGCAATTTTCTTTGTAGTATAAACACGCGCTAAATCTTCATATCCAATTCTATATCCAAACCATCGCCCCATCTGGAGTAAGGTATCATATAATGAACTTGTTCTGTAGAAAACACTAACTAAAAGACCTTCGAGAGTAAGTCCTCTGGAAAGAGTATTACCACCAATAACAATATAAACATCGCTTTTGTCATCATCATAATGCAAACGATTTTCTTGTTTGATAGAACTGTTATCAACTATGATTTTAAGTTTATTAATTACTTCATTAATATAAATCTGCAAATCATCAAATTCTGGTATGATATAGTTTTCAGCATCAGTTGCAGAATAATTGAATAATTCTTTTACAGTTGCAAAAGGAATTTTATTTTTTTCTTTATCCCAAATAATTCTAAATTTATCTTTCATGTTTTTATAATCTGTTAAAACATGAGCAAAATAATTATCAATAATTTTTTTCAACTGCGAGTGTACAGCAATTTTCATATCTAAATGAACTAACATAGAAGAATGATCATTAAGTCCTCTATAATATTTGCAGGCAGTTCCTAAAATAAAATAGATTATGGCATCTTGCATGGAGCTAGGTATATCTTCAAAACAATTAATTCTTGGACTTAACTGTTCGTCATCAACAATGTTAATTGCATTCATTGTTGATTTAGGTTCATCAGGATTTTCAAGAGCTGAACCAAAAAGTTTTTTTGCTCCATAATATTTTGGATTCACATCAAGAGGATAAATAAAATCTTTTGGGTAAAGGCTGTCCTTTCCTGGCAATTCATTCAAAACATTTGCAAAAGGAGTTGCTGTAAAACCAACATAACAATATCTATCAAACGTATTAAGAATCTTGACTAATCCATTATTAATGGTGCTTCTTTCAAATTTCTCCCCAGTCTCATCATCAGTGTACATAGGTTTGACATTAATTGAATATTGATCACATTCATCATCAATAATTAATATTTGTCTTTTTTTCCAAAAACTTGTATCGCTTACATTATTTAAATATGCAAATAATCTTCGTAAAGCTGCCGGGCTTTTCTTGAAAACACCAATACAAGGAGTGTTATTATTCATTAATCCTTGAATGTTTTGTTGTGTTTTATCAAGTAAATCTGAATTAGCTGTTATGAGATTATAGCAGCCTTTTTCATCAATTCCTAAATCATGTCTTAATCTGTCCTGTGTTTGCTGTCTCAAACTTTTAGTTACACCTGAAAAAACAAGAATAAGGTTACAGCCACTGGAAGCGTACATTGCAATTAAAGCTGCAATGTGTGCAGTTTTTCCTGACTGTACGTTACCATAAACTAAACCTTTAACAGTTGCTTCTTCTGAATCAGTATCTATTTTTGAAGGATTTGAAAGACAATTTACAATTTCTGCAGACTGTTTTGCTACTGTATTCAATCTTTGCTCAGACCAAGAAGATTGCATTTTTTTAAACGCATTCCAATGAGTTTCTCTTTTTAGAGCATCTAACCAGAACCAATTTTCTTTTTTTGTTGAAATACCTTTTCTTGTACTTTCTTTTTCTATTTTTTCTTTAGCAGCTTTTATAAGTTTATTTCTATAGAAGAAATATGATTCTTCATCTTTTTCTCTTAATTCGGAAAATTCATCTTTATAATACAAATTTTTTTCAATGTATTCCCAAGATTTATCAGTATTTTTTTTCCAGTCAACAATAGAATTAAGAAACTGTTTTTCCTCTTCTTTTGTGAGTTCAATCATTCATCATCTCCTTCATCGAAGAGTTCTGAAGAATAGCTAACTGTTCTACATACATCTATTCGATAATCAAGGTCAGAGTCTTTATATACTACAACACTGTCAAATCCCATTCGATTTAATAAATCAATGGTTACAAGTTCGCCTTCCTGTAATTGTAAGATATCTCTTAAGAGCCATTTTCCTAATGCTGTATTTGGATTAGACATAAGAGCTTTTCTATTTTGTTGACATGGTTTAGCTGAAATTGAAGAACCGTTAGGCAAATGAAGAGTAAAAGAAACATCACGGCTTGGGAAAAAACCAGGGAAGTTTGAATTTATTTTTGCAGGTATAGGAATATAAACTTCATTTGCCTGCCTGTCTCTTCCGCCTGCATTCCATTGATTTAATCCACTTTTAAGAGGGACATATTTTACATCAGCTTTCATTGCAAACAAAGGTAAAATTACATAAGTTTTACCAAAATCAAGTTGTTTATTTTTTTCTTCTTTAACATGTATTGCCTGATGTAAATTAGCAATATCTTGATACTTTCCTTCATAGTCTTCTGTAATTAACAGTTGTTTTAATAATTCATATGGGTCTTGAATTATAGATACTGGAATATCTACTTTATCTGTTGGTACATCGAAACGCTTAAATAATGTACTTTTAGAATAATTAAAAGAATAACAATTACAGTCATCTTCAAATTGTAAAGCGTGGCCAGTATCTTTTACAGAATGAATTGAATCAAGTTTAATCAGTGGATATGGTGTATTGAATATAGTTAATCCACTTTTTACACGTCCAACAATATGATAACAACCGTCATCAATTGCATACAATCGCTGGCCCAATTCCATACGGTCGTTTCTAGCTTTTGCAACCTGGTATGCGAGATCTTTGTTGCTATACTGTTTTAAAAAACTAGAAATTGCATTGAATTCTGCTACTTTTTCTACACTTGAGCCTTTTTCTAATTGAAATGTTTTTATTCCAACTCCAAAGTTTTTTGTTTTGGCATCATAAGCAGTGTCTGAGCGTGAAAGATTTTCTGCGTTGTAATATTTGCAAAAAAGATTTTCTGTTATACGATAATGAAGAAATGGAATTTCATTATCACTAAAGAGATTTGATAATCTTGCCATTAATTCCAATAATTTAAAATACTCTGTGTTATCTTTCCATTCCTTCAGAAAATTCATTTCGTATGCTCCCTTAAGATTTTTATAATCTCAGCTGCAACTTTTTCTATTAAAGGCTCTGTAACACTATTTCCGGCTTGTTTATATTTCTTACTTTGCGCAATAGTGGTTGGATATCGATATCCTTGAGCAACAGGGAACCCCTGAAATCCAAGACACTCTTCCGGTGTAAATTTTCTTATACCTAAAGGCGTTCTAATTAATGGTACATTATGACCACCTTCACCCATATTAGCCGTAAGAGTAGGACACATATTACTTTTATTTTCTCTTACATAAACTCTGCGCCATTGATATACAGTGTCTGTACGTGTCATAGCTTCATTTAATCTATCATAATAAATGTGTCCAGGACGATAAAATAGTCTTTCGTCATCTATATTATCATCAATGATATCATGGATATTTTTTGTTAATTCTACAGGTTTAGGGAAAGGAAAATGTAGTTTTCCGTTTTCATCTAAAAACTCGGTAACATCAATTTGTTTTGGATCAAAACCGACAATAAAGATTCTTTCACGATTCTGCGGAATATTTGCATATTCGCATGGATTCATAACTTTATAATCAACTTTGTATCCAAGCTCTTCTGTTAGCTTTCTATATATCTTATCAAAGGTTTTTCCATTATCATGTCCCTCAAGATTTTTTACATTTTCAAGGTAAAAAGCTTTTGGATGATGTTTATCAAGAATATCTGCTACATCAAAGAATAAAGTGCCGCGAACATCATCAAAGCCTTTTCTATAACCTGCAATTGAAAAAGCCTGACAAGGAAAGCCGGCACAGAGTACATCAAATTTTTCTGGTATTAATTCTTTTGTTTCATTTTTAGTAATATCACCAAAAGGAACTTCACCATAATTTTCAAAATAAGTTTGTTTTGCAGCAGAATCCCATTCAGAAGAAAAAACACAAAGACCACCGTTATTCTGCATTGCTAAACGAAAACCACCAATACCAGCAAATAAATCTATAAATGAAAAGTCTTCTTTCTTATTTTCAAAAGGAATTTTATAGTTCTTATTAAATTCTTCTTTTGTTGGAATCTTACTTAAATCTAAATCTGGATAAATAGTTTTTAATTTTATAGAATAGTTTTCTTTATTATCCGATTCTTGTAATTGTATATAGTGTGTTAATAAGGCTAAAGTTTCATCATCTTTAATTTCAGTGAAATAATTTTTTAACCCATCATAATTTTGTTTCATATTAGCCATTTATTTATCCTTTTTTGTTTTTGATTAATTCTATCTTATTTAAGTGACATTTTTCGACACTGTAGTTAATTGTCTTCGAAAGTAACGATATCTCCTACATCACATTCCAATGCTTTACAAATCTTTTGTAAGCTATCCATTGAGATATTTTCACCTTTGTTCATTTTTGCCAGAATATTTGCTGAAATATTTGCAACAGAAAGAAGATCTGTTTTCTTCATATCCTTATCAATAAGAAGTTTCCATAACTTTTTATAATTTGCATGCATATTTGTATTATATCATACATTATATAAAAAACTAATAAAATCTAATGAATTCATGATATTTTATTCAGAAGGAAAACGAAGTCATTGAATTTATTGTTGAATTTTTTAAATAAAGATTAAATAATATTTCTAATCATGGAACAATACAATATTCAGCCATTAGAATTACATTCATTACCATTAATTGGAAACAGTTATAACATAACGTATAAAAAGAAATTTCCTTATAGCGCTATTTTTAATCCTGAACAAATTAGACAATGCTTCTTTTTTGCATATGATATGACTTTTGGAGAATATGGTGAACATCGACCTTATAGATCTGGAGGCTCTAAAAAAAGAGATCCAATGGAAATATTTATTGATACATTTCATGGAAAACTGGCTGAATTTGCTTTCTATAATGCGTATACAAAAAAGCATAAAAACGTAAGTATAACAGCCCCAGACTTGAGAACCATGCCTCGTAATGAATGGGATGTTACAGATTTTAAAATTCATTATAACGATGAAGAATACAATATTGCTATAAAATCGACAAAACATTTTGCTAACCTTTTATTACTTGAGACAAAAGATTGGGATGAAAAAGGAATGTATATACCAAATAATATAATTTATGATCGTATTGTTCTTGTAAGAATTTGTAGTAAACTTCCATATGAGAATTATATAGAATATAAGAATGGTAAATACTCTTTGAACAAGACTCTCCTTGATAGTTTATTTTCAGGACTCATTTCCCATATTTATTATGAAATCACTGGATATATCCTTCCAGAAGATCTTATTCAAATAATCAAAAAACCTCAGATAATAAAAAAAGGATATTATATCAATAAAAAAACTCTTATTGATGCAGACAATTACTATATTCAATCTGGAGATTTGAGACCATGGTCTTCTAAATAAATATATTTATATGGACAATCTATCTGCAGAAAATCGACATAAAAATATGTCTCACATTCATTCAAAAGATACGAAGCCCGAAAGACAAATTCGTTCTGCCTTATTCAAAGCTGGGTTCCGCTATCGCATTTGTGATAAACGATACCCAGGAAAGCCAGATCTAA